>Ga0123357_10008704_pt1 | contig 12720 bp, 19 predicted proteins | sample TergutEmb28metaG_FD_89873 | JGI IMG/M metagenome (GOLD analysis project Ga0123357, IMG submission 89873) | Embiratermes neotenicus P4 segment gut microbial communities from Petit-Saut dam, French Guiana - Emb289 P4 | ecosystem: Host-associated > Arthropoda: Insects > Digestive system > Gut ... | reverse complement strand
GGTTCCCCAGAGTAGGCTTTGAAGAGGGCACATAAGCGTGATAACTTTCTACGCGACGCCAAAGTTTCCCAATCCGGACTGATCGTATAATGTGCAAATTTGGCTGCTTTCTTCTGCACTCTGAGATGCACTTTTGCAAAGAGCTAAACATGAACACAGCGAATGAGCTCTCTTTACGCAATTTTTTTAGATATACGAAACGATGTTTACGCATGAGTGTGTGTTCACATTCCACAAGAGTCATATTTGGGCACAACATTATCCTCACGCTATTCGCGAAAGTGGGCATTAAGCCCGCTGGTTTCCTATTGCCGGGGGGCATTGTCGCAGGTCCATATTTGCTGCCTGAGATGTTGGACGCTCAACAGTGTCCTGACTTTATGGAAACTCTTCCGCCGGGGCTGTTAACTGCGAAACGGAGTTTGTGGTTCCTACATTATGGAGCTCCAGCACGCAGAGGCGTAGCAGGGGGAAGGAGGCTTGGTGAAAAGAAGTTTAGCACACAGTTGTGATTTTTTTAAGTTTGTAACATCTGTTAGGGGCTGCCATTGTGATTACTCGCCCCACAGCGTCAAAAATCCTAGCTACGTCACTGTTAGCACACTGTGGGGAAGTTTTACTGCAGTGGTTGAAAGCGACATATCCAGGAATGTGGACTGAATGCGGAGAACCGGTTACATGACCGCCTATTTAGTCGGATCAGAATGCGTTCACTTTGATCGTGTCGAGACAACTGTAGCAATACACGTATGTGTGCGATCTAAGATCTCGTTGCAAAATGTCAATCAGCTGTGGTTGAGTATGTGACTTGCCGTTGTTAAGGAAACACACTTTGGGAAATTTATCCGCGAACTGTACGATGTATGTATGCATGTATGTATGTATGTATGTATGTTTGTATGTTTGTATGTATGTATGTATGCATGTATGTATGTATGTATGCATGTATGTATGTATGTATGTATGTATGTATGTATGTATTATGTATGTACGTATGTATGCTTATATGTATATATGTATGCATGCATGTATGTATGTATATATGTATGTATGTATATGTGTATGCTTATATGTATGTATGCATGCATGTATGTATGTATGTATGTATGTATGTGTGTATGCTTATATGTATGTATGTATGTATGCATGCAAGCATGTATGTATTCTTAATTTATTTATTTACAGCATGCTCCATTACATCTTGTAATACTACCTGCTTGTAGAAAACTTTATGACATATATACAGTATTTACACTTTTGCGGATTTGTTTACACACTGCATATGTACGGAATGTATGTAAGTATGTATATATATGTATTATGTATTTATGTATGTATGTATGTATGTATATATGTATGTATTGTATGTATGTCTGTATGTATGTACATATGTATGTGTATATATGTGTATGTATTGTATGTATTTTATTGTGTACGTATGTATATATGTATTTTATATGTGTATGCAAGTAAGTATATAAGTATGTATGTTTGTTTGTATTTATGTATGTAGGTATGTATGTGGCCTATGTATGTATGTATGTATTTATGTATGTATGTATGTATGTGTGTATGTATGTGTGTGTATGTATGCATGTACGTGTGTGTGTATGTATGCATGTACGTACGTATGTATCTATGTACGTACTACATTAATAGGTATATATTATGTACATGTTTATGTGTGTTACGCATGTATGTATGCGTGTATGTAAACATTTATTTACGCAGGTATGCATGAATGTATTTAAATAACAATTTTAAAGGTTAAGATAGAATTGTAATTTTGCCTGTTGTTTTGTATGGATGTGAAACTTAGTCGCTAACATTGAGGGAGGAACGTAGGCTGACGGTGTTTGAGAATAGGGTGTTGAGGAGAATATTTGAAACTAAGAGGGATGAGGTAAGAGGGGAATGGAGAAAATTCCAAAATGAAGAGCTTAATGATCTATACTCCGAACCCAATATTTTTCGGGTGATAAAATCCAGAATAATGAGGTGGGCGGGGCATGTAGCACGTATGGGGAAAGAAGAGGCGTATACAGGGTTTTGGTGGGGAAACCTGAGGGAAAGAGACCACTTGAAAGGCCCAATCGTGGATGGGAGGATAATATTAAGACGTATCTTCAGGAAGTGGGATGTGGGGGTATGGATTGTATCGAGCTGGCTCAGGATAGGAACAGGTGGCGGACACTTGTGAATGTGGTAATGAACCATCTGGTTCCATAAAATGCGGGAGTTTTCTTGACTAGCTGAGGACCGGTTAGTTTCTCAAGAAGGGCTCTACTCCATCGAGTAAGTAAGCATGCTTGTATGTATGTATGTATGTATGTATGTATGTATGTAGGCATATATATATATATATATTTATATGGGTGTATGCGTGTGTGTATATATTCATGCCTGCATGCATGTATGTGTCTATGTATGTGTACATGGATGCATATGTACATATATGTATGCATAAATGTATACATTGTATTATGCCTGTGTTTACTTATGTATGCACGCATATATGTGTGTATATATACATATATATGTGTGTGTGTACTATATAATATGCATGTATCTGTGTACGAATATATGTATATATGCATGTATGTACCTGACGAGTGGTAAACATTTGGTCACCCTACGACAACCCAAGTGGTAAGGACGTCATATGAACTTTAAATAATAATGACCTTGAAGCACGTGTACTTATGGCTTTGAAAATATCACAGATATTAAAATCAATAAACATATATTCTACAAGTTTTTAACCTTAAGCTGTTAACACAGATAATTCTAAATAGCTGTAATTGTGCACTTTTAAATATCGTTAAGTTTACTGTCAACATTTGACAAGCATTTAATATTTACACAAGAAAAATGATCCTTTTAAAGATGGATATTCTTGTTTAAAAAAAAAAAAAGTACAGTGGACAGTTGGCCAACTCGAGTGCTATAGAGCGAATTGTGAATGTGTCATGCTGGTGTTAATGCAACAGATGTTACAGACATAGTCAAAATACGGGCCAAAATTGTGACGATCTTGATGGTATTTACCAATATAGATTAGTTAATTTAGAATTCTTTGAATACGAACTCCAAGGAAGTCTATGTATAAAAGGCTAAGGCTTACTTAGCTGCCTTTGTGTATAATTATGAGTAGGGGCAGAAAAAATAGCAGAGGAATTTATGGGTCAGTGACAGCGTCAAACTCTGACACATTTTTTTTTCTCCTTGACAGAAGCAACCCTAATTTTGTCAAGTTTCGTACAGCAGCCCTCTTTCCAGAAATTCTCAAATTGTTCTCATTTTGAAACCTGCCCTAGTCACCAGAAGTTTTTTTCATTGATAAACTCTCCCGTTTCTTCTTCTGAAAGTATTGTGTTCCAGCCTCGACTTTCACAGTTATCTTTGTATATTTTACATACGTACGTACCTTAGAGAAGGCCACGAGAGCTTTCTTCCCCAAACCTTTCAATTTTTAAGTACCGTAATTCTAATATGCCATGCTAAATAACATGCGCAGGAAGCGTTATTAATTAACGAATATTCATGAATAATCTGTGGCTGATTATAATAAAAAATACCATTACTGTCAATCTTAATATTGCCATATGAATTAATGTGTCTATATCTAACCTTTTCAACACGAGGATTCGGTGAAAGGTGGGAAAATTCTTGAGTAGACGAGTGACTACTTTTTCCTCAATTCGACATCTGCTGTGCTGCGTTAGTAGCATGTATAATATTATTATATTCACTATAGCGGTTTTTCGAAATGAAACAAATTGGTGCAGATTTTTTCATTATTATTATTATTATTATTATTATTATTATTATTATTATTATTGATTCAATGAAAGAAACAAGTGGCTATTAGTAGCGTCGTATTCACAACTGTCACAAGGTGACAGCTAAACCAGTCCAGTATTTTTTATTTCAACTGCAAGCTTTCTGCTTCTGTTTTGAAAACTGCATAACATTTTTATGAAATTAAGGTATTTTTAAGTTTAAGCAAAAATGTACATTATTCTTAAAAATTGACCACTATATATTATTGATTTTAATTATTTCAAGCAACACGTAGGCAGGGGCGTAGTTTCGAAGAAACAAAAACGCCATTCTGCCGCATTATTTCATTTAGATTAAAGAAATGCACTGAGAATGAATAAAAACAAAATGAACCGAATAAGGAAAAGTTGTACGAACGCATAAGATTTTCTTCTCCGTAATGTTGACATCACCAAGTTCATAAAACTTAATTCTTACCTGCTCACCTTCGTGTGAGTCATCCCATCATGAAAGTAACATAAGATTCACAGACGCAGTACCTGTCTACCAAAAGGCTCTATTGAAATATGACAAATGTTAATGTACCTGACAGCATTTTCCAGATACATTTGCAATTAATCATTAGGTTAATTCTAAAAAATAATATATAGATAGGAAATTTAACAAAATTTTCATTGTTAAAAGAAGCGGTTTTCAATTTCATTTCCCTTTACTTTACTAATTTTCATTAGTATTTTTTGTATTATGCAATGAATCATTAGGTTAATTCTAACAGAGAATATATACACGGGAAACTGTAACAAAGTTTTCGTTGTTAAAAGAGGCGGTTTTTAATTTCAATTCGATTTACTTTACTAATTTTCATTTAGTATTTTTGGTATTATACAATGAATCATTAAGTCAATTCTAAAAGAGAATACAAACATAGGAATGTGTAACAAAATTTTCGTTGTAAAAGAGGAGGTTTTAAATCTCAATTCCCTTTACATTACTAATTTTCATTTAGCATTTTTCGTATTATATTTAATGAGTTCTTTGGGCCGGGTAGCTCAGTCGATATAGCGACTGTCTACAGGCTGGACGGTCCGGGATCGAATAGTCTACAACGAGCAGGCACGCAGGAACGTTGTCGGTGCGTGTTGTAGTGTTTACGTTGCGGAGTGCAGTGAAAGTAGGATTTGCGACTGTGGAGTGCTTACAAGTGTGATGTAGTGATTAACCCGGAGAAAGGACGTTGTAAGAACAACCATGGCAGAAGGGAAACATACAATTGTTTGTATCTTTGACACTAAAATTCGGCGTATTTCGGCTTATGAAATACATGAACGAATTCAGGAACAGTTACAGGTGCAGGACCACTCGTTGACTAGGATGCAGATTGATGGGACAAAAAGTTACGTATTTCTGAATTTCGTTGACGAAACGTATGTACAGGACATACTGCAGACTACGTAGGGGCGTGTTGAATACTGACATGTGACGGGGGAAGTCTCAATAGTACGTCTAGAGGTGGCCGGCATAGGTATGCGGCGTATTCGAATCGCCAACCTGCCTCCAGAAGTTCCGGAAAGAACCCTTCGAGTGGCTATGGCACCATATGGGGAAACTGTCTCCATTCATGATAAAACACGGTCTAAGGCATACCGCTACACTGTGGCAAACGGGATTAATTTGATCGTAATGAAATTGAACAAACGCCTTCCGTCTCACATGAATATAGCAGGGCGCAGGATATTGGCGTATTATGACGCCCTTTTACATGCTACGGGTTTTTGATACTGGACATATGTATCTGGCATACCCCAAAAGGCAAGGAGGAGTAGCGGAGACACCAGATCCGCCTGCCAAAACATTGGCTCATGTCGTCACAGGTTCATTCAAACGACGCAGCACGGAAGAGAGTCGAAAGGTAGGGACCCACAAGCGTACACCAACGGACCAGACAACGGGATATCCCACTTTGGTCGACGACCTGGTGAACACATTCGCCCCTCCACCTACTGGTGTGGAATAAAATGACACCACTACACCAAGAAGCCCCAGGAAGAGGACACATCCCGCCGACGATGCAACCGATTTGATCCCGCCCACGTAGTAGTAGTGGACGCGGAAATGAAGGCATCTGACGACAGACAAAACAGACAGAATGCACGATTCCTGCAAGCCCACACGCAGGAGGAAGAAGGCGCCAGACAGGAAACGGCAGGAGACATCGGAAGTGCAGACCTGCTGGACAAAGAGGACGCATTGCCTACGGATGGCGTGACCACCCCTCAGGATGAAGAACCACCAACAGACGACTCGGGACGAGGCCCAAACAAAACTAAAAAGATGAAATTGGAAAAAAGCACTGAAGTACTACGGGGGCGAACGAAGAACAGAACTAGGGTGTCACAGCCTAACAAAGACAAAGTATAAAATCATCGCCGACGCCCACCCTTCCCCCTCTCGGCAGTTGACCTGGTGGCCTTGATCAAATTTGCTACCTTAAACTTAAATGCCATCACATCCCCACGAGAATAAAGATGCTCGACAAGTATTTTAGGCGCCAAGAAATAGGCATCCTGTTAGTTCAAGAAGTCACGCACCACGTCCTCAATGACTTCCAGGACTACACCACGCAACACATGGGAGCAAGTAGGCGGTGTACCGCCATCGTCGCGAGAGATGGAATCAATGTAGAGCATATTACGATCCCCTATGGAGGCGTTATGACAGTAAACTTCCGAGAGGTGTGGTTAATTAATGTTTACGCCCCATCTGGAACAGCGATGAAGCAGGTTCTTCAATAGTAAATTACCTTATCTTCTGACGGGCGCGTCGGAACATATATTGCTGGGCGGGGATTTCAATTCCATACTGGAGACTTCGGAATCAACTGGCGGTTTCAACTACAGCCGAGCCTTAGCGGAATTGGTGCAATGCCTAGCACTGACAGACATATGGCAGGGCAACCCCGCACGCAAAGTGTGTACTCACTATTCAGTGTCCGGAGCAACCCGGATTGACAAATTTTACGTCACAGAGGAACCGCTCGCGTGGAAACGCGGGGTGGAGGTCATCGTGGCACCATTTACTGATACCTAGCCGTATGTCTACGTATGTCTATTGGGCTATCAATTGTTTGGATGGGACGTGAGCTATGGAAAATGGACAGCGCCGTCGTAATTGAGAACTCTTGCACAGAGAAGTTGAGAACTCTATGGGGTAGCCTACAACGGCAGAAAGGATACTTTGCTGACTCAACAATGTGGTGGGACCGCCTCTGTAAAAGGAAAATTCGACAACTCTTCCAACGTGAACAAACGGAGCGCCAAAGGGAAGGCCGTATGATGGAGAACCATCTACGCGAATGCGTGTATGGTGTATTGAAGTGATCTGGCCCCAGCGACAAAACGCTGTCTGTGTTAAACCGTCTAAAAGCGAAAATTGTGCGGCTACACGGCATAGGGCTACAGAAAATCCTTGAAGACAACAGCGATGCTGATAGACCAGGCGGAGCATAACCGACTAAACACCATATCCTTCAGACGAAACGTCGACGTTCCGAACGGACCATGTATTGCTTGAGAGATGCAGAGGGGTAGATGCATGTGACACTGAGTGGAATAGTGCAGACACTCACAACATTACTACGGAAAATGTATGAGACCACAAAGGCTGAAGACGTCAGCGAAAAAAAAAATTGATGGAAATAGTCCGCTGCGATGTGGAAACTTCGTTTGGGGGAATGTTCGATTAGCCCTTTGAGCCAACGAAGATACGCCAAGCTATACATGCGGGTGGACGGAAAAAGGCACCTGGGAATGATGGGCTAGGGGGCGAATTCTACTCGCAAAATTGGGCAATCATAAAGGACAACCTGTGTGATGTCATCAACCAAACGTTCTGGGCAGGACACGTCACCCAACAACAAAAACGAGGAGTAATAGTTTGCCGCCCGAAAGCACACGGTAATCAAATGCCAGAAGCCTACCACCCATTTACACTCCTCAACTCTGATTACAAGATACTTGCTCTCATTATCGCACAACATCTGCGTCCAGTGTTGGCAGATCACCTCACGTGGATACAATTCTGCGGGCCCCAGGAACCCCGATCCTTGACGCGGTGGCAACGGTGCGCGACATCATCGCGTATGCAGAAAGCAGGATGATCCCCTTATGCGTGCTTTCCCTTGACTTTAAAAATGCATTTGACAGGATCTCTCAAGACTACCTTTTTCAAACACTCCAGGGATAAGGCATTGGCGACCCCTTTATCACCGGCATCAAGCGGACGTATGCAGATGCCTCGTCGTCTCTTCAATGGTCACCACTACGGACCCATACCAATTCGTTGCGCGGTGCGTCAGGGTTGCCCGATGAGTATGGCCCTCTATGCTTTGTGTCTCCATTTATTTCGGCCCCTACTGGAGCTACAACTACCCAGTATAAGGATAGGACGCCACTCACGTCCCACATCGGTTGTGGTCTATGCCCATTACGTGATCATTTTTGTGACCCCTGCTGCCGATTTCACCATAATAGAAGAAGCCGTCCAACTGATCGAACGGGCATCTAGCTCCGTAATCAACCAGCGAAATCGAAGGCCCTAGCAGTAGGAAGATGTAGTACACAAGAGACCAGATTTGGGATCGCCTACGATCCCCCTGCGACCATCTAAGGCGTCACATTCTGGGGCACAGTTGAGCAAACAATGAAAGACACCCGGACGCATGTAACGGGGAAGGTGAGAGTGCCCTTGCCTGAAAAACCGGATGCGTTATGTCAACACCCAACAACTGACAACAGCCATTGCATGGTACATCTGGAGAGGTGCAGTCTTCAGAGTGCCTGTATTGACACTAAAACGACCAAAACAAATGGGAGGTTGGGGATGCCTGATATAGACGCGAAGTTTACGGCGCTCCTCCTCTACCTATGTGCATGCAAGGGAAACGGGACAGATCGGCGACAGCAGCGTGGTTACAGACCTGGAACCTCACTGGCCGGCATGCGAACCCACCACATCCCACGAAGTTCCCCGCTAAGTTAACATACTTTTAGGTATATGCCGTCAAAATTGCTTACATTACGCCACATGCACACAATGAGGCTCCCATATGTTTCCGCCAACGTATCTATACTTCACTACACATCATGGCAATGGTACCGAAGGGGGCATGGGATATTCGGATCATGACGCAACACCCAGCCACCCCGTAGCCCAAGGTGTGGTGGAACCTACACGCAGTTTGCTCATCTGATGACATTAAATGAGTTTGGTTTATGCTTATCCATGATCTTATACCGACAAATGACCGACTAGCTAAAATACAACGCATTGAATCGAACCAATGCCCACACTGCGATCAACCAGACACTCTGATTCATCGGCTGACTAAATGTAGCGAAGGGGCCGGCATTTGGAGGTGGACCCGTTTCAGAATAGCGATCATCCTGCGCACTGACCCGCAACATACACTAATGGAATGGACCGTCCGTCCGAGTTTTCAATTTTGGCCACCACAGAGGCACGGGGCAATCTTGTGGATCCTCGCCCAGATGTTGTATTACCGTATTCATCTTTGGAATCAAGTGTCCCCACAGACTATGCTGACGTCACGCGGCGTGCCCGGTGGAAAGCATATCACACGGCGCGTCGGCGGGAAAAAGTTGGGAATAAACTGGAGATTCTATAAAATCAGACACACACCTACTGGCAGTGCCACATTCCATTGTGCTTCGGAACATGGCGTCCCAGCACCAGGCCTATAAAGACACCACCGACAGACGACGGCGCCATATTAACGGGCAGTCATTTAGGGCCATGAGAAACAAAACAATAATTGTCACGAATCCGAAACACAAGGACAATCTTCCCTACACACCATACTACTGAGTTACCTCCCACATAACCATTGTATTTGTCTACTGAAGGAACAATAAATGTGTACTTACAAAAAATCCCGGTGGGGACGGGATTTTCCGCCCGTCCAGACCGGCCCTGTGGCCCACCCAACCTCCTGTAAAATGGGTACCAGGTCTTTCCCGGGGACAAATTGCGGCCGAGGCGTGCTGCTGACCACCTACCCCCTTCTAGTGCCACAGTCATGGAAGAGTAGAGCTATACCTCTACCCACCCTCTGGGCCACACCGGGCCTGTAACGGGAAAACTTTACCTTTTTACTTAATGTGTTTTAATATAAAATATACTAGCAACCATTATGTAGTTTTCGTCCTTCCTACTCATATATGTCTAACACAGGCTTGGGTTGGATTATGTAATTTGTTACACCGAAATTGTAGCACACTACTAAATTAATTAATATTATTGATGAAATATGTATGTGTGTGTGTGTGTGTGTGTGTGTGTGTGGTGCTGGATCCTTCATTAATTGTCAAGATGCCTTAAATTGTGTTGGAAGTTACTATATTACGGCTTCAGTGTGTGTTCGACCTGTCTTAAATACTTTATCTGAAACAACGTGTGACAATCTAATAATTCCTGGCAAACTATCACATGTGCCTTCAGGGACATGTTTTGGATTTAACTGGAACTTGCAATATATATGGGATACAAACCTCTCGCACAGTACGCCTAGACGTTGGAATTTATTTTTTTTTAATGTGAAGTATTTGTATGTTTCTTTTGTTCATCGATAATATATTCAATATTTTTATGGAAATGAATAAAAGTTTAGTGTATGAAAAGTGGACCGGGATTGTGTAGTCGGTATTGCGGCTCGTTACGGGCAGTACGGTTGGGGTTCGAACCCTAGTGTCGGCAAGAATTTTCCTCTCTTTCACACCTGTCCTTACTAACTCTGCGCCCCAATCAGCCTTGTGTACAGTGGGAACCGGAGCTCCTGCTAGGGGGTAATGAGGTTGGGAAGTTGGTTTGATCAAGCAACCCCATCTAGCGCCCAGGTTAAGAATGAATTAAACTATAAATCAAATCCACCTCTCCGTCTTCACGGCATTTTACGGGGAGGACTTTGCCTTTAACTTTTTTGTTTATTTCACGAAATATAATGTACCCGGCCTTTCTAGTGATCCTCCTCGTCTAGCGGGGGGATGGAGACGACGGGGAAGACACACCAAATCGAAGTTACCAAAAACAGATTATTTTACTGAAGTCAAACCACATAATGTTTACCGGAGCACATACACATCCTGCTCGCTGCCTCGTTATTTCCGAAGTGATTCCGTGGATAATGGTTTCGCCACAAACGTCAGTTACTCTGTTCGCCACCTGGCACCCACTCTGTAATACAATACTCATACACCTGTAAAAACGATTGCTAAGTGGAGAGCCCAAGGCTGGAATTAGCAGAATGAACTTAACAAACGTTGACTTGCCGACGCAAACAGTAAAATGATTTACATGAGCTTTAAATAAACCTTTACATCTAAGGGAAGCCTGTTCCTGAATTCGAACCTAGAACTGGCGACTTCGATAATAATCACACAAAAACTTTACTGGCATATTTTATGTTTTTTTTTTCGGAATAATAGGTGTGTAATATAGGTGTTGAGTACTGGTTGCACAGAATGTACTGTTATTCTGTGCAATGTACAAAAATCCCATCATTTTTTATAATTTACCTCTGGAAACTCTATTATGTATTACTTGTCATCAGAAATTGAATTTTTTTAAAATCGAGCGACTTAAATATCTTCATCGTATTTGGTTGGAAAAGCAAGTTTTACGAAGCAGTGCAATCAATTTAGTGCTTACACTCCGCTCTTACAGAGTGTGATTTAATGCGGCTTTTTTTTAAATCATCTACAGTAGAGTGAACACAGAAAAAAATTGAAGAAACATTAATGAACTGCTGAATACTTGGGTACAGCATATCGCTTGACCATATCTATATTATCATCGACGAATCCCTTACATAAATTACTTCCTTTAAATTCAGCGATATTTGTCATTGCATTGTTTTTAAAATATGAACTGAGCACAGCAAAAAGTAAGAACAATTTGGAATGATCTTTAGTTTGGAGAAGAGTAACAGTGGGTATTTTTATTTCTACCGACTTATGTCGTTGCATAGAATAGAAACCCTTAAATTTAATGTCCATTAAAAGAATAAATTCATAACTATTAATAAAAATGAAAAGAAGGTAAGCGTAAGACAAAATATACAGGGCAATCAGAATTTAACCTTACCTTTGTAATATTTGTGAAAAAATTCAAATATAATGAAAATATATAAACTACAAATTAAGCACCAAAAAAATAGATACTTACTGGTACATAGGCAGGATAATATGTCAGACCTACGAGTATCATAATACTGCCCAAAAGCAGAAATGTTAAAATAGTACATAAGTTTAACAACCTTCATGTAAATATCTGGTAGAGGGAACACAGGCAAACTAGAGGAGATAAATGAGAAGTGGGATAAACTGACTAGAAGGCTGGGAGTGCTCCATGAAATTTTCTGGGCAGACAGGGCAAAACTTCGAAACCAGATAAAGGAATATATTTAAGCCTTCACTAATTGCAGCAGTAATTCAAGTCCCAGTTAATACCCGTACGAAATGGATATTCTGTAGGTAATGTACAAGAATTATGACAGTGGTATACATCCTAGAAAAATGCCAGCATATGAATACCGTAGGCAATGCCATTCTTACGAGGAGGCAAAAAAGGCACAAGTTTTAGCGTTAAGTGTGCCATCAACTCACACCCTATATTCGCTGTTATGGCAAAATGTAATAGCACAGACGGCAGAACCATTTAAAATGTACTTTCTTCCATATATAAACGAAATCACACATTTAGTATTTCGAAAAACGTTAAATGTGTCAGTACAGTTATTACGTAATTATTGTTTCATACTATAACATTTCACTTAATTCCATAATGATGTTTAATTTATCCTTACACAAAAAACAAAAAATTCTATTTTTATAAAACAAAGTTTACATTCCAACGTACAGGTGT
>Ga0123357_10008703_pt1 | contig 12720 bp, 13 predicted proteins | sample TergutEmb28metaG_FD_89873 | JGI IMG/M metagenome (GOLD analysis project Ga0123357, IMG submission 89873) | Embiratermes neotenicus P4 segment gut microbial communities from Petit-Saut dam, French Guiana - Emb289 P4 | ecosystem: Host-associated > Arthropoda: Insects > Digestive system > Gut ... | reverse complement strand
GCGCACCCATACCCGGAGGAGCGATTCTTGCGTCATCACCCGAGGTAAGAGCCGTATGCGGTAGTTCCGCACGTACGGATCTGTGCGGGGGGCAGCGGGCAACCGCTGTCCCTACCGCAACCAGCGTTTCAAGCTCAGCACGCAGGTCCGCCAGGATCCCATCGACCAGCACGCGCAGTTTCCTCAAGGGATGGGCATCGGGAATACGTTCCTCCAGCGTCCGGTAGCTAAATAGGCTAAATTGGCTTAGTTCGGTGCCCCGCATGGCTTCTCCATCGGAAAGGGCTATGGGAAATTCAATTATACCATTAACATATATGGCAAAAGAGGTTTTTCAACGACCTGTTAAACGCACGCCGCTACACATAGCCGTCTGAAGCCCGTCCGCGCTCTCTTTTTTTACAACAGGTTGCACTGCGGGAGAAGGAAAATTAGGTTTTTGCCGCAATAAACGCCTTAACGGCCTCAACATCCGGCGGCATCAGCTCGACCCGTTGCGGCAAAGCTTCCAACCCTTGCAGGTCAGCAGGGATTTCGGGATCGCACCCTAATGCCTCGCGGAGGGTATCGGCGAACTTCGCCGCCTGCGCGGTTTCCAGTACCAGCAGAGGGACATCGGCAGGTAGGCTGGCGGCATGTTGCCAGGCGATTTTCATGGCATCGGCGGTGTGAGGGTCGATCGTCACCCCATAGCGTGCGTGAACCTCCTGGATCGTCGCTAGGCGGTCAACATGCATGCTCTTGCCAGAAACGAGGCCGAACCCAGGCAGGTGCACGAAAAACGGCATGCCTGACAGGTCGAACGCACCGCCCGCATCGACCTCTTTCCACAGCCTGGTTACCGTAGCCGGGTCGCGCCCAACGAGGTCGAAAACAAAACGCTCGAAGTTCGACGCCTTTGAAATATCCATCGACGGGCTGGAAGTGACATGGGTCTCGCTGGCCTTGCGCGGGCGATACACGCCGGTGCGGAAAAACTCGTCGAGCACATCGTTTTCGTTGGTGGCCAGGACCAGCCGTGCAATGGGCAGCCCCATGCTGCGTGCGACGTGGCCAGCAAAAATGTTGCCGAAATTGCCCGTAGGCACGCAAAAGGCCACCTGCTGCGCATTGCTGGAAGCCGCGGCGAAATAGCCATGGAAGTAATAAACGACCTGCGCCGCAATTCGCGCCCAGTTGATGGAATTGACCACACCGATGCGATGCCGTGCCTTGAAGGCCGCATCATTGGAAACCGCCTTTACGATGTCCTGGGCATCATCGAACATGCCGGTGACGGCGATATTGAAGATGTTTTCATCGGCAAGCGAATACATCTGCGCCCGCTGGAAGGCGCTCATCTTCCCGTGCGGCGAGAGCATGAACACCTTGACCCGGGATTTCCCGCGCATCGCGTACTCCGCCGCCGAACCGGTATCGCCGGAAGTCGCCCCCAGGATGTTGATCGTCTCCCCGCGCTTTTCCAGCACGTACTCGAAAAGGTTGCCCAACAGTTGCATCGCCATGTCCTTGAAGGCGAGCGTTGGGCCATTGGAGAGTGCGAGCAGCCCCAGTTTGCCCGGTTCCAGCCAACGCAGCGGGGCGATCTGTGCTGGATCGTCGCCCGCTCGGGCATGGCAGTAAATATCGGCGGTATAAGTACGGGCGCAGATGTCGCGCAAGTCGTCAGCGGGAATATCGGTGATGAACTTCGAAAGGATTTCAAACGCCAGCCCGGCATACGGCAAATGCCGCCAAGCATCGAGTTCGTCGCGGCAGATCGTGGGAACGGTCTCCGGCAAGTATAGGCCACCGTCCGGAGCCAAGCCATCTAGAAGGATGTCGCAAAATTCAGGGCGGGCAGCGTAACCGCGAGTGGAAAAATATTTCACGAGAAGGTCATCCTGGAGAAGTTGGAGACTAAGTCTAATATACTTGAGGTAGCTCTGATCTGTTCTGCGCAGTGCTTGTCTTAACCGCCTGCCGTCCTCCCTCTCCCGGCGCTACGCGCCACCCTCTCCCAAGTGAGAGAAGGGAAAAGGCATCCTCCCCACTCGCGGGGGAGGATGCCTTGAGGGGGCGGGAGAGGAAATCGCGGGAATAAAATCAGACCCCTCAACTTCCCTCCATCACTTACTACAGATGACGACTTTCATGAAACTTGAAACACTCGCCGTTCACGCCGGTTACACATCCGACCCCACCACCCGCTCTGCCGCGGTTCCGATCTACCAGACAACTTCGTTCACGTTCGACGATACCCAGTACGGAGCCGACCTGTTCGACCTTAAGATTCCCGGCAACATCTATACTCGGATCACCAACCCCACCAATGCCGTCCTGGAAACACGTATCGCCGCAATGGAGGGCGGTGTTGGCGCGCTGGCCGTGGCCTCAGGCATGTCCGCCATCACCTATGCCATCCAGACCATCGCTAAGGCAGGCGACAACATCGTCTCCTCCTCGACCCTGTATGGCGGAACCTACAACCTTTTCGCCCACTCCCTACCAAATTTTGGTATCGAAGTGCGCCTGACCGACCCCCGTGACCCCGAGGGTTTCAAGCGTCTTATCGACAGGCGCACCAAGGCAATTTTCTGCGAATCCATCGGCAACCCGCTGGGCAACATCACCGACTTCGAGCGTCTGGCCGAAATCGCCCATGGAGAGGGTATCCCGCTCATCGTCGACAATACCGTCCCCTCCCCTTACCTATGCCGCCCCTTCGAGCACGGTGCAGACATTGTGATTCATGCTCTCACCAAATACCTCGGCGGCCACGGCAACTCGCTTGGCGGGATCATCGTCGATTCCGGCAAATTCCCCTGGGTTAACTACAAGGATCGCTTCCCCCAACTCAACGAACCCGATGCCGCCTACCACGGTGTCATCTACACTGAAGCGATGGGTCCGGCAGCTTACATTGCCCGTGCGCGCGTTGTGCCGCTCCGCAACCAGGGCGCAGCCCTCTCGCCCTTCAACGCCTTCCTAATCCTCCAGGGCGTGGAAACCCTGGCGCTACGCATGGACCGCATTTGCGAAAACGCCATCAAAACGGCTCAGTTCCTCAAGGGTCACCCCAAAACATCATGGGTCAGCTATGCGGGGATGCCCGATCACCCCGATTACCCGCTGGCGCAGAAATACATGGGTGGCCGCGCATCAAGCATCGTGACCTTCGGCGTAAAAGGCGGGCGCGAAGCCGGCGCACGTTTCCAAGATGCGCTGAAACTCATCCTGCGGCTGGTCAACATCGGGGATACCCGGTCTCTCGCCTGCCATCCGGCTTCCACCACCCACCGGCAACTAAACGATGAAGAACTCCAACAAGCGGGAGTCACGCCCGACATGGTACGGCTATCCATCGGCATCGAGCATATCGACGACATCCTTGCCGATCTCAACCAAGCTCTCGCAACAGCTTGAGCCATGCCGATTTTCTCTCCACTTCCCGAAAATGCCGCACCCGGCGACCATGCTCGACGGCGCGGTACGCTCTGTCTGTTGTCCGCGTTGGTGGCAACGCCGCTCACGGCTTGGATCTTTCTCAATCTCCAGCCTTTCTGGCTAGGCGTCACCTCGCTGGACGGTGCAGCGTTCGCGCTGGTTGCCACGCTGTTTGGGGCCATCCTGGTCGTCTCCCCCGTCATCTCAGTAGCTGGATGGCTGCTTACGCTCTGGTACGGAGTAGAAAGTGTGTTCATGCCACGCGAACGGCGCACGCCTACTGCCGACATCGTCATCACCGGCATCGGCCTGGTTGCCTGGTTTCTGCCCACGTTGGGATTCCTAGCTGCGGCCGTCCTCACTCACAAGGACCCACAGGGAGATCACATCGTTTACTGGCAAGGTATTGGCTACAAACTCATCGCTGCTGCGGTTCTCGCCTGGTTGGCGTGGCGTTACTGGCGAAGCAAACTGCACCGGAAGCCCGACGTGTAGGGTAGACACCTTCCCCGCCCCCTTCGTGATGAAATACGCGCTACGCCGCCGCCAGGCTCTCAAGCCAGGCGGCGGCGTTCCGTAATAAGAATCGGGCAGAACAAAAACAAGCCCAAACGAAAACAAACGGAGGTCATCATGTTGATCGTCATGGATATGGAAAGTGGCAAGGTCATTTGCGATCCCGTGATGCCAGAAACTGAATCCTGCATGTTGCCACCTGTTTATGCTCCTCAGGCGCAACTTATTCCCCAACCCCGCTTGCAGGAAGTCAGTTTTCCTCCCAGGGCGGTTTGCCCGCCGCCCTCCCTGGGTGTCATCAACGTTCCTCTCTCCACGTTTGATGTTTGAATCCAGGGTTTTTTGACCGGCCAGGGGAATTCCCTTGGCCGGTTTTTTTACAGCATGTACGTGCGGTCCCCCTGCGCGAACCCCATGAGCGGGGCATTGGCCGCCATCCCGCACCCCAGCGCCAATACCTTGAAAAGCTCACCCATCTCGTGGGGTAGGGTCAGCTTTTGCGCCGCTACTGAGGCACGGACATACTCGGCGCTGGCCGAAACCCCACACTCAGCGAGGCGTTCGAGTAACCCGCAGTTGAGTAGGAATTGGCCTTGGCTCGTATAACCCAGCACTCCCAGCCCTGCATCAAACCCCGCTTCGGCCATCGCGGTAAAATCCACGGATCCGGTAATGTCGTTCAGCCCTGGCCACAAGAAAGGGTCTTCGTGCGCGTGGTGGCGGTAATGGCACATCAGCGTGCCACGCGCACGGGCAGGTAAATAAAATTCGTCACGTGGATAGCCGTAGTCGAACAGCAGCAGCGCACCGCACTGCAGGCGTGCACTCCAGTCCGCGACCCAAGCCGCAGCGGCAAGATTAACCTCAGTCACGAACCCGCTCCCGCCCTCCAGGCTCATCCCCACCGGCAGCGGCAATTTCCGTGCGGCTTCCAGCACTGCGCCCCGGGCTGGGCGTTCTGCCCAGGCGAACGCCCCGGGCTTAGGACACGCCACGCCCCGCTCGAAAAACTCGCCCCCACGCATGGCAATGACGTGCATGGGAATGGCGTCCAGCACCTCGTTCCCCACGAGCACGCCGGAAAACATCTCCGGTGGCACGTCGAGCCACATCACGCGCGAGGCCAGCCGCGTATCAAGCGCGGCAAGCGTTTGCCGCTGGCGTGCACGCAACTCTGCTGAAAGTTCGAGGATGCCGTAAGACTCCGGCAGGCAATCCAACCGTTCAAGCCCGCGCAACAGGTCAGCCGCCAACACGCCACTGCCCGCACCCGCTTCGATCACGGTGGGGTGGCTCATGCGCATGACCTCCGCTACTTGAGCCGCCAACGCTTGCCCGAAAAGCGGGGTCAACTCTGGCGCGGTGATGAAATCCCCACCCCTGCCGAACTTCTGCGCCCCACCGCTGTAATAACCAAGTCCCGGCGCATACAGGGCAAGCCCCATATAACGGTGAAACGAAATCCAACCCCCGTTGGTGGCGATTTCGTGCTCGATCAAACTCGCAAGTTTGAACGATTGTGCGAGCGAGTCGGTATCGGGAACGGGCAGTTTGGACATGATTCCGGTGTGTCGGCGAAGACAGAAGTGTGGCATTGTAGCCACCCACGCGACTTGTAGGCTTAAAAGAGGGTGCGGTGGTTTTGACATTCAAAGGAAAACGATGATGGGCGAAGCTGCAACCATTGATGATGTGATCGTTGTCGGTTCAGGCGTTTCTGGCCTAGTGACGGCGTACCTGCTGACCCAGAAAAAGCGTTGCGTCCGCGTGCTGGAAACTGCTTCACGCACCGGCGGCGTCATTGCTTCAGGACGCCACGACGGGATGCTGTGGGAGTCGGGTCCGAACAGCGCAATGGATACGACGCCGCTCATCAACGAACTGCTCGATTCGCTCGGAATCCGTTCGCAACGCGCCGATGCGCTCAAAATCGCTGACCGCCGCTTCATCGTGCGCAACGGGCAATTGATCCCGTTACCGATGTCACCCCCAGTTTTTTTTTCGACGAAGCTGTTTTCCGCCGGAACCAAATTCGGATTGCTGCGCGAGCCGTTCATTGCGCGTTCCTCGCTTGAGGACGAAGAAAGCGTCGCCGCGTTCGTGCGCCGCCGTCTGGGGCAGGAATTTCTCGACTACGCCATCGAGCCGTTCGTCGCTGGCGTATACGCAGGCAATCCCGACCAATTGTCGGTGCAAGCAGCGTTCCCGAAGCTGTTTGAACTCGAACAACGTTATGGTGGGCTGATCCGTGGGCTGGTTCTCGGCACCCGTGAACGCAAGCGGCAACGCGAAAAGTCGAAGAACAACGCCAAAAGTTTTTCCTTCAATGATGGTATGCAAACGCTGACCGACGCGTTGGCACGCGGCATCGTGTCTGCGGGTAGCATCATTGAAACCGGCATCCGTGCTACGGCAATCGCTTGCGACGCGGAAGGCTGCTGGACGGTACGATGTATCCGCGGTAACGAACAGGAGGGCGAAGAAACAGAGTACCGTACCAAAAGCGTGGTACTCGCCACCCCCGCCAATACTACGGCAGAACTGCTGGCGTCACTGAACGCGCCGTGGGCCGACGATGCCGCGCAAGCGCTACGCAGCATTTCCTATGCGCCGGTGTCGGTCGTCATCAACGGCTGGCAACGCGACGCAGTGACGCATCCGTTGAACGGTTTTGGTTTCCTTGTGCCACGCAAGGAAAACGCGCAAATCTTGGGTACGCTGTTCTCAAGCAGCATGTTCCAATATCGCGCCAACGGCGCTCATGCCGTGCTGACCACATTCATCGGCGGCATGCGCCAACCCGGATTGGTGGCAAGCGACGACGACGTTTTGCAAACAATGGCCGAAAGCGACCTAGCATCGTTGATCGGCGTACAGAGAAAACCATTGTGGACGCGAATCAGCCGCCATCCGCAGGCCATTCCACAATACACCCTTGGGCATCTCGAACGTGTGCGTCGCGTCGACGCGGTCAAAACCCATGTACCGGGGCTTTTCTTCTGTGCCAGCTGGCGCGGCGGTATTTCAGTCAATGACCGCATCAAGAACGGCTATTTGGTGGCCGACGAAACCAGCGCATATTTAGTTTAGATTTATATTTTTCGTTTTTCACTCTACAGAAAACCCATGTCTGTCGAAAAGCCGCTTCCATTCAAGCCGCAGCGAGTGTTGATTACCAAACTTCTCCTGCATGGCGACGTGTTGCTTACTACGCCGCTAATCCGCGCCCTGCACCACAATTACCCTGGTGTCGAAGTGGATGCGCTGATTTACCGCGAAACCGAACCCATGTTGCGCTATAACCCGCAGGTTGCGCATCGATGGACTGTCGACCGGGATTGGAAAAAAGAAGGCGTGCTGACACAGGCCAAGCATGAATTGCGTTTGTGGCGAACGCTTAAAGCGCGGCGTTATGACTTGGCGATTCATCTGACCAAAACCTGGCGCAGTGCAGCGCTGGCACGTACCCTGGGGGCATTGCGCAGCATCGCTTTCGCTTATCCGCAACGCAATAACGTGCTTTGGCGAAGCTGTTTTACTGATCTGCTGCCGTTGCCCGAAGAGCCGTGCCACAACGTAGCGGCACAACTATCGACGTTGACGGCATTGGGATTGACGCCAAATGCCAAGGATTTTCCCTTGTTGCTGTCCGTCAATGATGCATCACGTACTGCTTTCCTCAGTGCTTTACAACATATCGGCTGGCAAAGGGAGCCTTTTCTGCTGATTCATCCGGGTGCACACTACATTTACAAATGTTGGGAAGACGCTTCTTTTGCCGCCCTGATCGACGCCCTGACCGTGCGCGGGCATACGGTTGTGTTGACTGGGGCGCCGACCCCGCATGAAACAGCAATGGTTGCCAACATTCTGACGCATGTCAGAGACAAGACACGGGTGCATTCATTGGTTGGGCAGTTGTCGCTCACCGAACTGGCCGCGGCAATCGACGAGGCACGATTCTTTATTGGTGTTGATTCGGCGCCCGCACATATGGCCGCAGCACTGCAAACACCCGGCGTCGTATTGTTCGGGGCAACCAAAGTGCATGTATGGTCGCCTTGGCAAGCGCCGATCACCGTGCGGAAAGCCTCCGATTGGACAACATTGCCACATCCTGACAGTATCGACACCTCGAAGACGGTGCGTTATCTGGCTGCGATCCCGGTGGAAGCGGTATTGGAAGCGGCGCTGACGCGAATGAGAGAATAATCTTGGAGTAAAACAATCTCGCAACAACAGGCATCCAACCCTTACAGCGAGATATCGTTTTAATATCCACCGTCAGGAATCAAGGCAAGGACACCCAAAAATGGTCGATACACTTTCGGACTTGAGCCGTGCAGTGCTCACCTTTCGTGACGAACGCGACTGGGCGCAATTCCACGGGCTCAAGCACCTGATTGTGTCGCTTTGCCTGGAAGCGGGCGAAATACTGGAACTGACTCAATGGAAGAGCGACGCCGAGGTAGACACCCTACCGCTCTCCCGCGAAGGCCGGGAGGCGCTTTCCGACGAATGTGCCGACGTGCTTGCCTACCTGCTGTTGATCGCCGATAGGGCACATATCGACCTCAGCGCAGCATTGCATCGCAAACTCATCAAAAATGCGCAGAAGTATCCCGTAGAAAAATCTCACGGGCGGCGAGAGAAGTATTCGTTATTGTGAATTGTCGCCCCGGCCTGTGAACTGCCCCCATTATTCCCATACCCAATAACGCCTCCACTTTTTATTTGGCGTTTTTGGACAATGCGTCCTGTTCCCAGCTTGTCATCCCGGCCTTACGCAGTTCGCCCATTTTCTGGGCGATGACGGTGGCATCCTTGTCAAGATACCCCCTGTGCTTTGGGGGCATACCCCCACATGCCCCCAGATTCAATCGGACAGCTACGGACGCAAAAAAAGCCCGAAAACCTTGTATTTATTGGGTTTTCCGGGCTTCTTCGGTATATATGGTCGGGGCGGTGGGATTCGAACTCGCTACCCCTTGCACCCCATTGAAGTAATTAGCGATATCCGGCACATTCCGACACACTCCGATAAACTCCAGATTGATCCAGAAACCAAGCAGAAACTGTTTATTAACAGCAGCTTACATTCTGTTTACTATTCCGTATCGTTCCGATACACTGCGAGGAAAGCCGGAAATTTTTGCGGCACGGATGCGGCACGGAATTATTATGATGGGGTAAATTATGACATTAACAGTTAAGGAACTCGACGCGGCGCGACCGGCAGACAAACCATATAAGTTGACCGTGGCTCGTGGCTTGCAGTTACGGGTTGCGGTGGATGGAACGAAGCGGTGGCTCGTAACCTATATCGTGCGCGGCAAACGTCGGGAGCTTAGGCTTGCAGGTGAGTACGGAAACGTGGCCGGCAGAACGTCACTTGCCGACGCAAAGCACGAAGCCGAGGAAATACGAAAGCTGGCACGTGGTGGCGTGGACATCCAAGAGCGCCAAGAGGCCGAGCGTGCACGGCTGGCACAACTTGCTATCGAAGCCGCCGAAGAGGCAGAGCGTGCACGGCTGGCTGAACTTGCTGCCGAAGCCGCCAAAAAAGCCGAGTGCAAAACAGTGCATGATCTGTTCAGTGCGTGGATTGCGGACGGTGTAGCAAGAAAGGACGGAAACGCAGAACTGTCACGGCGGTTTGCGAAAGACGTTCACCCGCATATCGGCGGTATCGAGCTACGCAACCTTACAGAGCATGACTTGCGTGCTGTGGTTCGTGCAAAAATAGACGGCGACGGCAACGGGGCGCGGATGGCGCAATCGACCTTTGATGACATCCGGCAAATGCTGCATTGGGGCGAGAAACGCCTGCCTTGGCGGGGGCTACTGATTAACGGGAACCCTGCCGACTTGGTGGAAATTGAAAAGTTGCTCCCCTTCGATTACGAAGAAGAACGCGACCGTGTGTTGTCCCCTGCCGAATTACGCGAATTACAAACGATCTTTGCCAAGCTGCGAGAGAGTTACGCCAATACACCGGCAGGCGAAAAGTATGAGGCCGTACGCCCATTGAAGCGTGAAACCGAACTCGCAATATGGATATGCCTCGGTACACTTTGCCGCATTGGTGAATTGTTGATGAGTGAATGGAAGCATGTCGATTTGCAGGAAGGGACATGGTTCATTCCAAAAGCCAATGTAAAAGGCCGTGGAAGGAAAAAGCAGGATCACCATGTGTTTCTGTCTCCATTCGCTCTTCGTTATTTCAAGGAACTGCATAGCATCACAGGAAAATCACGCTGGCTTTTCCCTGCCAGCAACCAGAAGGACGTTGACACGCATGTTTGCCTGAAGTCGGTAAGCAAACAAGTCGGCGACCGGCAAGAGCAATTCAAGCGCCGGGATAAGCCATTAAAGCGCCGCCGCCATGACAATACCTTAGTGCTGGCCGGTGGAAAAAACGGTGATTGGACGCCACATGACATGCGCCGCACAGGCGCAACGATGATGCAACAGTTGGGTATCCCACTTGACATCATTGACCGTTGTCAAAATCACGTACTGCCAGGTTCACGGGTTCGCCGTCACTACCTGCACCACGATTACCGGGTGGAGAAAACAGACGCATGGAACCGGCTGGGTGACAGGCTCGACGCGATTTTTGCAGGCGGGGCGCAAATAATCCCGCTACGTGCATGATGTAACGATATTGCCGCGCCTATCCCTTGGCTGATCACTGAGGGAGAAAGCCGGGTACACCACCCTGCCCGGTTGGCGCGGCATCCTTCATATAGGGTGCGGAGGGTGGCGTCATGGATAATGAATATAACGAAGCTGTGGAATTTGTCAAAGCTATGGTGCAATTTGCACAAAGCCTTAACCCATCATATCCATTTGAATCAGACCACGACAAGCCCAAAAAAACCGGCGACATGTACACCTTTAATATTACCGCATTAGATGCGCTCAAGGTGAAATATAAAGATATGGCGGGCTTTGATATGGAACGCCTTGATAAGAACGAATTTGAGACGTTACGCATGCTTGCAAATGATTACATTAGTCGTGACAAGGAAATGCCGGAACTTATTAAGTCTTTTGTGATTTACATTGTCGAAAACTCAAATCTAAAAAAACCACAAGGGCGACAAAAGCAACTAATCCGCGATGATAGAATAATTTATCTTGCACGCTTGGTTAAAGATAAGTTTCCACAATTGCCTTTGTATAGCGAAGAAACAGAGACAGTGGCACGTGCTATTAGCCAGGGGATTGAAAATAAAATTTCGGTTGAAGCTGTTACTCGTATCCTCAAATTAAAATATGACAACAGCAGGGGATAAAAATAGGCTGATTTAAATTCCTTGGAAACGTGATTCGTACTGGATAACGTTCACTCCATTGAGGCTGGATTGCCTCGTAACCAAGTGGAGAAACCTTTCATGGGAAACGTTATTTCGGGTGGATTCTTGCGCCCAAACGAAATTTACAGGACACGAAAAAACCCAGACAGCATATTGCCGATCAGTGCATCTACGTTCTGGCTGTGGGTGTCGTTAGGGAGAATTAAGACCCATCGGTTATCCCGTGGCGTCACTGTCGTTGCCCGTGCCGACGTTGAAAAACTCATTCAGTCGGGGGAACGCTCATGACTTTCACTAATTCAGAAGTGCAGAGTGCACGGGGATTTTTGCTTGAGTGCCTGAACCAAGGCGCAATTCCGAAAGAGTCGATTTTCGAGTTGGCCGAGGCATTAGGCATTTCGCTGGATGCGCTCGATTCCGCCAGAAAGAAACTCAAGGTCGGGACGTGCAAAATGGACGGAAAGGTTTTCTGGGTGCCGCCGGATAACGAGTAGCAAAGAAAAGCCCCGCCAAGTCCAGCGGGGCATTTTCCGGAATTCAACAACTTTGCGAGGTGAGGTAATTTTATGGAAAATTTCTTTGATGGTCAAGCCCAACTTTGCGAAAAATCGCAATATTGGAGAAATGGGGCGCTCCATGACCATTAACGATTTTTGGGCGAATTGTTTGCCCGCAACGGATAGTCATTCGTTTTTGAAAAAATACGCCATATCTCCGCGTGGAATGCGAACCACAAAGGGCGGGATTCTTGTTATACCGACCTACAACGTCGACGGGGAGATGTTGGGTATCCATTTCTTGGACTATGAGCAAGCTACCGGAAAAACCATAACGTCACGCCTTTGTTATGAGTGGCAAGGAGCTTACTTTAGCTTTGGTTCGCCAAAGCGTGATGTGATCTTCGTTGAGGCAAATTTTCTAAAAGCCGCGTTACTTCATACTCGATATGGTGAAACTGTTGCAGCCTGCTTTTACCCTGGCAACGTTGATAATGTTGTCGATGCTTTGCGTGAAAAGTATCCAAATAACTTTATCGCCCCACTAGGCTGGAAAAAACAATGAGCGCGAAACAAAAAGCCCACCGGACGGGGTGGGCTATTGCTGAACACACACAATGTGAAGAGGTGATGCGATGAGTGACGATTATACCGAAAACGCCGATCAATTGGCGGATATTCCCGACGAAAACGACCCCTTTGGCGGCGATACTGGCGAACCTGAAAACCCATTTGGCGACGCTCCCACACCTATACCCGCAACCCCCGCCGCACCCGCTAAAGCACCCCCAAAGGTGGACGGTCAAAACAATTCAGCAGGCGATCCACTCGAACCAGGCGATCCACTCGAAGAAACGTTTAAACGACTTGCTGCCCTTACACCTACTGAATATGAGCTGTGCCGACGTGCCGAAGCCAAACGCCTATGTTACCGATATAAAAATCTTGATTTTGAAGTG
>Ga0123357_10008701_pt1 | contig 12722 bp, 13 predicted proteins | sample TergutEmb28metaG_FD_89873 | JGI IMG/M metagenome (GOLD analysis project Ga0123357, IMG submission 89873) | Embiratermes neotenicus P4 segment gut microbial communities from Petit-Saut dam, French Guiana - Emb289 P4 | ecosystem: Host-associated > Arthropoda: Insects > Digestive system > Gut ... | reverse complement strand
ATAAAACGCTTATTTTTATACAAAATCGAAAATACCGCAAAATGCTATGTCCGCCAAACGCTTCAAACCGACTGCGCATTGTCCGGCTTTTTTTATATCGCCGAAAATCCCGAACAGAGCCGAGCCGCTTCCCGTAAGCTCAGTCGAAACCGCGCCGTAGTCCAGAATCAATTTTTGTATTTCCTCTATACTTTCGTTTTGTGAATAAGCGAGTTTTGCAAAATCGTTATATATCTTTTTGACGTTAAAATTTTTCAAAAGTTCCGCGTCCAATTCCCCTTTTAAAATGGGGCTTAACCGGGCTTTATCAAAATCTTCAAACGCCTGCTTTGTCGAGATATTATACGCGGGTTTGACGATTAAAACTTTATAATCCGACAGGTCGAGCGCGAACGGCGCGACGATTTCCCCGATACCCTCGCATACTGCGCAGCTTGTATTTTTCACGAAAAACGGCACGTCAGCGCCGATATTTGCCGCGATTTGCATTAAAATATCTTCCGGCAGGATATTCCCGACCCATTGATTCAAGGCGAGCAGAACCGCCGCCGCGTCCGAACTTCCTCCGCCAAGCCCCGCCTGACTTGGAATATGTTTTTCGATTTCTATGTCAATATCATACGGCAGATTAGAATTTTTCAAGAATAAATCAGCCGCTTTGTACGCCGTATTTGCCTCGTTTGCAATACTTTCGTCAGAGCAGGTTATTTTTATGATTTTTTCACCGGGAGTTATATTTATTTTCATATCGTCATGCAATGATATTCTCTGCATTATTGTAAAAATGTTGTGATAGCCGTTCGGGAGTTTGTCTAAAATTTTCAGATATAAATTTATTTTCGCGTATGCTTTTGTCGTTATAATCATAATTTATTCTATATTAATATGAGTTTGAAGTTTATATAGTTATTTCGATTGAAAACAGACCACCCCGTCAAGCGGACAAGCCGCTTGACACCCCTCCAAGGAGGGGAATTTGGGCTAATTTTTCCGGTGTTTTTTCTTATTCCCCTCCTTGGAGGGGCGCCGTATGTAAAGACCGTACCGAATATAATGCTTATTTTGAACGTTGTTTCCAAAGAGTTTCAAACGCTGTACACTTTTCAGGATAATCCATTAGTTTTACAATTTTTGCTGCGCATTCCTCGCTCGAATTTTCAAATGTGTCTACGGTTATATCGTAGATATTATCTTTCGGATTTAAAAGCGGTATCTGGGCTTCAGCCTGTCCAATACCGCGGTCGCCGCGTTCTTTTTCCTTGCGCCGGAGTTCTTCCAACGGACAGGTTACATGAACAAACATCACAGAGTAATCGTGAAGTAATCCAACGCATTCTTCCAGCCAAGCGATTTCTTCAAAAAGACAGTCAACTATCGTATTAAACGCTCTATCTGAGAAACTCTTAATTGCATGATGAAAATGTGATATAGCTTTTCCTACAGCATGATCATCAAAGAATTTATCAGGCATCATATCAATAAAAACATCTCCACCAAGATACCAAAAAGGTTCAGTCAATCGCTCCTGTAATATTTTTGCCAATGTGGTTTTACCTGAACTTGACACCCCGTTTAAAATTATAATTTTACCTTTTCGTTTATTTTCCGTTTTGAAATTTATAATATCAAAAATAGCGTTTATAACTATATCAGTCTTTTCACTGCTGATTTTACACGCGGTATATAAAATTATATTGGAATCCGCAGTAAAAATTTTATTCGGACGGACAAAGCTCGCGGTATTCAGTTTTCCGTCTGTAAAATCCGTATCTTCAAGGTTTAATGCGTATCTATCTTTTTTCGCCTGACTTATAATTTGGCAAAGGATAACATCATCGCCGTCCAAATCTGCGATAACAAGGGCGGGACGGCGCTTTGTACCTGAGAAATCCGAAAAAGGATAACTTAAAACTACAATGTCACCTTTTACAAATTTGCCCATGCCTTGTCCTCCTCCGGCGTATCCCAATCTTTGGCTAATGATTTTTCAGATAAAATCATTGTTTCGGGTATGCTCTTTAAATGTTTTAATTTTAGATAACCGATAAAATCCATTATATCCTGAAAGTATTCTGACGGAAGCATTTCTATTTCGTTTATAATCTGGTTTATTCCTGTCATAAATTCTCCCCCTTGCTATCGTATAAAATATAAATTCTCTACATATTATTTTATTTTCTTCACAAATTTTTCTATTTTTTCCAACGCTTTATTAATTTTCGGCACAGAATACGCGTATGATATTCTCGCAAATCCTTCGCCGGATTCCCCGAACGCGTTGCCCGGTACAATCGCGACTTTTTCTTCATACAAAAGTTTTTCGCAGAATTCCTCGCTCGAAAGTCCGAATTTCCGTATGCTCGGGAAAACGTAAAACGCGCCTTTCGGCTCGAAACATTCTATGCCTATTTGTTTTAATCCGTAGTATATTATCTTTCTCCTGCCATTGAATTCGCTTTTCATGTATTCTATATCGCCGTCGCCGTCGCGCAGAGCTTTTATCCCCGCCGACTGGCTTGTAGTCGGCGCGCACATTATTGCGTACTGATGAATTTTGAACATCTGCGTCATTAACGGTTCGGGAGCGCAGACATATCCCAAACGCCAGCCCGTCATTGCGTACGCTTTTGAAAATCCGCTGACCAATATAGTCCTCTCCCGCATATCCGGCAGATTTGCAATTGAAGTATGTTTAAATCCGTAAGACAGTTCAGCGTATATTTCGTCGGCTAAAACCAATATATTCGCGTCTTTTATTATACCGGCTATTTTTTCGAGGTCTGACTTTTCCATAACCGCGCCTGTGGGATTGTTGGGAAACGGCAGTATCAGCAATTTTGTTTTGGGTGTGATTGCGGCTCTGAGAGCCTCCGGCGTGAGTTTGAAGTTATCCTCCATTTTTGTTTGTATAATCACGGGCGTTGCGCCTGCGAGCGAAACAAGCGGAGCATAACAGACAAACGCAGGGGAAACAACAACAGCCTCATCTCCGGGGGAAAGCACGGCTCTGACTGCCAAATCAATCGCTTCGCTGCCTCCGACTGTCACGATTATTTCATTTTTGGGGTTATAGCTTAAATTAAAACGTCTTGTCAGATATTTATCTATCTCGACGCGCAGTTCCAAAGTCCCGCTGTTTGAAGTATAGTGCGTTTCGCCTTTTCTGAGCGAATCTATGGCTTCTTCTCTCACATGCCACGGGGTGTCAAAATCCGGCTCGCCAACAGTCAGGGATACGACGTCTTTCATCTCTTCGGCAATATCAAAGAATTTTCGTATTCCCGATTTCGGTATGGATTTAATTCTCGGCGATAAAAATTTATCATAATCTATCATTTAATATATTCTCCTTAAATTTACAAAAATAATTTCTATTAATACTAACACAAATTAATTCTTGTATCCGCTCGTGCGTCTTCAGAATATATAACTCCTTTTTCCTTATACTTTCTCAAAACAAAATGCGTTGCCGTCGCGACGATACCTTCCATGACGGCGATTTTTTCCGCAACAAAATACGCGACTTCGCGCATGGTTCTGCTCTCTAAAATCACGGCGATGTCAAATCCGCCGCTCATAAGATAAACTGTCTGCACTTCGTCGTAATTATAGATTTGTCCGGCGATTTTGTCAAATCCGCCGTCTCTCTGCGGCACGACTTTAAGCTCGATTAACGCCGTGACGTACTCCTTATCCGTCTTGTCCCAGTCGATAACCGCCGTATAGCCTAATATTATACGCTCTTTTTCAAGGTCTTCTATAATATCTTTTATTTCTCCTTCTTCTTTGTCAAGCATAAGAGCCAGATTTTTGGGGGAAATACGGCAGTCCTGTTCCAATTTTTCAAGGATTTCTTTTGATATGTTGCTGTTGTTTTGCATGTTTTCTCACCTCTCTATTTTGACTTGAACCAACTTTTTATCTTTTTTACCTATTACGCTTATATATTTAAATCCAATCTCTGACAGACGTTCATACGCATACTCTATCCCGCTGAATATATCAGCCGTACTGTGCGCATCTGAGCCGACTGTGATGAGTTCGCCGCCGACGGATTTGTATAACCGCAGGAGTTCAAACGACGGCGACGGCTCATTTATTTGCTTGCGCAAACCCGAAGTATTGACTTCAAGCGCGATTCCTCGGCGTATAATAATTTCAAAGAGTTTTTTATATAAGTCGTTATATTTATTCATTGAGATATGTATGTCGTTTGTCAGAAAATATCGCACCGGATATGTTATATGCGCGAGCGAGTGAAAATTTCCCCACTCTGCGAGTTCGCACAGTTCGTTTGCATATCTTTCAAACATTGCGGTTAAATGCGGAATATCTGTACTTTTATAGTCGATATAATAAAAATCTTCTTCGTTTCTTGCATTGTGCAGAGCGCAGAGGATAAAGTCAAAATCGTTTTTCGTTAGCACTTCGGCAGCTTTTTCCGGGCATTGATTAGGCTGTCCGAGTTCTATGCCGAGAAGAAATTCCGTTCTGGAGAAGTCGGGATTTTTTTTCGCTTCTTTGATTTGATTTAACGTATCCTGAAAATCAATATCGGGATTTGAGCCGTTCACAATCCAGTTTACGTCGTAATGGTCGCATAGAGCTATTTGATTTATATTTTTTTCGGCGGCGGTTTTCAGAATCTGCGCAATACTTGCAGACGGTTCCGCGTCGAACGATTTGTATGAATGTATGTGGTGGTCGGCTTTAAACATACGCAAATCACCTGCTTTCACAATCTTTTTTATTTATTATATCACAGTTTAAATTAATTTGCAAATTTATTTTAACGAAAAAACGCAGAACAGTTATAAACCTGCTTTTATATCAGACTAATATTAAACCCCTGCAAAAGCAGGGGTTTAGAACATTTGACGACCCTTTTTTTATATCCCGCTCCGGTATGCGGCGAAAATTTACATAATCCTGAGCCTTTACGTTCTATATTATTATTTTACATTATTTATAATAATATGTCAAGCATTTATTTGAAATTTTTAATATATCAGCAGTCCATAGACTATATTGTTTATAATATTCGCAGATTCTTCCGAAGTGACAAATCCCGCGGGAGAGAATTTACTGCCGGACGCGCCGGTGATTATGCCGAAAGAGTACAATTTATTTACGCTGTCTTTTGCGTAGTCCGAAACTTTATTAAAATCCGAATATACGCCGCCGTTATTTATGTCATTAATTTCCAGCAAATTTATCGAAATCACATGGGCATTTGGAGCTGTATTATCCGGAGTGAGGTTATTAAACAGTTTGTACTGTATGTTCATTTTGATTACATCCGCGTCAGTCAGACTTGTGTACTGATTTAAGTATTCGAGTATTGCCTGCTGCTCCCTTACACTTGAATTTTGGTCAAATACATAAACCGGCACGGATTTGCATATAGGATAAGTTATAAGCATTTCCTGCCTTGCCTGTGAATCCAATGTCGGGTCTGACGGGTCTTTAAGAGCGAAATAAGCGTTTAATTTCCGATAAGTCGACATATCTTTTTCCTTTACAGGTTCGACTGTGTTTTCATATATAGATTTTTCTATAAATATCGGCAAGACCGTAAGTTTATTTTCAGTCGGTTTTGCGCTGATTCCGAGAAAATTCAAGAAAAAGTTCGTCATATATGCAAGCTGTTCGCGTTTGAGTTTGTCTGTGCCTGAAAATTTTATACTTGGATTATCTGCATTAATTTTGTTTATCAAATCGTCTGCCGATGTTATCTGTTTTAAATTTACTTGGAATGTATCAGGCAGGCACGAATCTATATTTTTCAGAGAGCTTACTAAATTTCCGGCGTAATCCGAAACAGTTATGCTGTTTAAACCTGACGTGCCTATTGGATTTGTACAAGTTGTAACAAGCAGCACAATTACAATAACAGTGGCGATAATCGAGGCGATTTTGCCGGGTTTTTTAAAATTCGAAATGAACTTCAGTCTGTAAAGAAGCTGTCTGCCGCTTGACGACATACCCAGCGCGCCCGACGGAATTTGTTTTTTTATAATATTTTTATTATTTTTCTTTGATGAATTAAATAACATCATGGCATATTCATCCTTTCTGTAGTTTAATTTTTTTATAGATTTCATATCGCATAAGAGTTCCATATCGTCTTTTATTTTGCGTATAAAATAGTGTACGAACGGGTTGAACCAGTAAACGCATTTTATAACTGACAAAATAACGTTTATAATATTGTCTTTGCTTTTGTAATGCGTAAGTTCATGGGCAATTACCGCGCTTTTGTCGTTTTCATTACAATTGTCGGAAAGGACTATAACCGGTGAGAATACGCCGATTAACAGCGATTCCCCGCCTTTATAAAGTCTTATATTTTTTCTGATATTCAGAGTCCTTTTTATATCTTCCAGAAGCAGTATTTCTCTGTCTGACGCAAGAGTAAATGTTTTTATAATTCTGCGTCTGTATTTCATATAACTGTAGATATACACCGTTAATCCCGAAATTGCAACTGCAAAATAAATCATGAGCAGTATATTTGTTATAATTGTCAAGTTCGACTGTATAGAACTGTCTGAATTTGCTTGATTTCCGTTTGAAGTATCTGTCTGATTTTGCTGTGCAGTTTGTATATCGGCGTCAATTTGAGACATGTCAAAATTTTTGTTTACCCCATTGTCTTTGAACTCGTATTGAGCCGCAGAATTCAGATTTTTATAAATCCCGGTCGCAAAATTATACACCGATAAATTGCTCTCAGGCAATACGGGAAATACTAATCGCAGTACAAACAGAAGCCAGATATAATAGTGAAACACAGGAGACAGTTTGCTTCCGAAAATTTTTTTAATCAGTGAAGTGAGCAGGGCAATAAAAATCGCCATAACCGATATGACGGCTATATAAATCAAAATTATTTCCGCGTTCATTTTTTATCGCCCCCCGTTTTCATAGATTCGATTACTTTTAAAATTTCTTCCTGTTCTTCGGGTGAAATGCCGCCGTTTTTTATCAAAGTCGAGAATAACAGCGACGTCGAGCCTCCGAAAACCCGTTCAAGAAGCGATTTCGTCTCCTGAATAGCGCAGTCTTCTTCTTTTGCTATAGCGTAATACTCATAGTTTTTGTTTTGCCCGGGTCTCTTCTCCATTCCGACGACATTATTTTCGGCAAGTCTCAAAAGAAGCGTCCTTATTGTGTTTACATTCCAAGAGACTTCGGATTTCAATGCCTCCTGTATTTCCCCGAAAGTCATTTTACCTCTTGCGTTGTTTCTCCATAAAATACGCATGATTTTCCATTCGGCGTCTGTTATACTGTGCATTGATTTGTTATTTTCTTTCGCCTCATTATTTATATTATTATCGCGCATGTGACATTCCCCCCGAAAATTCATTAATTAACCAAGTTTTTAGCATGTAACGTTACATCTGTAGTTTAATTATACTACAGATGTAGTTATTTGTCAAGGGGTTTTTCAAAATTTCTTTAAAAAATTTTTTATTGTGTCAAAAATCTGTTTTTTTCATAAAATAATAATAATTTTAAATTAAAAATCAATAAAATTTGGGGGATTTATTACTTATGCAAATTTTAAATTTAACGCCTGTGCCGTTGGGACAGCACACCCTTCCCGCGCTTCCGTACGCTTACGACGCTCTCGAACCTGTAATCGACGAAAAAACGCTTACCATTCATCATGATAAGCATCACAAAAAATATGTGGACGACTTGAATCAAGCCGAAATTAACGCACAAAAAATGAGGGACGGCAAAGCATACGACGTAATAAATTTAATAGAACGCCAACTTGCGTTTAATGGTTCCGGTCATATTCTGCACAGCATATACTGGACAATAATGACATGCCCCGATAATGGCGGAAATCCCGGAAATATCACAAACGCTCTCATAACGTCGTACTTTAAATCATTCGACGGTTTCAAAGAGCAGTTCATAAACGCCGCATCGCAGGTAATGGGTTCCGGCTGGTGTATATTGGGATATAATCCGTTTTTCAAACATCTTGAAATCCTGCAGGCTGAAAAGCATGAAAACCTGACGCAATGGGGGATAATTCCGGTTCTGGTCTGCGACGTCTGGGAACACGCGTATTATCTGAAATACCAGAATAACAGGGCAGATTACATAAACGCATGGTGGCGGCTTATCAACTGGGAAGAAGTCGAACGCAGACTGATTTACGCCGTACAAACGAAAGGATTTCTGGAAATGATTCCGGCGTATTAAAAATGGGTTTCACATAACCTAAAACATATATTCGTAGGGTGCGACGCCCTCGGCGCACCGTAAATTTAATTTTCTGTAAAAATTTACAGACATCAAATTCACGGGCGACCCCATGGGGTCGCCCGTGAATTTTATATGTTTATACGTTTAATTTAAATTCTACAAAATTGTTCCTCTCCAATTCCAACAATTTTATCTTCATGTCAATGCCGCCTCTGTAACCGGTCATACTTCCGTCCGAGCCTATAACCCTGTGGCACGGCACAATAATCGGCAGAGGATTTTTGTTGTTCGCGAGTCCGACTGCTCTGTATCCTTTCGGGCAGCCGACTCTTCCGGCTATCTGCTTATACGAAGCCATTTCGCCGTATGGGATTTTCAAAAGCTCCTGATATACAGATTTCATAAATTCCGTACAACCGTAAAAATTCAAAGGTAAATCAAATACTTTGCATTTACCCCCGAAATACTCCGCAAACTGCTTTTTTGCATTTTTCAACAATTCCGTCGTATGTTCAGGCAGATTTTCTGCGGTATTCGGTTCTTCGTTTGGCAGACAAATACGGAAGATTGCTCCGTCTTTCTCCTGAATTGTTATCGCCCCGAACGGGGATTTATACTTTACTGTGTTAAGCATATATCCGAACCTTTTACAAGCTCAAAATCTAACTTGTAATTTTCATGGAATATAACAGTAAGTTTAGTTTTACTCCGGTTGAATTTTAGCTTAAGCCCATTTTTAATCGGGGTTTCATAAAACCACATATACAGTTCAAACATATTTTCGTCGGGCTTCCATTCGCCGTAAGTCTTGCTGCGCAAAAATTTTGGACCCCACATAAACATTTCCGAAGCGTTATCTGTCCATTCGCCTTTTTTAAATCTATAAACGCATTCTTTTTTATTTATGTTTCGCATATTATTGTAATTTAAAATCAGAACTCCCTCAGTCGCGTTGAAGTCCATATAAACTTCGGAAAGTTCGGAATTGCCTGTTTCTTCTTTATATAATCCTCGGATTGCAGGGAAATTCGGCGCGGTGTTATTGACCCACAAATGCGACAAGCCTTTCTGCGCCCTTGACAGTCTGTTCTGTGCGGGTTTATCTTCATACGTTTCGTTGTTTTCACCGAGCGCGGGGATTAACATATCCCAGATTATATTCATGACTCTGGCTGTATCTGCATTGCTTGTGATTGCGACAACGGCGTTTTCATTCGGCATGACTATGCAAAATTGCCCGTACATTCCATCGCCTCTGTAAACTCCTTTCGGCTTGCACATCCAGAACTGATAACCATAACCCTGATTCCAATCGTCGTCAGAATTAAGAGCATTTCCCTTGTTGTCAATCTGTTTGCCTGTGGCTTCGTTTACCCAGCTTTCGGGAACCAGCTGTTTTCCGTCCCAGCTGCCTTTCTGTAAATATAACTGACCGAATTTCGCAATATCCTCTGTCGTTATGTTAAGTCCGAAGCCGCCCATATTTATCCCCTGATTATCTTCTTCCCAGTATGGGTCTATATCGAGCGGGTCAAACAGACGGGGTTTGAGATAATCAACGAGTTTCTTTCCCGTAAGCCTTGTAATAATCGCCGACTGCATATATGTCGCAAGAGTGTTGTAAAAGAACGCGCCGCCGGGTTCGTTTTTTATGTGCGAAGATAAAAAGCCCTTTATGTTGTTTTCGCCCCAGTTTTCATATTCCATGCCTGTGCCCATAGTCAAAAGGTTTTTCACGGTCATTTTCTTCATCTTTTCATCTACATTTGGACCGAGTTCTTCCATTTCCTTTTTGAAAATATCGGCGACAAGAGTATCGACCGTAAGAAGTCCCTCGTTTACCGCGAGTCCGATTGCCGTGGACGTGAAACTTTTGCTCAGTGAAAACATCTGGTGCCTGTACTGCGGTCCATACGGTTCCCACCAGCACTCGCTTATAACTTTGCCGTTTTTGAGCAGCATAAACGAATGAAATTCGTGTTTTTCTTCTTTGATTTTATCTAAAAAATCGACAATAACCTGTGATTTTACTCCCTGTTTTTCGGGCGCGCTCCTTTGCAGTTTCATAAAATTTTACCTTTCTGTTACAATATATTTACGGGCAAGGCGCAGTAGCCAGCTACGACTTGCTCTATTTCATTGCCTAAGCTATAATAAGAGGAGTAATTGGTCTGACAATGCCTTTCTTGGACTAATCACGTCCGTTAAAAAGACTGTTAGCCCATCCTCTTATTGTAGCCGTTCGTTTTGAGCAGGTTGAACCACGGGAGCGATCCTAACGTTCGAGTAACCAAACAGATTGAATAAGCAGTGAGAAAAACGATGGGAACCAATTGCACATATTCAATAACGGAGGTAAAAAATAATGAACTCAGTAGGAATCGACGTATCCAAAGGAAAAAGCACGGTGGCAATCATGCGACCTTTGGAGGAAGTAGTGGCATCACCGTTTGAAGTCAGTCACACCGACAGTGAACTCAGCAAGTTGGCGGAAATACTGAAAAGCCTGAAAGGTGAGACGAAAGTAGTGATGGAGAGCACGGGCAGTTACCATTTGCCAATAGCCCACGCCCTGCACGGAGCAGGTTTGTTCGTCAGCGTAGTAAATCCCCAGCTAACGCACAAATATGATAATAACTCAATCCGCAAGTCACGGAATGACAGCACGGACGCAATTAAAATCGCAAACTATACTCTGACAAACTGGCTGAAACTATCGGAGTACATACCGCCGGAAGATATCCGGCACATGCTAAAAACTTACAGCCGTCAGTATAACAAATACGGTAAAATCAAGACCATGTTGAAAAACAATCTCATTTCATTGTTTGACCAGACTTTCCCAAATGTAAATGAATTGTTTACTTCTCCGCCGCGAAAGAGTGACGGGCACGAAAAGTGGCTTGACTTTGGTTTGTATTTTTGGCATTGTGAATGTATTTGCTCTCTTACGCCGAAAGTTTTTGCAGAACGCTACCGTAAATGGTGTAAGCGGTCGGGCTATAATTTCAGTCAGAGCAAAGCTGATGATGTTTATGCCGCTTCCTGCGGTCGTGTCAGCGTGATTCCGAAAAATGAAATCACCAAGTTGCTCATCACTCAGGCAATCAACCAAGTTACCGCTGTTTCCGAAACTCTCGCCACAGTCGCTGCCGAAATGAACCGTCTTGCCGCATTGTTGCCTGAATACGATATTGCCATGGGTTTCTGCGGCGTCGGCGATATCCTCGGTCCCCAAATCATGGCGGAAATCGGCGACATCTATTTCTACGCCAAAAAGTCGTCCATTGTTCGTTTTTTCGGACTTGAGCCTGTCGAAAATCAGTCCGGCAAGTTTCGTGGCAAAGAAACCATTTCCAAGCAGGGCTCTCCCCACCTGCGTAAGACTTTGTTTCAAGTCATGGACTGTTTGCTCCAAACCAAGCCGCTCAACGACTCTATCTATCAGTTCCTTGACCGCAAACGCACCGAGGGTAAAAATTATTACTCTTACATGAGTGCCGGTTCTGCCAAATTTCTGCGAATTTACTACGCTCGCGTCAAGGAGTTTTTAGACAAATACTACGACAAAACCTAAATTTTGTCGTTTGCGCCCGCCTGAAACGGCGAAATGAGCGCGAATGAGCCTTTTTAGGCGGGTTTTAAAAAAATTTTAGGCTCCGCCTTGCTTTGCTATGCCATTTTTGAGATTGCATCAACTCAGATATAAAACTTTTGTAAAAGCATTGACCAAACTCACCGTTTGAGGTATAATGTAAAAAATAGGGAAAATGAAACGGCGGTGTGAAACTTTACGAAAAGATATGACATTAATATAATAAAATAACAAATGAGGAGGTAAACATTATGGCAAAAGCAACCGGAGAATACACTTGCGATTATTGTACGCAAGTATTCAAATGGGAAGCAATCCTAAGACAAAAATTACCTGAATTAAAAGGGTCTATAGATGTGGAATCTATATCTAAAGATGCTGTTTATTCTACTGTACTTTACACTAAGGATAAAACTATCGTATTTATCAAATGTAGATGTCCAAAATGTGATAAATTGTTACAATTTGAACACAATTTACAATAAACTACCACCGTTTAAAAGCGGATATTGTTTATTGACCGACTAAACCGTCGACTAAAGCCAAATGGCGGAACACTTCATGTGTGCTAAAGTTGTGTATTGGAAAATAAATAATCTATTTTTTTAATATTTTCGTCAAGTGAAAGTTCATCGTTACATAAAGCAAAATCTAAAGTTAAATCGCCGCCTTCTTCTCTATCCCATTGGACATTAAAAAGATATATATATTCCTTTTGGTGTTCTGATAATAATTTTGATTTCATATAATTTTCTATTTCTTTTTTAGTTAAATATCTTATGAGTTAAAAGAATTAATTAGCCAGCTTGATACAAAAAGTCAACAACCCGTTGGAGTGCGGGAATAAATTTGAACGCCTTGAGACCTTTAAGCAACGGCAAAAAAGCGCAGAAATCCT
>Ga0123357_10008700_pt1 | contig 12722 bp, 9 predicted proteins | sample TergutEmb28metaG_FD_89873 | JGI IMG/M metagenome (GOLD analysis project Ga0123357, IMG submission 89873) | Embiratermes neotenicus P4 segment gut microbial communities from Petit-Saut dam, French Guiana - Emb289 P4 | ecosystem: Host-associated > Arthropoda: Insects > Digestive system > Gut ... | reverse complement strand
GAGAGTGTTAGCCGACAGGTACAGTGCGTGGACCCGCAAGAAGACCACACTTTTCTCTGGCCATTATCTCCGTAACCGTTCCACTTTGGACTTAGGTGTTTTGGGTTGTATCGGTATAGTTTAGCATAAGGAACACACTCCCGAAGTCTGGCACATTCCTTCTGGGACACCCTGTATACTACTAAATGTGTTGGCCGTTTGAGATTTGTATATAATTTAACACAAGCAGTTTATGTCGTACATCTAATTCAGTCATCGGTGATTTCATTTTTACCGTAAGGCATACTGTTTGCAGGGAGTTGTGAGACGTTACAGCAAATGAAGATCAGTATATTGCCGGCTTCATGTGCTCAAAAACTTCACGTATGTTCTTAAGTCGTGTACTGAAAGTTATTTCATGGGCTGTGTTTCCCAGGTTCACGTTCGTAACTTTACGTTATTGTGCAGAGAAGGAGGGTAATTTGACAGTGTGAATCAATACATCAATAAGTAAGACCCACATAGTTAAATAGTGAAATAGTTGCCCTTTCCAACAAAAAACGCAAGGAGTCTGAACAAGTGCGCAGGCAGCGAGGTGCAGTGTGATGTAATTTACTTGCACCACGTTGGGATTAAGACATCTAACAGTTTAGTAAATGAAGCATTAAAAATGTACTTAAACGAAACTATTTTTCCTACAGTCCCTATAGCATCAGTGAAATGGATTGATTAAGGATTTTGATTAAACTACAGTTGTGTTTTACCGTGTCCAGCTGCGATCACTAAAAATGCCCTCAATTGACATGTATGCAATGTGCATCACATTGCAAAAAATCGTGCCGTCGCTGGTGAGTCTTAAATTGTTCGTGTAAGTCTTGTGAGTCACCTGAAAATAATACGACATCTTACGAAACTGTTGGGTAGTAGCAAACCGAAGCCGGCTTAGCGTTGTCGGTATAGTGTGTAGGATACCGGCTTGAAAACAGAAGATCGTGTGTCGATTTCCAACAGAGGATCCAGACCAGCTCTTGGGCTCGCTCAGCTTCCTATTCAATGATGCTAGGTGCGCGTTCCACCGGGATGAAGCGGCCGTGGCATGAAGTTATTCACTTTTCTCCATTTCTTGCCGAGATTAAGTATCGGTAAAACTGTACCTCCACTCCCTCATATGCCGTTATGACGGGTACAGGGACAATTTTACATTTTTTTTTTTAGTCTTTTAGTACCTTACAGAGAAATGGAGTGTGAAACATTTAGTCACTCACTCAAAGCAAGGGAGGTATTTTAGCACATACGTGGGGTATAACAATATGTTTGAATAATAAATAAGAGAAATGAATGCAGAATTTTGATGTGATAGCTTGAACGAACGAGACCACTGGAAATATCTAGGGGTAGGTGGGAGGATAATATTAAAATGGATTTAAAGCAATGGCATTGGAAATTGTGGACTGGATTTATCTGGATGAACAGTCTAGTGGCGGACTGTTGTGAACACGATAACTGAACTTTGAGTTCAGTAAAATGCAGGGTTCGTAACTAACTTTGTAAACATTAGCTTCGAAAGAAGAGTTAAGTCGACTTGTAATACTAGTAGATACATAAACAAAGAAGAAAAGGCCTTACTCTGTAACCAGATAAGAGCGGGGTCAGAGATAGAGCTCCCATCTTAAATACTTAGGAAGTGATAATGTGGTTAGGGCTGTCGACCACTGAGGAGGATATATTGGTAGGTACATAGCAGTGATGAAACGATCAGCAGCGAGAAAACGAAGAAACCGGAAGTAAAATATATTCCACCACGAATCTCACATGCCGTCATATCAGTTCGAACCCGAGGCACTGCGGTGAAAAAATGAATTGTGGCACAGCTCACTGATTTAGATTTAAATATATCAAATATTTGTAATTCTACATGCATAAAACCGTAAGTAACACGTGTACCTCATGTACCTCGACTACAGTTGGAAGGATCGGTCACTGCAACCAGTGCACAGCAAAAGACACAATTGTATCTGCTCACGTAATAAGTTCAGAAATACTACACAGGTGCTTAAAATAGGTCTAATATACATACTACAAGAGGCATCGCACCTTAGTCTGCAATCCAAGGTTCGGATAAACATAACTGGAAGTGGCGAAATATAGTCCAAAGCAAATTAAATTAATGCGATTCCTTAAGTAATGCCAAAAAATGCACTATATATATTTTCACATCGAGATTTATTGACATTACTTAACGAACTATTTGTAAGTGCTGGGGATAAATGATATTAAATGAATGAGATATATTAAGCTCTCAGGGCGGGGTGGTAGTTATGTAGGTTGCTGCCTTCTTGGATGTAATACATATACCTCGTTACACGACATCACACAGCAAACGACTAATCTTCGAAATAAATTCGGATTTATGCTTTCTTTACCAAGTTCTTAAAATGAAAGCATTAGGGAGAAGAGACACACCTGTATTTGTCCCTTTGTATATCCATATATTTATTTAGCACTTTTGAGCTCGATGGTCACTCTATGTACCACCAGGCTTAACACTCAAAAGTTTACGTTTTCGCCGCAGAATGCATGTATGTTTTTTTTGCAGAGATCTCAGAATAAACAGCAGTTACCTTCGTACACATCATTAACTGACTTACTTTTATAACAAACTGATTGTGTTTATTGCACGGTATGATCGGAATATTTAAATATAATTGTGGTTAGTTGTGGTCTTTAAAGTTTAATTGTGCAAACTGTCTTTTATTTTTGTCTTCGACAGACATAGAGTTTATATCTATTGGCCAGTTCCATCATTAGTTTTATCCATTTATCTATCCTTTGGCGTGTGTCCGCCTTTAATTTATTGAACCAATCCATTGTCTAGTTCCCACAGGCCTAAGATAGGTGCTGCCGTCAGTCTATAGAATTTTAGTTGTTTCTCTTAGAGCTCTGTTGCTACTAAAATCTACCACCAGCATTAACACTGAATACATTTGGAAATCGACACGTAGTGTGATAGTCCTTGCTTATTCGCCATACGTTTTAGATTAGCCAGTGATAAACTTCATGCTGTCTTATAAACAGCATACAACTGACTCTTTCGAACTAAATAATAGTTAATAGGAGTACTTTAAATGTGACTTCGCATCTTTTACACAAAACACTCTAAGGGGTTCCCTCGCCCTCCCGTATCCACAATGCGTCACGTTCGTGTTAGAATTCGCAGAAGTCTTGCCTATGTAATTACAATCAAATGCGAAGGGTAAAAATCGTGTTTTAATCGTGCACTCTATTAAAGGACTCAAATAAGCATATTTTTAATGCAGTCAAAATGGACTCAAGATATACTTCTTATCTCGCTTGGGAAGATGAGTAGCAGCAACGACAGTTACGTGCTAAAGAAAAGTCTTCGTGTAAACTGTCGGATTATGTTTGTCCGATTTTATAACAAAAAGTTAAACAATTCGACACTTGTATTAGTCACCTCAGAAAGAGCACGAGTCAGTGAAACCCAGTTCATGACGAATAAGAGATTCGTCCCTGTTCGTGTTTACTTTTACCACTATATTAACTTATCGCTGTTACATGACCCTTGAAGCAGAGGTGTTATACCGAAACCCGGCTTGATGGGGAGGTGAAAATAAAGGATCTGTAAAATTCCTTCGTCATTATTTTGAATGTTTTAATAATAAACTTAATTGAAAATAGTTTTCCCATTTAATCTGACACTGCTTAATTCGTTCCAGTATTTCTGAATTGTTGCAGTACTGTAATAAATAAGCAAATTAGTAATAAAACACTATTTTGAATATAATTTTTTTCTTTTATTGTTATTATCATTGTAAACCCTAATGTATAAGTATATTTTGTTTCGTTATAGTAAAGTGATACCTCGTATTTAAAAAATTAAAGATCATATACATAAATTTGCATTTCAATTGTTGTTTCATCTAATATTTTTTATTAATTGCATCTAGGATGCTGCAAAACGAAAGAGGAAGTGCTAGAACGCACCCTGTAGAGAACTCGCTTTGGAAAAGGCTATGGACCTGTAGCAAGACAGAACACAGAATGAATGATGAATTGCACCTACAGGCGAGTATTTTCAACGCATTTTTTGTGAATATAAGAATTTTTTTCTTGTCATTTATGCTTTTGGTTAGAGCACTTGATTGGAAATGCGGTAGAATGGGCGGACGTTGTTTCCAATATTAGTTTTATTTCTTATTTTGGTACTATTCCTACAGTTACGTGCTTTATGGTACACTAAATGTAGGAGCTTTGTTCTAATTTTTTAAAATTCCCATCCAATTTTGTTGTGTTTTAAATAATTTAGATATTTTCCCCAGTTTACTATCCGTTGTAGAGCACCAAAATCCCTGTTATTACAGAAGTGTACCCGCCTGGGAAATATTACTTGATAAAAATGAATGGCTATCGAAATGGCTAAGTTACGAAGAATATTGTGTGTTATTTTTATTCTGCTCAGTGCACTTATCGCAAGACAGGAACAATTCATTGACAGCTGTAGGAGCATTTCTGTTAGGCTATGTACTTCAAGGAAAGAATATCACTTCATGTGCCCCCTTCTTGGGAATTCCGCTTGTACATTAGTGAGTCCCGTGTGATTGCAAGGTTCACAAAAAGAGCAGCACTGATTTATTTTTGCATGACATCGAGATTTGTAGCAACCACATTACCTCTAGCTTTACACTTCTCAGCGATTGTTCTATGTTCTTTTCAAGTTTTTTGCCCTTTCATGTAAAACTTTATTTCTCCATCTGCGCTCATTTCACAGGTAACGGTCAAGAATCCTTGTCTGACATTCCTCGCGTTTCGAATATAGGTCAAGTCGCGGTCTTTCGAAGCGTGAAGCAAAATTTCCTACGGAACGCTTCCATTTACGGCTTATTCATTCCTCTAGATGCTTTATTGAAAGCGTATCATGCATTTTTAACTCCCAAATCCCTTTCTACCTACTCCTGCTGTCTTCCAAAGCAGTTACTGGTTGTCCGTGAGAAAAAGATCTATTCCCACTTACTCTGGCACCAATTTCCCCTGCAGATATGAAGGAAAATATCTCAGGTTTTCAAAAGGCTGCACCGTTTCGCATCTTATGTCTTTGTCTGCACAGATTGATACGCATCTGTTTAAATTAAAGCAAAATGATATTACCTCATTTTCAAAACAAAATGATGATTCATGGTCGTTTTGAAGTGGTCAATTCATTTTATCATAGACTTCCCTAATATCTGATTTTATGAAAGTCCGTTTATGACTCTGAAATTATTACAGCTACCAGTCCCCTAAAGTACAGAATCATTTTCCAGAAACTACACAGAAGTTCTTCAGAGAGAATCATGCAACTGACCTAAATTGGAGGTCAGTTCCTCTAACTAGAAGAAATTGTTTCGAAATTTGTGTTACACGTGTACTTTACCTTGCCTGTGTAAAAACTTATTTCATGCATAACAGTCCGGGTATAATTAAATTTTGTAGGTTGATCACCCGGTACGTAGATGGGAGCATACTGTAAATGTGTTTTTCAAAGAATAGGTTGGGAGAGCCTGGAATGAAATAACCTTACCAATGGCGGACGTTTATTTTTAACAGAACGAGACAGTATATAACATATGCAGGTGAAATGTTTATACTTGGACGATGGGTGAGAGCGACTGAAGGAGGAGTAACACAGATTAAAGTGTATTCAAGTACTAGATTAGTGACAAACGAATGCAAAACAAAATTAATGAAAATAAACAGAAAAATAACAAATTTAGAGCAACATCTGATGAAGAATGGACAAGTATTTGAAGGGACTCGGAATTTTATATATTTAGATGCCTTGATAGATTCAAAAAAATTTAATAAGTGATGAAATAAAATCAATGATTGCTGCAGGTAATGGATATTTTTATAATCTACGACAAGTAATCAGGCCTAGAGCCACGAGTAAAGCAGTTACAATTAAGATATATACAACGATGGTGAAATTTTTTGTAGATTTTGGGAGTGGAACATGAACTATGACTGAGATGGTTATAACAAGACTGGGTACATGGGAGAGGAAAATATTAAGAAGTATACATGGACCAGTGGTAGAGCAAGGAATATGGTGAGAAGAACTAATCAGGAACTGAGGGAGCTATATAAAAATCTAGACATAGTAGCAGATATTAAAACAGAAGAGACTGGAATGGATTGGACATGTAGTAAGGATGGATCAGGGAAGAGCAGATAAGAAAGTACTTGAGAGTAAACAAGAGGGAAGTAGAAGAAGGAGAAGACCTAGATTGAGATGGATAGAAGATGTAGAGAAGGCTCTACTGGAGATGAAGGTTAAGAGATGGCGACAGAAGGCAGTCGATAAAGAAGAATTGGCCTCCATAATTAAGGAGGCCAAGGCTCTCAGAGGGTCGTAGAGCGAAGGAGTATGTAAGCAAGTAAATAAGTAAGTAAGTAATGGCGGATGTTAGTGAACACATAACAAACATCCAGTTTCCGCAAAGTCTGGAAATTTCTTTACTAAACGAGGTGACTGTTGACTTCTGCAGAAGTACTTTACTTCACTGAATTATTCAGTTAATATTCTCGTTTAATTCGCTGTGGCGCAAGTTGTCAGTTTTAAATATTACAGAATCTTAACGTTTGCAGCTACGGCTAAAGGCCTCTCGCGTTTTTGTGATGTAGCCAACAGTTTTATATTTGCTGCTTAAGCCAAAAAAGTCTTACTTTCGCTGCTGTAACCAGTAAATTATTACTTTTCCTGTTGTAGCCAATAAATTCTTACATTCGATAAATTCTTACGTTTGCTACTCTAGCCTATAAATTCTTACGTTTGCTACTCTAGCCTATAAATTCTTACGTTTGCTGCTACATTCAGTACATCCATACGTTTGCTTTTTATCCAAATATCTGTACGTTTACTGCTGCAGCCAATAAATTCTTACGCTTGCAGCTATAGTCAATAAAATGTTATGTTCTCTGCTGTAGCCAATAAATTCTTCCGTTTTTTGCTGTAGCCAACAAAATTTTACGTTCTCTGCTATAACAAACAAAATTAAACTTTCGCCAATGAAATTTAAATGGGACCTTATTTTCCAAACAGCGGCTATTCTGGCAGGTTATTTGTGGTTTCAAGCAGTCCCATGAGGAAACTGCCGGGGTAGTATTTGAAGTTAGGACATGGCAGCTTACTCGCACTACCTTCCCAAATCATTATTCACCATTTTTCCTACCATCAACAGACTTTATATGTTGTGCTAATTCCAACGCCGAATAATAGTACACAAATAAGTAAACGCCAAAAAAAAAATCTTATTGAATAACTGAAGAATAAAAAACAACTAGATGCCACTTATTATTTTATTGTACTTCTTATAGGCTCAAAATGCTTCGGGCATTACTATACCCATCATCAGGAGCTCGTGACTATAATGTTGATTACCACATTGATCGTTTCGGTCTTGGTTTGCTGTATGTTGGAAGTCAGGTGCGGTTAGGCTGGAGTAGTGTCCAGGATGCAGGCTAAAGCACAACTGCAGCCTGCAGCCAGGACACTACTCCAGCCTAATCGCACCTAACCTCCAGCCTACAGCAAACCAAGAACGAAACGACCAATGTGGTAATCAACATTATAGTCACGAGCTCCTGATGATGGGCATAGTAGTGCCCGAAACTTGTTGAGCCTCTAAGAAGTACAAAAAATAATAAGTGGCGTCTAGTTGGTTTTTTTATCCTTCAGTTATCACAATGATGCACGGTCCAATAAATATCAGATAAACATCAAATATCTTATTGTTGGATTTAGACTAACCAATTAGTTGAGGAGAACGTATGAAAACAGTGTGTTGGTTTGAGATTTGAGGTTCTCACGGAGGTAAGTATGAAGATTACGGGGATAGAGGACGTGACGTCATGTAGTGTGGTAGAAGGGTACAACAAACTTTTGGAACGAACATGCTGCCTCCATCTTCAGCCGGTGTTTCACTGACGAGTGCAGTAATTAATACAAAAAGGCAACAGACAGAATGGCAGTGTACGTATAACCTTAATATTGTGGCACCTGCGCTTAACCATTGTAGCTATGGAAATGCAACAATTTGTTCCATTTTTATTGATAACCTACATGTAGCTGACAGCAATATACAATTGTTCAATGTTGCCATGGTGCAGTGGTTTGCTTTTGCATTTCTGTTGAGCTACGAAATATTTCATATTGCTGTCAAGAGTACCAATGTTCTTAGGTATCCATGTAAAGTGCCTGGTATTTTATTCGATTGTAACCTTATTTTGGAGATTCTGGACAGGTTTTTGTAAAAGTCGCAAAATTTCAAGGAAATCCATCATTTGGCAACCGCCCTGTTGGATGCGGATAGACAGACGGACATGACAAAGGTAATAGTCGCTTTCCGAGACTTGCGGACGCGACTACGAAAGTACTTGAGACCATCTGAATAAGATACTACTCTATTTTTGGTATGAATTTTTTTGATTGCGTCCTCTACGCTAGAGTTAATCCAAGAGCGTTGCCAGTACGACTGACGTGTGACAATCGGGCAAGCAGCATGAAAATAAAGGCGTGTTCAGGTGGAGTCTTTCTAAAATCGATGCTCTGTTCTATATGCTACTATTCCTTTTACTTAATCAGTGTTTCCAATCTATTTTTGTCTAAGAAGTTGGAGAGTCGTAAAGTCAAGCACACACTGACCTACTTTCTTCTCTCAAGTATTCAAGAAATAAGAACCCTTTTGGGAGCCTAGAAACGTTAAGCATTCAAAAGACCATGCGTGACTGCAAGACGCCGTTTTATCTACCGTAAATATTTAAGCCAATCACAAAAAAATTAGCCTGCATGCCTACTAAATCAGCTGGTTTTGATATTGATTCATTATTAGCAATCAAACACCAGAATCTAGTGGGTATTATTCCTGTTTTGTTTGGAATGTCCTGTGTTCAGATCTCGGCCCGGTAACTTGCCATCTTTTCTGAGATATTTCAGAGTGTTACTCAGTCCTTCTAGGCATATTACAGAAAAATATATCAACCATTGTGAGATTTAGTGTTCTCAGGGCGACCGGTCTTCCGGGATATATCGCAGTTTAGTTTAATATGTATGAGGAACCCACTGTCTCCATTTTATGATATTTTACCTTAGATATGGAGGCAGTACGCTCCTCGGAAACTTTGGTATGTATGTACCAAAATACATGTTGTCAAATCCAGAAGTTCATAAGCTTAGTAAATCAAATGAAGCAACTAGGCTTTCCTATCACAACCTCACTGTTGAGATTTCTAGATCACACACGACTAGACACACACACACACACACACACACACACACACACACCGTTAGGACTTTTCTGAACGAGATATCTCATCTTACTTTATGTTTATTCTGAAGTCCAGATAAAACAAACCCATTAACTTTACTTAGCAGTTAGCCAACTAGGATGCCTATCTGTGGTCGTGCAACCTGCTATGAAATTATAGTGTTTGGGTCGTTTACCCGTTGATAAGGTACCATATTTTCGCCCCGAGGCTATTTTCCCACACACTAAACTGTGTTTTTCTGTAATGGCACGTCTGCAGTGGTAGCCAGGACTGTTTTATGTAGTACCATGTTATGTTATTTCAAAGAAAACCTGATGGAAACTTGAGGGTTGTTTGACCGTGCATCTTCCTCATGAAATAACTTGAAATGCCGACCTGATGCAACAAGGTAATTTTATTAACGTATTTTAGCTCGACATTTTTCGGGTACATAAGCCCATCATCAGGATCATTGGATGTTGTGTTGCAGCATATGGTTTTCTGCATCGAGTTTTTGTATGGGTGGTGGTCTTGAGAGCCGCTGCGTAGGTCGTGTGTGCGGTGCGGTTGCTGCCTCCGCACCGCACACACGACCTAAGCAGCGGCTCTCAAGACCACCACCTATCCAAAACTCGGCGCAGAAAACCATATGCTGTAACACAACATCCAATGGTCCTGATGATGGGCGTATGCACCCGAAAAATGTCGAGCTAAAAATACATTAATAAAATTACTTTGTTGCATTAAGTTTACATTTCAAATTATTTCATTTAAAACCTGATGGAGCCACTTCATTTATAATGTTATTTAAGGATTTCAGTTTCTGGCCCACGTACGATACAAAACGTGACGCACCAGCTTTCATTGTGTAATTTTACTAACCAAGTGTCCTCAAACGGCAAAACTTCTGATGTATTTTCGCGAAGGAAAGAGGTAGAATATCGGCAGGAACACCGGCTGTCGTGACTGATATTCTTCGTGATTTTTCTCTGTACCTTCAGGCAAATTATGCCATAGCCGCTTCCTTCCCCATCTTTTCCAATTCATTATTCACTGATCATCTTACAATTTCACCCTGTGTAATGTCGTTCAATAATCAAATATATCTATGATTTAACTAGCTAACATGTCCAAGTAAACAAAAAATTTTAAGTTATGAGTGGAGATGTAATTTCAAATATACATCTAAAATTTTTAGATACCTGTGTTCAGTCGAGGCGTGTTAGGATTTGGCTAATAAATTGCGTATAAAGCAGGCTAAATGTGACGCTCTTCAATATTTTTGACTCATATTGACAAGCTATCAGTTTAACCTACAATCTATCCTTATTCCAGTTCACAGACCGACACACACACACACACACACACATATATATATATATATATATATTATAACTGTATTCGTTTTAACCCTGTTAAGTACTCGACGATGTACCTTGAATTTTACTGAGTCGAAACAATGTATCGATGCTGACGTGGCTTTAAGCAAACAAACAAACAAACATTCTAACACTGTAAAGCAATGCAGCATTATGCACCGTTTGATTCAACGTTAAAATTTTCTGCATTTACCCCACCGACTGTATATTTTGTGTTTCACGTTATTCCCACAGTGAAGAGCGATTGTGACCTGAACAGCATTATTAGCTTAATTTTACAATGATTTAGTGGCGTGTTTATTATGAGGAGGGAAAAACTTTCTTATATTACTTAATTATTTTTTGAGAAGCTGACCGGTTTTCAGACAGTAAGAACTTCCCCGCATTTTATGGAACCCAAAGGTTCATTATCGCATTCATAAGTGCCCGCCACCTGTCCCTATTCTGAGCCAGCTCGAGCCAGTTCATACTCCCACATTCCACTTCCTTAAGATCCATCTTAATATTGCCCTCCCATCTACGCCTGGATCTTCAAAGTTGTCGCTTTCCTTCAGGTGCCCCCACCAAAACCCTGTATACGCCTCTCCTCTCCCCCATACGCGTTACATCGCCCGCCCATCTCATTCTTCTCGATTTTATCACCCGAACAAGACTGGGTGAGGTGTACAGATCAGTCAGCTCCTCATTATATAGTTTTGCTTTTGGCGCGACAGGCCCCATTGAGCCATGACCTCCTTATTCACGAGGTTTCTAGATCACACACAACGAAGCACCACAGCTGGTAGGACTCCCCTGGACGAGTGATCAGCTCGTAGCAGAGACGTCTACCTGACAACACACACAACACTCACAACAGACAAATATCCATGCCCCCGGTGGGATTCGAACCCACGATCTCAGCAGGCGAGCGGCCGCAGACCTACGCCCTAGACCGCGCGGCCACTGGGACCGGCCATTATGTAGTATAGGACGTTCGAAACGTGATGGCACACGCGCAGAAACCAGATTTTGTCTTTCAGCGAAACGGACCAGTCCATTTAAATCGGCGGGGGTGTCAGTTCAGTCGACTACTGGCAGTCGAGGAGTGTGGATCAGCGGACAGCAATTGTATAGACCGTGTTCCGACGTACAGTGCAAGACTACTGGCTACCCAATCCATTCGCATCTTTCCCCTTCACTTCCCCTCCCATGCGTCACCGTGTGCTATCAGGTTCTGAACGCGCTACACTTTCTTGTATTATTTAGGTTCAATTTGTAGGCACTTTAAAGGGCTAAAGCGATGAAATATCTTACACGTTTTGTATCTTCATTCAAATAGTTGCATCTGTATCTGTACAGACACCAAGGAAAGGAAGGAAACCTAATTAATGTTGCAGGGTGAAGTAGTGTATTCCAATTATTGCACTTTTATGAATGCGATAATTAACGATGTTTAAGAGACTTACCTCTCTTGCAGCACCGCAGAGGTCAGCTGGTTGGACTGTGGTTCCTACATCGACGTTCTCCTAAATATTTAAACCTGGCATGCTATTTGTCATTGGAAGGAAAAACCACATTCCAAGGTTCCTTGTCACTGAACGCGAGGCTCAAGTTATTTCCATTGCATGACAGTTTGATTTGTTTACTGAAGTGACGATAAAAATGTACAAAGAACCGTTGGTTTCCTGAAGGCGAAGTGTAATTCAGACCGCTTTGATTTTCAACCAACGCTACCATCAAAGTAAAATATAAAACAGTTATACAAATGCCGCATTGAAAAGATAAATACGTTAAACAATTTAAACAGTTCAGAAGATACATTTGCTTTACTCTGTATACTTATACCTTCTGTTCTGAACAGAAATTGAAACTAAAAGCGCGCTACCGTCTGGAATACAAGCTTACAGACGTTCCAAGTGCGTCATTTTTCTGTATTTCGTCCTCCATTATTATAATACATATATATATATATATATATACACAGGGTGTAACAGGAGGAACGGACCAGACTTCGGGAGAGTGTTCCTTATGTTAAACTATACCGAAAAACCCCAAAACACCTATATCCAAAGTTGAACGGTT
>Ga0123357_10008698_pt1 | contig 12723 bp, 7 predicted proteins | sample TergutEmb28metaG_FD_89873 | JGI IMG/M metagenome (GOLD analysis project Ga0123357, IMG submission 89873) | Embiratermes neotenicus P4 segment gut microbial communities from Petit-Saut dam, French Guiana - Emb289 P4 | ecosystem: Host-associated > Arthropoda: Insects > Digestive system > Gut ... | reverse complement strand
CACACACACACACACACACACACACACACACACACACACACACACACACACACACACACACACACACACACACACCCACACACCCAAACACACACACACACACCCATCCACCGACCCATTCACCTATCTTTTTGTTCATTTGCCTGCCTGCCCCTCCATTCACTTGTTGCCTCTTTGCCTGGTTTACCTGCCTGATGCCTTCCCTGCTTGCCAGCCTTACCTCCTGGGTTACTGCCTTCCTACGTACTGTGACTGCCTTACCTGCCTGCTGAGTGAAGGCAAATAAGGCAGGGAGAGGTAACAGGCAAGAGCACCTGTGGGAGGAGTCAGGCATGATGAGGTAAGCAGGCAACATCACACAGAGCAAGGCTGGTTCTTTATTTTTATATACAGGAGGCCGTGTGCTGTGACGCAGATTACCTTATGTGCAGTATGACAGCCTGCATGGTTTTGTGGTTGAGGATCAGATGGCAGAAGATCATACTGACAGGATTAGGAATACGGTATTCTGAACAACACTAGATCTCCAGATTACACCAAAATGTACAGTTGGTATTGCAGAACTAAAGCAATGTGAACTTCATGCACTCACTAGAGTACTGCAGTATAAGTCCTGTTTGTGACTTGTCCAGTGAGCAAGGCTGTTGTACCTTACAATCCTTAAACAGGGCTGTGTAAAAATCAAAGAGAAATTTACTACTGTGGTTAAAAAAACAGTTTATTTTCTGCAAATTTAAACCTAATGGTGATTTTCTTTAACACATTTTATGATTTATGTTTTTATATTTATTATATGAGACACGAATGAAAGAACTTCAGAATAGAATAAAATTGCAGTTTCACTGGGCTGGACATTCTATGGTCCATTCTTCTCTCAGCATGGTGTATGATGACCAGTTATAAGACAGCTTACATTCTTAATTCATGGTAAGCCATAACAATGTTGAGTTGTAGCTCAGACTGGTAAATTGAACACCACAAGTAACTGTTTGAGAATCCAGCTAACACATAAATATTTAGTATGCATTTATTGTACAACAGTTGATTCGTAAAAAAAACTGGCATAAAATATTTAATCATGTGTTGGATTCATATGTTTTCTGAAGTAGTATTAGTGTGTTGCAGGCTGCTCATCACCCTCTCTCCCTGTATTCAGCATGCAAGAAGTTTCTTCTTTGTAATACATTATAGACTGGACCAATCTACTCATGCACTACCCATCCCTGCTCCAACTGACCCATTTATCTCTAACTTACTTTGCAGAGTCTTAGCAGCGTTAAATAAATTGCATATGCTGTAAAACAATACCAGCACTTTTTTTCTAACCCCACCTCCCCTACCAACACACCCATTCACCCTTCTTCCTGTCGCTGAATGGAACTTACCAAGAGCACCAACTCGTAGATAGAAACTGGTTCCTGAGGTTTTAGCTCGTGAGATATGTGCCCGTTTGAGAGATCCAAACCTGGTGAGAGAGAGGCTGCCCGCCATTTCAGCATCGCGCTCACCAGCTACATTTGTTGTGACATTGGCAGGTGCCATTCCTCTTCGCGTTGATGGCACCTCATTTGGGGAGTTCAATGATGCACAACTGTCTATCAGCACCCAGATATAGATGCAAATGATGACAGCTATACTTCCCACATACAGGTACATCAAGAATATCCCCTGTAAGAGACAAGTCTCCATGCACTTCCTTACAAAACACAGGGTCACGTGGTAAATGATTTAATTTTTCATTATGGAAAATGTTTACACATACATGATGTCACATCAGTTTGTTTGAAAGAACATGAGTATATATTTACATGCTAGGACAGTCTCTAATCACATTCCATATATCTTGCTTTCTACTAAATACTTTGTATAAGAGTTGTTTTATTTCAAGATTTTATAACTTCAGGCCTTGAATAAGATTCCGCTGAAGTTTGGTGATAGCAAAAGACATGTTGGTATTAAAAATCAGTGTATTGCCGCCTTCCAGCCTTAAAATTGAACCAAAGAGATCCTGAATATGGAGCAGCCAGTCAGGCAGTAAAGCCAGAAGACACTTACAGTAAAATGCACACAGACAGGAAACATAGCTGACATTCAGTAACCCACCAGCACTGGCAATGTGCACGTGGATTATTGCACTGCTGCACACAAAGATTTACCACAAATTTCAGGACCATAAGAACAGAAGGTCTGCTTGAACAATGAGAAAACATCTGGTGCAAGCCTATGAATTTAATACTTGATTTGCAGGAGCAAAGGTCATTCCACACAGTAAAAAAAGGCCAGTAAGTTACATTATCCTATTACTGTTACAAGCTGTTAAGTAACGATACTGTTAACTGTGAAGATCTATAGCATCATGACATGAATGAATGAGCATGGAGCATTGGTGGAATAACAATGACAGGGCAAAAGTTTAAGTTCTCTGACATAATCTTATCCCAGTGGTACTTTGTCCACCATAAATCCAACGTCCATTATTCTTATAAAGAAGAAAGTTTGTCCCCACTACTACTCTGAAGACCATGTTTTACAGTGCAAGGAAGACTTACAACTCTGACCAGAGACTCAGAAAAAGCTGTTATGTCCAATACAAAAATGTTAATTCTTGTTCTGGAGAAATAATTGGCTGTTATGGGTCATGTAGTATATACGAATACAACAGTTCTTGTATTTTTTCATGGGGTAAAAAATTTACTTCACAATAATGTGCCATAATGTCAGATCTTCAATATGTACCTGTAGCAATGCTGTAACATGTTTTGTGTGCGTAACATTGCCATGTCACACACAGTTTCTGAAACCAGTCTTGAGCTAGCTCAATGCTGTTTTATATGTTAACCACACAACAGGCCTATTGTGCTCACAGGAAGAATGAACATGCAATGGGAGCTGAAGTCATCTGCCTGCACCCTCACCCTGTGTACATGTAACTGCTCCCCACCACCAATATCAATAACTAACCAAGGACACAGACAGAAAAGAGTGTATGACAATCCAACTACTTGAAGCAAAAGGGAAAGTCAGGAAGAATGGAAGTAGATGCCAGGCAAATTGTTGCAGGGAGGGGACAAATTGTGTTCATTCTTTCTATGACCTGAATTTTGAGCAGTGTTTCTCTGCCTTTCTGGTAATGTGGACCCATATGGCACAATTCATAGTAACAAATGAAGATTGAATAATTACACACTAAAAACTTATATATATGAAATCTAAAAACTTTTATTAAGTCACTGTCAAAATTTACCACATAATTTATGATTTTCCTACCAGTAATCACAACAAAACTAAGACTGGAAATAACCCACAGGCAAGAATAGTATGTCCTGTAGGCAAAGTCTACATTGTGTTATGCAACTATTCCACACAAGCAATTCTGTGAAATGTTAAAAATATCCAACCTAAAAATATGTTTCCTTCTGACTTAAAAGAGGAAGATAAAAATTCTCATGCACCCCAGAGGTCCACGGACCACATTTTGATAACCACCAGTATAGACTATTTGCAGCTTCCATATGTAACTCTTCACAGATATCTATTACTACTATCTAGGATATGACGGTATGTAATTTGGTATGTGGTAATAAAGTTGAGCTATCTCTTGCATTCATCTTCATGGCAGAACTTCTACCTTGAAGGTGGAGAGAGCAGGCTCCTCTGAAACGTCGGTGCATCTACCAAAACACACAGAATCACATCCAAGACTCACCACACACCTGAGATGATCCATCACATGCTCTAAACAGTGTGTAACTCATCGACCAGCTGAGAGGCCATTAGCTTCTCATGAAGGGCTTTTCTCAGTACAGTTATTTGCAGGATTGGCGTGGCCATTGCAAAGTACAATGTGAAATGTATTAACAAGAAGCTACTTTGCTCTCTGGAAGATTGTAATATGTCATAAGAAGCATTAAATGAGAAAGCAAAAAGTCTCCATGTTTGTCAGCCTGAAACCCTTAAAGCTCACACAATGACATCCCAGCTGCTGTCTTCATAAATGAAAATAAAATTTAATGCAGCTCATTATGAAAGCAACCAGCGGCCCAAACATGGCACTAGAAATTGCATGTCAATAAAATATACCGCCATCATCACTCTTCAGCATGTTCACGTCGTAATGAACTTTAAACTGTTCCTAATTTGTAGACAAAATAATTAACCTTTAATTTGACATGTGTCATCATACCTGGAGGCTGAGCAATTTGATGGAGTTGTCCATGACCTCTGTGATGCAGAAGGCCAGCATAAGGACCACCACCAGCTTCCCGTACAAAGAGCTGAGGAGGATCCATAAGTGGCAGCTGCAACAAGACCCACGTCAGTCAAAAATAACAATCTTGCGCGGAATCAATACACAACAAATAAATGGCGTGTCTGTTATGCTTTAAAGAAATGAAAAGTGTCTACACTCAGATGATGTAAATAATAGACATGGTGGGAGATTAAAATTAGCTGCCTTTTCCCTTCAACTCGTGTCTGGATGGTACATAACCTCAACATAAAACACCACAAAAAAAAAAACCAGGAACTCAGAGCGAAGAGCGAACGAATGCCAGAACCTAAACCCAACCTTCCACAGCAGGTGTATTTGACAAACATGACAATAATTGCGCACCATATAGGGATCCAAATGAAATCTATGTCCACACACCAGTAACTTATCTGTTTTCAACGTACTGCCTGACGCAGCTAAAAATCTAGCCTTTTAAACGGCTCTTGAGAACGCAACAACGCACGACAATTACGAGTACTCGGACTTCACACATGCATCAACTCTCGGTGGGTGACGGACAAGTGGCCAACATGGTATATGTGAAGGGTTGCCACTTTGTAACAAGTACCAAAGTTTGTAAAATACACCAGTCGTTGGAACGCAGCAAGAGAATCTGGCCCACGGTGATTCGCCATAGCCTATGACATTCAAGAAGAGAACTGAATCCCGTTTTGGTTGCACCCATGAATCGTGAAAACAGTATCCCACACATTTGCAATATCTTCTTGTTTTCTTATTGATTGCTGTATTCTGATTAGTTTCACTGTTTCCAAGTTTGTTTCCTCTGTATTTCCCTTTGAATATACTTCATTCCTTTCCTGAACACACGGAAAGCCTGCACAACAAGTACAAGCCCGTAACGTTGTGTGATGCCTACACGCAGCCATATGAAAGTAACACTTTCCTTCACAGGAAAAGTAACATTCACATCGCACACGGTGTTACGGACAGATCTCGTTTTACGCGATTTACTTTTTCCGTCCTCTCTCTGTAATGTGACTTGAAAATGCACACCGGTTTTCGAATTTGATTAATTGATGGACATTGGATTCCAGTCCTTACGGTCCCGATGCACCTAGGCCTTATAGACGGGTCCTTTGTGCCCCATAATCTGATAGCTCGTGATAGCCCTATTCCTTTACTAGAGTTCCAGATGGCCCCCAGACTTAAAATCTTAATGTCCTCTGGGTCCAAGAAAGGAACCCAAATATAATTTTTCTTTTCTCTCAAAATGTCCTGGAAAACGAACCCCCTATGGAGAGATACCCGTTTACAGGGCATTTTTGCATATCGCTCGAAATACGCATAAAAATTCCTCTAAATAAGAATTTTTTTCTTCTTCTCTCAAAGGCCCTAAGAAAAGAGCGCCCCTGTGGAAGCATATACCCACATCCAGAGCCTTACTTAACATATCTTTCGGGGTCCCCGGTAATGGAGCCCTCCCTCCAGGTCCCCATCATGGAGTCCCTCGGAGAGAGATGCCCCGTTCCTAGAGCCCTCCTTCATTCATCTTTCACAGTCCCCGTATACGAGCCCCCTTCCAGATTCCAGGTTCCCCTCAGCCGTAAAGGAACCCATGTGGAGAAAGATGTTCGTATCAGGAGCCTTTCTTTACATATCTTCCAGGGTCCCCAGTAAAGGACCCCCCCCCACGAGGCCCTCGGCACTGAGCTTCTTCAGAGAGAGAGAGAGACGCTCCATCCCTAGAGAAAGGTTGTTTGCAACATGGTGGCCAAATAGACATAAATATTTAGTGGCTAACACCAATAGACTACACTGACAGGACTTACGTGATTTTATTCAGTTAGTAGGCAAATGACACGACATAACCAAAGACGGGGCGTGGCCCTCGTCCCTTCGTAATGGCAGCCTGAAGTCGAAGAGAAATTCTACAATAGCAGAGACTTCTGCCAACACAGCCACAGCCTCTCGGTTCAATTCCCAGAATCACACCCAACCAAAGCTTCCCTCTCAATGGTCTAACTGCCAAATAGAAATTCTCCTGCATGCAGCAACTGTCTTTAGCCCAGCCCGTTAGTGCAAGCTCAACTCGATGTCACATTTATAAGGCACAGTGTTCACATTCCAGCTAAGCGTAGCGTACACCTGAAATTTTTAACTTGTAAGTGGAAACACGATTACGTTTGTGGTTAGTTAGTTTGTTTGTTGGTTGGTTGGTTTTCTCGCTGGTTGGAACGACAACTTTACAGCAGAAGTCGACAGAGCTGAAGAAAGTCGAAGTTTAGAAGCACCTATGTTCCAAATCATCAGCTTGTGAGCTTGTGCACCAACTGACTCAAATTTCTAGCCTAGCAAGTCCCCAAGTTCTAAATCAAGCCACTCACAAGGGCTCGGTGTGCTCCAGCATGTCGAGGGCCGAACTTCTGCCTGACGCCAGGATGCCCAGCAGCGCTCGGCCGCTTCGTAGTTTGGGGCGGCTGTGGTGGCGGTGCTTGCCGGGCGGGTTCAGTTCCGCCGGCGTCGTGGCCGGCTCAGGGCCAGAGTTCGGGTCGTTCAGGCTGTCCTGCTCTGGCTGCTCATTGTAAACTGCAACATGAAAATAGGCACCAGGTTAAGAGAGCATAGCCTACGCGAATCCGTGATAACGTAACCGGCATCCTGACCAGATACGGGCTGGACTTCCCGGAGTTCGAATCCTGACAGGGCCAAGAGATTTGTCTCTTCTTCAAAACGTGCAGACCTGCTCTGGGGTCCACCCAACCTCCTGCTTAATGTATCGTGCACAAAGCAGCAGTCATATTGCTACTGCGGTACACACTACACACTACACACCATGTTTAATTTTACAACTGGTGAATCATTTTGTCGAACTTGCTGCTAAACTGTACCAATATACTCCTTGAAAAAGACCCATTGAGGGTTGAAACATGTTGGAGTGACGTATATTCTTAATAAACTGGTGACTTGGTAATATATGAGTGCATTAGTCGGTATTTGTTTGATATACACATTATAATTAGCAAGGTATTATTTATAAGATAATAGTGACGGCACGGAACAGGCCTGTATGTAATTAGTAAAGTTCATCCTGGAACAGGCCAAGAAGGCCCAAAGTGGCAGTAGATGTAAAGCTCTACTCTTTGTTTAACCTCGGCGCCACGCCCCGGCCGCTTTACCCCCAGGACTGACCCGGTACCTATTCGTGTAAGTAATTAGTAAAGACGCGTATTGTAATAAATTTGTCTAAATGTGTCAGAAAACAGGGAAGGTGCGGATTATAAGGGAAGTAACATGGTCACTTCACATTCCCCATTTTGTGCTTTACAATTTAATTACAATAATTTAAACCAAAAATTATATTTACAATAAAATTATTAAACTCACTAACTGTTACATGTTTCAGAACCTAGTGTCCCATAATCAGGGAGCACAGTAACAGTATATAACTATTCCTTGATATATCGGTCTGTTGCATATAGAACCGCTGGAAGTTCAGTTCCTACCAGTTCTTCTACATTCAGGAGATCAATATATCAAGGAACAGTTATATACAGTTACTGTATTCCCTGATGATGGGCAAATAAGGTTCGAAACATGTAGATGAATGAGTACGAAGCATTGGCAGGATAATATAGACAAGGCAAAAGTAAGTACTCGGAAAAAAACCTGTCCCAGTGCCACTTTGCCCACCACTATCCAACATGGGCTCGCCGTAGCTCTCATGGAACGCCAATTTGTAAACCTTATTTGAAATGTTCGAGAGCCACTGAGACACAGACAGCATGCTCGGCCAGTTCTACGATATGCCAACATCCGGTTGCGCGGTGCTTCACATTACACCATCAACGATCTACATGCACGCTGCTGACATCTCTCGGGCGGCTAGTTAATTTCGATATGTGGCTGGCAAACCCTCACTCAAGCTCTCTAGTTTAGTGTATCCACAAGCTTTAGCTAAGTGGATATCCGGTAGCACTGTAAACTTTATTAATTTCTTCATACACGCGCCCGTTTATCAAGAACTTCATAAGCACCGGTTCTGGATTCGCAATGACGCCATGTTTAAAACTGACAACTTACGATGAAATTCATCATATATTTTGTATAATTATATTATTTCATAACCTATTTTTTTCCTTTTTAAAACGTGGGAGATAAAAAACTGTATGAAGACAGAAATCTCAAAATAATATGCAAATGTAAATCAGTAACATCTTAATTTCTATTGAAGCAGGGAGGTATGAATGAACATTTAAAATACGTTTCGTTGAAAAACTATAATCGTATTACAGTCTCACGTGTTTAGATACCGTAATATATCAGTTATCATCGCAAAGATCTTTTTCGTTATTTGAGTTACCGTCTTGCCTTCATTCCAAATACTCTCTCTCTCTCTCTCTCTCTCTCTCTTTCTCTATAAAGGATATTACAATCGTGGCCGTTCCCATGATGCACACTGTTCGGAATAACGAGTGGAGTTAATCTTACTGTGTCCTTGAAAGTTCACACTATTGTCATGCTGTGGGCAAGGATAGTTCAGCCGGTACAGTGACTTGATAGGGGCTGGACAGTCCGGGGATCGAATCCCGGTGAGGGCGAGAATTTCCGCACCCGTCCAGACAGGCCTTGGGCCCCACGGTACGTACCAAGTCATTCCCGGAGGTAAAGCGGCCGGGGCGTGGCGTTGACCACCCACCGTATCTAGCACAAAGGTTAAAAAAACAGCACAGCTACACCTATATTCCCCCCTCTGTGTCTTCATGGCAGTTATAGGGTATTGCCATGCTGGAATCTTAAGTACGGATTTACTAGAGACACTACTTCCTGCTGTGTCCCGTGAGTGTCAACCGATGTAGAGAAATCGCAGACATCGATACTGTTCCTTTCTATATTAAAATAATAACTAATCAAGCTTTATTATTCTGACTTGTATTATTTACTAACAAACAATAATTATCCTTTCGTCACGTTAAGTTTCTTTTCTACCAAAACGTGTGCACAATCGGTTGCTCCATTGTTTAGCATCCTACATACACCCCAAACACCCAAAGGAAGAGAAACTGCATAGCCTGTCTTTCACATTCGAAATTAGAGTTGTCTGTCCATCATCCGCTGGTGAAGACAGTGTCGGTAACATCACAGACGGATCGAGAAATGGCCTCAATTGACGACGGTTGAATTGAGATGGCAATAAAGCGTTTCAATTGCTGTCATGACTGGAGGTAATTGGCACATGACTTTACTTTCCAGTGCAGTTTAACAACTGCGCCTGTCTGCTGTAACATCACCTGGGCTATCACAGTCACGAAGCAACAGGCTAACAGGCTAAGATAGCAGGCGAAACTCTTTGCTGGTACATTTACATCGTTTCTGAGGACCACCATGTCTGAGGGAATAGCGGCCAGAGCATGAAGCTGCTTACCGACCTTAATCTCGTGCACACGTCTGGAATACGTGCGAGGTTTGTCTCCACACCATAATACGTGTGCTTATTCGCACGAGCAAGTCACCTAAACTTCACTTTTCCTCACTGCTATTCGAACCCCTCCGACCGGCAGCTGCAGAGAGTTCACAAACAGCTCTCCTTCTCTCACCGTCTCGAGTTATTGCTCTCACTCCGTTCCACGATTTGCCTGTAATCAACTGAAATTTTACCCATTTTCCAACGTGAAAAGCTGTTACAGACATTGAACTTGAAGAGAATTCATCTTCATGCCATGTTCCGCATTTATCTGCATTTGTTCTGCTACAAAACATCAGTGGTTCAAAATTAAAGCGCCGTAATAAACAAGGAAGGATGGATTTCTGAATGAAAACGTCGGAAGTTCGAGAAGGAAGGTAGAACTACTGAAGACTAATTATGTAAACTGAAACCGGCACAATTACTGACAGTCTGAACATGTCGGGTGGAACTTCAAAAATTAAGACTCAACCTCTGTCTTTCACATTATTTGCCGTCTGTTCTTCACCAATCGTAGCACAACTTGACGCTTGAGCTGGGGACAGCGCCGGTAGGCAGGGCTGACAACCACCTTCTTGTGCCGATTGTCTTGAAATCTGGGAATCTCAACCTCCTGGAGCCCCCAGGCCTGTCCAGGCCTGTACATTGCTTCACCTTCTATATTTTAATTCTCGTCAATTAGTTATTGTGTTAATGTATCTCCATCGCACTGTTTCGTGTGTTTATTTGATTTAACATATTTCGCTTCATTAAGCTGAGGTCAAGCATGTCTGAGGCCGTACATTCACTCCTCCATACAGGTTCACAGCGTGCCAGTTAATTAATCAGCTGGACAATCCACACCACAGCTGCTGCCCAGTGCATTACACACTAAACGTCTTACCATTCCACACTTCATAATCACGTAACTGAGAGCGAAGGTAAACAATCCATTAATATAATTACCTTAATGTGCATCTTTAAATTACAAAATAATTACTTCTAACCTGTTATTTATTCCAGTTCTCTTCAAGTCGCTGACGAGGAAAACTGCTTTAAAACAAAATTGAGTTGCCAAAATTTTATGGAAAGTACCGCATACAAATTGGGTAATGCGAATAATTTCGCGTACTGTTTTCGAAACGTTTCACATGAGATGATGCAAAATACTATAACAGTCACAAATTTATTTCTCTTCTATGAAAATCGCTTATAATCGGTACAAGTAACCCGTTAGCGATTATTTCAAGAATCGAGTGATGCCGGTTAGTATATACCGTATGATTTTGTTGGGAAGGTCCTGTAGTGGAATTTAACTGTACCCGCAGACTCTCCATGAACTGAGTATATATGATTCGTATTCACTCTTTCATAACTGCAGGTAAAATATGCACAATGCCGTGACATGCCAGTACCTTATTGCAGGGAAAGACAACCACAGTCATAGACTGATAGTGTGTCCAGAAATTATCCAGAATTTTAGATGCCGGAAAGTGGACACGAAGCAAATTGCGTACTGAGGGCCCAAAATGTTTGAAGCCACCTTAAAAAAAGTACTCCTTTTTTTTTCGAATTGGCGCCAAGGATTTGTACACCACTGGACTGAGCTACCGACTGCAGGCTTTGTCTGCACTGACATCTGGAGGTATTCATGAAGTATCAGAATTCGGTAGTTCACAACGACATTGTTCTTGGGTGACACCGTCTTTTTTTTTTATTTATTTTTTTATTTCTTGTCGATAAGCTGTTAATTATGTGACCAAACACAACCAGACAGATCTGGTCTTTTAATATACACTGCAGCACTAAGGCTGATCAACATGTGGTAGTGTATGACAAGACAGTTGTGCTAGATCCGTACGGTTGTGTTTGGTCGGATAATTGACTAACTAACTAAACTAAACTCCGTGGCTTTAGTCCGCGAGCGAACCATGACACCTTGTGGATATGCCACAGTTCTTATTTCTCAAGGTAAATCTCTGCTCTTACTTTATAGACGCACTGCCAGTCACATACAGCACCATGTCAATTACGTTTTCTTCCAGATTAACGCGTGTGTGTAAAAGGTAAAACAAGGTAAAGTAGTCCCTGTACAGGCCTGGAGAGGCCCTGAGGGTTCCAGGAGATTGAGTCTCCCAGTTTACCTGACAAGCGGCACATGAAGGTGATAAGGGTTTCAGCCCTACGACCCGGCAGCCTTTTTCCCCAAGGAAATATTCCTGGTACTCGTTTCTGTTGCAAGCCGAGTCGACCCTAGGGCCATAGTGCGGCCGGTAGGATTATGTCAATGAAAAATTCCAATGAAACCACCGGGAATCGAAACCGCGACCTTCCGGCTTGTAGCGCAGTACCTTAACCAACCACACCACCGCGTGCCCCAGTCTCCTTACTAACAACTACTAAAGCTTATGTGTTTTGTTTATAGCATGTGCGCTTCCGCCCAGTATATTAACATTTCGGTGACATCTTCCCGTGGTGCGAGTCGTAAAACGCAAGTGTTCCAAATAACCGACAAACACAACCTTGCAGATATTGATCTACATGGTTTTGTTTACAATCCTGGATATTGGGAAAGCTCAGATTTAAATAACTACTCATACAAGCATGGCTACCTGCCATGACACGTAGAAATGCTGTCTCAGGCTTTAGAAACACTGGACTCCATCCACACAACTCTACTTTCCTTCGAAAGACAGCACTTGCTCTGGACAGTGTCTCAGATCGACCAATTGAAAATAAAGCCTCTACTAGCCTTCATTCAAAAAAGACCCCCTGGAAGAGAAACACATCACTCCACTTTCACTCTCCTGCCCATTCAGCTCATCATGCTAATAATAATAATACTTACTCCATGGTGCAGAGTCCTTCTTGAGAAGCTAACTGGTCTGCAGCTAGTCAAGAAATTCCCCGCAATTCACGGAACCCGAAGGTTCATTACCGCTCTCACAAGCGTCCGCCACCTGTCTCTATCCTGGGCCATCCCAATCCAATCCCTATACACACATCCCACTTCCTGGAGATCCATCCTAATATTATCCACCCATCTACGCCT
>Ga0123357_10008697_pt1 | contig 12724 bp, 8 predicted proteins | sample TergutEmb28metaG_FD_89873 | JGI IMG/M metagenome (GOLD analysis project Ga0123357, IMG submission 89873) | Embiratermes neotenicus P4 segment gut microbial communities from Petit-Saut dam, French Guiana - Emb289 P4 | ecosystem: Host-associated > Arthropoda: Insects > Digestive system > Gut ... | reverse complement strand
TCCTTGCGATACTTAGTGCGAAATTTCCTTTGAACTTGTGTAGCAGACTTCGTTTCTTCGAACCAAAACACACAACGAGCACGCTCTGCACCTGTGAAAGTAGCCATCTTGATTTCAAATGCGAGAGCGCTCGCGGTGGCGGTAGTGGGTACTACAGTACCACGTGCATGAAAGGTATCGTGTATCTGGACATGCTCCAAGAGTTCCTCATTCCACAGTTAGACAAAGATGACCAAGAAAGACGCATTCACTTCCAGCAAGACGGCAAGAAAGCAAATTGCAAAAGTGATGCCAGAGATGCTACGTAGCGTGTGGCAAGAGACTGACTACAGGTGGGACGTCTGGAAGACACATTGAACCATAACTATCCGAGGTAAAACTCGGCGTGTTTTGCTACATTTTGACAGTTCAAAACGTTGTGTATGTCCTCTGTATAAATTTCTATACGCTTTCAAAGTTGTAAAGCTCTTTTTGAAACACCCTGTATATATAAAAATATTTCACCGTAATATAGGTTGTTTGATATATCAAATACACCCATTTCAATAAACAAGCAAGCATTACGCAAAACTACGAATCCTCTGTGATGATTTTCCAAAGGTGAAGTAAAATTTCATATTTTCTCGAAAACACAAATATATAAAAAAAAACTAAATTGTAAAATAGGATGTTCAAATTTTCCATTACTCCAATTACAATAAACAACAAACATTATGCAAAACGAAGCATTCTCTGTGACGATTCCGAACAGTGAAGTGTATTTACATATTTCGCGAAAACAAATATATATATATAGAAATATTTCACCGTCATAAATGGTGTTTCACATTACAATTACACCCATTAAAATAAACATCAAATCATTACCCAAAACCACGAATCCTATCTGACGGCTCCCAACAGTGAGGTACACTTTCATATTTTCTCGAAACCAAAAATATATAAAAATATATTACCGTAGTTTGGTGTGTTACAATTTTATAATACACCCATTACAATAAACACACAATCATTACGCAAATCAAAGCATCTTCTGTGACGACTCCCCACGTTGAAGTGTACCTACATGTTTTCTAGAAACCAAAAATATACTAAAATAATTCAGCCTTATATAGGGTGTTTCAAATTTCCATTCAACCCTATACAATAAACAACCATTCATTACGCAAAACCACGAATCCTCTGTGACGAATCCCAACGGTGAAATATACATTAGTGTTTTCACGAAATCAAAAATATATAAAAGAATTCACAGTAATAAAGAGTGTTCCAAATTTCCATAATACACATTAAAATAAACATTCAATCATTACGCAAAAACACGATTCCCCTGTGACTAATCCCAACTGTGAAGTATAATTTCATATTTTCAAGAAACCTAAAATATATAAAAATAATTCAGAGTTATATAGGGTGTTTCAAATTTCCATTCCACCCTATACTATAAACACCCATTCATTACGCAAAACCACGAATCCTCTGTGACGAAATCCAACGGTGAAATATACTTACATATTTACACGAAACCAAAAAATATTTAAAAATACTTCACGATAATATAGAGTGTTTAAAACTTCCATTAAACACATTACAATAAAACTCAAATATTACGCTAAACAACGAATGCTCTGTGACGACTCCGAAAGGTGATGTAAACGTTCATGTTTTCACGAAAAAAAAAGCATATAAAAATACTTCACCATAATATAGGGTGTTCCAAAATACTACTAAACACAATACAACAAACAATCAATCATTACACAAAACCAAGAATCGTGTGAGATCTTTCCCAACGGAGGTTACTTATATATTTTCAAGAAAACAAAAAATATAAAATTATTTCACCATATACAGAGTGTTCCAATTTCCCATTACGCCAATTACAATAAACACACAATCATTACGCAGAACCAGGAAACCTCTTTGACGACTCCCAACGGTGAAAGATAGTTTCATATTTTCACGAAACCAAAAATATATAAAAATACTTCCATCTAATATAGGGTGATCCAAATTTCATTTATACCCATTACAAAATACACCCAATCATTACGCAGTAAAACGAATCCTCTCTGACTATTCTCAACGGTGAATTATAATTTCATATTTTCACGAAACCAATAATATATAAAAATACTTACCCTTATATAGGGTGTTCCAAATTTCCATTACACACATTACAATAAACACCCAATCTTTACGCAAAACCACGAATCCTCTGTGACGAATCCCAACGGTGAAATGTACATTTATATTTTCAGAAAAAAAAATACAAAAATAATTCAACGTAATATAGATTTTTCAAAATTTCCATTACATCCATTACAATAAACAACCAAACATTACGCAAAACCACGAATCCTCTTTGACGACTCAGAGCTGTGGAGTATAATTTCATATTTTCAAGCAACAAAAATAAATAAAATTACTTCACTGTAATAGAGTTAGTTACACATTTCCATTAAAACCCGTTACAAAAAACAGCTAATCTTTACAAAAAAACCACGAATCCTCTGTGAAAACGCCCAATGGTGAAGTATACTTTCATATTTTCTAGAAACCAAAAATATATAAAAACACTTCAACGTAAGATAGGTTGTATCAAAATTCCATTACCCCTATAACAAAAAAACACAAACATAACCAAAACCATGAATCTTTTGTGACGAATCCCAACTGTGAATTATTCTTTCATATTTTCACGAAACCAAAAATATATAAATATAATTTACCGAAATATAGGTTGTTCCACATTTCCATTTCCCCCATTACAATAAACAACCAATCATTACGCAAAACCAAGAATCCTCTGTGACGAAACCGAACAGTGAAATTTACATTCACATTTAACGAAACCAGATATATATAAAAATATTTCATCGTAATATAAGGTGTTCCAATTATCAAATACATCCATTACAATAAACACCCAATCATTAGGCAAAATCACGAATCCTCTTTGAGGACTCAAAACAGTGAGGTATACTTTCATATTTTCTTGAAACCAAAAATATATAAAAATAATTCACGGTAATATAGGATGTAGCAATTTTCCATTACACCCATAAAAATAAACACACAATCATTAAGCAAAACCACGAATCATGTGTGACATCTCCCAACGTTGAAGTGTACTTTTATATTTTCACGAAACCAAATTTATATAAAAATAATTTACCGTAATATAGGATGTTGGATATTACCATTAAACCCATTAATTTAAAAACACAATCATTTAGCAAAACCACGAATCCTCTGTGACGAATCCGAACGGTGAATTGTATTTCCGTATTTTCACGAAATCAAATTTATATATATATAAGTATAATTACCTTAATATAAGGTGTTTCAATTTTCCATTTCACTCATTACAATAAACACCCAAATATTACACAAAATCATGAATCCTGTGTGACAATTACCAACGGTGAAATGTACATTAATATTTTCACGATACCAAAATATATACAAATACTTCAAGTAATATAAGTTGTTCTAAGTTTCCATTACAAATATTTCAACATACTAGCAATCATTACCGAAAGACAGGAATTCTCTGTGACGTCACCCAACGGTGAAGCGTACTTTCATATTTTCACGAAACCAAAATTATACAAAAATACTTCACCGTAATATAAGTTGATCTAAATTTCAATTACCCCCATTAAAATAAACACTCAATCATTAGGCAAAACCACGAATCCTTAGTGACGAATCGCAACGGTAAAGTGTACCTTAATATTTTTACGAAACTAAAAATATATATAAATAATTCAATGTAATATAGTTCAAGTTCCCATTACGCCCATTACAATAAACACGAAATCATTACGCAAAATCAAGAATTCTCTGTGTCGACTCCCAACGGTTAAGTATACTTTCAAATTTTCACGAAACCAAAAATATATAATAATAATTCCCTCTAAAATAGGGTGTTCCATATTTCCAATACAACCTTTAAAATAAACACCCAAATATTACGCAGTACAACGAATCCTCTGATACGAATCCCAACGGTGAAGTATAATTTCATATTTTCACGAAACCAAAAAATATAAAAATAATTCACAATAATAAGGGTGTTCCAAAATTCCATTTATCCCATTATAATAAACACCCAATCAATACGCAAAACCACGAGGCCTCTGTGACGACTCCCAACGGTGAAGTGTACTTCATTTTTTTCACAGAAATAAAATATATAAAAATAATTAACTGTAAAACAGGTTGTTCCAAATTTCCATTACACCCATTACAAAAACGCACAATCATACGCAAGACCACGAAACCTCTGAGACAACTACCAACGGTGAATTGTATTTTCATATCTTCACGAAATCAAATATATATAAAAATACTTCAGTTTAAAATAGGTTGTTTAACTTTTCCATTACTCACATTTCAGTAAACACTCAACAATTACGCAAAAACACGAATCCTCTGTGACGACACCAAACGGCGAATTATAATTTTATACTTTCATGAAAAAAAAATTATAAATATAATTAATTGTAATATAGATTTTTTCAAATTTCAATTACACCCATTACAATAAACACCATATCATTACGCCAAATCACGAATCCTGCTTGACGTCTACCAACGGTGAAGTACACTTTCATATTTTCACTGAATCAAAATTATAGGAAGACACTTAATCCTAGTATAGGTTGTTCTAATTTTCCATTTCACCCAATAAAATAAACACTCAATCATTACGCAAAACCAAGAATCCTCTGTGAAAACTCCCAAAAGTGAAGTGTACTTTCCTGTTTTCACGAAACCAGAAATATAATAATATACTTCACCGTAATATATGTTGTTCAATTTCTCCAATTCACCCATTAAAATAACCACGCAAACATTATGCAAAGCCACGAATTCTCTGTGACGACTCCTAACGGTGAAGTGTACTTTCATATTTTTACGAAACCAAAAATATATAAATATAATTCACAGAAAAAAAGGTTGTTCCAATTTTCAATTACACCCATTAGAATAAACCCACAAAGAGTACGAAAAACCATGAATTGTATATGATGACTCCCAACGGTCAAGTATAATTTCTTATTTTTACGAAACCAAAATAGGTTTATAAATATATCACAATTAAATAGGCTTTTCCAAATTTAAACCACACCCATTAAAATAAACATCCTATAATTACGCAAAATCACGAATTCGCTGTGACGACTACCAACGGTGAAGTATACTTTCATATCTTCACGAAACAATAAATATAAAAATACTTCACAATAATATAGGATGTTCAAAATTTCCATTACCCCGATTACAATAAACAACCATTTATTACGAAAAAACAAAAATCCGCTGTGACGAATCCCAACGGCAAAGTGTATTTTCATATTTTCACGAAAACAAATATATATAAAAACATTTCACCTTAATTTAGAATGTTCCAAATTTCCATTACACCCATTAAAATATTCATCCAATCTATGCAAAATCACGATTCCTCTGTGACAACTCCCAACTGTGATGTATGCTTTCATATTTTCTCGATACAAAATTATATAAAAATACTTCACGGTAATATAGAATGTTCCAAATTTCCATTAAACCCATTACAATAAACACCCAATTATTACGCAAAACCACGAATCGTCCGTGGCGACTCCCAACATGAAGTGAACTTTCATATTTTCACGAAAACAAAAATATATAAATATACTTCACGGTAGCATAAGGTGTCAAATTTTCCATTTCACCAATTACGATAAGCACCCAATTATTACGAAATTCCACGAATCTTCTGTGACGTTTCCCAACGGTGAAGTGAACATTCATATTTTTACGTAAACAAAAATATATAAAATTAATTCACTCTAAATTAGGTTGTTCCATATTTCCATTTCACCCATTACAATAAACACACAATCATTACGCAAAACCACGAATCCTCTGTGACATCTCCCAACGGAGAAATGTACTTACATTTTTGAAAAAAACCAGAGATATATAAAAATAATTCACCGAAATATAAGTTTTTTTAAATTTCCAGTACATCCATTAAAATAATCACACAATCATTACGCAAAATCACGGATCTTCTGTGACAACTCCCAACTTTGAAGTATGCTTTCATATTTTCTCAATACAAAGTTATATAAAAATACTTAACGATAATATAGAATGTTCCAAATTTCCATTAAACCCATTACAATAATAACCCAATTATTACACAAAACCACGAATCCTCTGTGAGGACTCCCAACGATGAAGTGTACGTTCATATGTTCACGAAACCTAAAATATATAAAAGTAATTCACCCTAATATATATTGTTCTATAATTCCATTTCAACCATTACAATGAACAACCAATCATCAAACGAAACCACGAATCCTCTGTGATGACTCCCAACGGTGAAGTGTACTTTCATATTTTCACGAAAACAAAAACATTTAAAAGTAATTCACCCTAATATAGGTTCTTCTATATTTCCATTTCACCCATTACAATAAACAACCAATCGTTACGCAAAACCACGAATCCTCTGTGACATATCCCAACGGAGAAATGTACTTTCATATTTTCAAGAAACCAGAGATATATAAAAATAATTCACCTCAATATAGATAGTTTAATTTTCCAGTAAACCCATTACAATAAACACCCAATCATTATGCTAAAACACGGATCCTCTGTAAGGCCTCCGAACGGTGAAGTGTACTTTCATATTTTCACGAAACCAAAAATATATAAAAATACTTCACCCTAATATAAGGCATTTAACATTTCCATTACACCCATTACAATAAACACCCAATCATTATGCAAAATCACGAATCCTCTATGACCAATCCCAACGGTGATTTACACTTTCATATTTTCACGAAACCAAAGATATATAAAAATAATTCACCGCAATAAAAGGTGTTCCAATTTTTATTTAATCCCATTACAATAAACATCCAATCATTACGCTAAATCACGAATCCTCTGCCACGACTCCCAACGGTGAATTAAAATTTCATTTTTTCAAGAAAAAGATTAATATAAAAATACTACACTTTAATATAGGCTGTTCCAAATTTCCATACACCCATTACAATTAACACCCAAAAAGAACGCAAAACCATGAATAGGATGTGATAACTCCCAACGATGAAGTATATTTTCTTATTTTCAAGAAACCAAAAATATTTATAAATAATTCACAATTAAATAGGCTTTTCAAAATATCCATTACACCCTACACAATAAACACCCAATTATTACGAAATACCACGAATCATCTGTGACGAATCCCAACGGTGAATGTATTTCCATATTTTCCCGAATCCAATTACATACAAAATTACTTAACCGTAATTTAGAATTTTCCAAATTTCCATTATTCCCATTAAATAAACACCCAATCATTACGCAAAACAACGAATCCTCCGTGAAGACTCCCAACGGTGAAGTGAACTTTCATATTTTCACGAAACCAAAAATATATAAATTTACTTAACCGTAATATAAGGTGTTCAAAATTTCCATTTCACCCATATCAATAAACACCCAATCATTAGGCAAAACCACGAGTGCTCCGTGACGACTCCCTACGGTGAAGTGTACTTTCATATTTTCACAAAATCAAAAATTTATAAAAATAATTCACCCTAAAATATATTGTTCTATCATTCCATTACACCCATTACAATAAACAAACAATCATTACGCAAAACCACGAATCCTCTGTGACATCTCTCAACGGAGAAGTGTGCATTCATATATTCAAGAAACCAAAGATATATAAATATAATTCACCGTAATATAGGTTGTTTAATATTTCCATTACACCCATTAAAATAAACACACAATATTTTCGCAAAACTAAGAATCCTCTGTGACGACACCCAAGGGTGAAGTATAACTTCATATTTTCACGAAACAAAAATATATATATAATTCATGGTAAAATAGGTTGTTCGAAATATCCACTACACCCATTTCAATAAACATCCAATTATTACGCTAAACCGCGAATCATCTGAACGACTCCCAAAGGTGAATTGTACTTTCATATTTTCACTAAAACAAAAATTTATAAAAATAATTCACCATAATATTATGTGTTAACTTTTCCATTACACTCATTACAATAAACACCCAATCATTACGCAAAATCACAAATTTTCTGTGAGCATTCTTAACGTTGAAGTATACTTTCATATTTTCACGAAACCAAAGATATATAAAAATAATTCACCGTAATATAGGATGTTCAAATTTTCCATTTCTCCTATTACAATAAACACCCAATTACTACCCAAAACCACGAATCCTCTGTCATAAATCCCAATATTGAATTACACTTTCATATTTCCACAAAAAAAGTATAAAAATACTACATTTTAGTATATGTCGTTCCAATTTCCATTACTCCCATTACAAAAAATACCCACTCATTACGCAAATCACGAATCCTCTGTCACGACTCCAAACGGTGAATTAAACTTTAATATTTTCAAGAAAAAAAACCATAATAAACCGTAATATAAGTTGTTCCACATTTCCATTTCAACCATTACAATAAACACCCAATCCTTACGCAAAACCACGAATACTCTGTGACGAATCCCAACGGTGAAATTTACTTTCATATTTTCACGAAACACAATTTATATAAAAATAATACAACATAATATAGATTGTTTCATATTTATATTACACACTTTAAAATAAACACCGAATAATTATGCAAAAACACGAATCCTCTGTGAAGACTCACAACGGTAAAGTATTCTTTCATATCTTCTCGATAACAAAATTATATAAATATACTTCACGCTATAATAGAATGTTACAAATTTCCAACACCCATTACAATAAACACCCAATCATTACGCAAAACTACGAATCCTCTGTGACGACTCCCAACGGTGATTTATACTTTCATATATTTACAAAACCAAAAATATATTAAAATAAATCACAGAAATATAGGATGTTCCAATTTTCCATTACTCCCATTAGAATAAACACCCAATCATTACGCAAAACCACGAATCTTCTGTGACGACTCCCAACGGTGAAGTACACTTTCACATTTTCACGAAACCAAAAATATATAAATCTACTTCACGATAATATATGGTGTTGGGAATTTCAATTACACCCATTAAAATAAACACCCAATCATTACAAAAAACTCGAAATCTCTGTGACAATACCCAACGGTGAATTATACTTTCATATTCTCACGAAACCAAAGATATATAAAAATACTTCGCATTTATATACGGTGTTATACATTTCCATTGCACCCATTACAATAGACACCCAATCATTAGGCAAAACCAAGAATCCTCTCTGAAGATTCCCAACCGCAAAATATACTTTCATATTTTCACAGAACCAACAATATATAAGAACACTTCACCCTAATATAGGATGTTTCAAATTTCTAAACCCCACATTACAATAAACCCTCAATCATTAAGCAAAACAACGAATCCTCTGTGACGACTCCCAACAGTGAAGTGTACTTTCATATTTTCACGGAATATAAAATAGATATTAATACTTCACCGTAATACAGGTTGTACCAAATTTCCATTACAACCATTACAATAAACACCCAATCGTTACGCTAAACCACGAATCCTCTCTGACGACTCCCAACTGTGAAGTACAGTTTAATATTTTCATGAAACCAAAAATATTTAAACATACTTCACCGTAATAAAATGTGTTCTAGACTTCCATTACACCCTTTACAATATACACCCAATCATTACGCAAAACCACGAATCTTCTGTGACGACTCCCAAAAGTGAAGTACACTTTCATATTTTCACGAAACCAAAAATGTATAAATATAATTCACCGTAATATAAGTTGTTCAAAATTTCCATTACTCCCATTACAATAAACACCCAATCATTACGCACAACCACGAATCATCTGTGCCGACTACCAACCGTGAAGTATACTTTCATATTTTCACGAAACCAATAATATATATAAACACTTCACCGTAATAGAGGATGTCCAAAATTTCCAATACACACCTTACAATAAACACTCAATTTTTATGCAAAACCACGAATCCATTGTGAAGACTCCCAACGGTGAAGTTTACTTTAATATTTTCACGAAAACAAAAATATATAAAAATACTTCACCTTAATATAGGATGTTTCAAATTTCCATTACACCCATTACAATAAACACCCGAATATATGCAAAACCACGAATCCTATGTTACGACTCCCAAAGGTGAAGTTTACTTATATATTTTCACGAAAACAAAAATATATAAAAATACTTCACAATAAAAATTTTTTTCTAATTTTCCACTACATCCATTACAATAAACGCCGAACATTACGCAAAACCACGAATCCTCTGTGACGATTCCCAACGGTGAAGTATATTTTCATATTTTCACGAAACCAAAAATGTATAAAAATACTTCACTCTTATAAAGGATGTTCCAATTTTACATTTCACCCATAACAATATACACCCAATCATTACGCAAAACCACGGATCCTCTGTGAGGAATCCTCACTGTGAAAATTATTTTCCTATTTTCACGAAACCAAAAATATATAAATATACTTCACAGTAAAATAGACTGTTCCAAATTTCCATTACACCCATTACGATGAACACCCAACCATTACGCAAAATAACGAATCCTCTGTGACGAATACCAATGGTGAAGTATACTTTCATATTTTCTGGAAACCAAAAGTATATAAATATTATTTACTCTAATATAGGTTATTCCAAGTTTCAATTACACCCATTACAATGAACACCCAATCATTACGCAAAAACACGAATTTTGTGTGACGACTACCAACGGTGAATTATATTTTCATATTTTCTCGAAACCAAAAATATATAATAGACACTTCTCCGTAATATTGGGCGTTTCAAATATAAATTACACCCATTAGAATAAACACTTAATCATTATGCAAAACCACAATTCCTTTGTGACGATTCCCAAAGGTGTAGTATACTTTCGTATTTTCACGAATTCAAAAATTTATAAATATAATTCACTCTAATATATTGTGTTCCAAATTTCCATTACATCCAATGCAATAAACACCCAATCATTTTGCAAAACCACGAAACTTGTGTGACGACTACCAACTTTCATATTTTCACGAAACCAAAACTATATAAAAACATCACCCTAATATAAGTTGTTCCAATTTTCCATTACACCCGTTACAATAAACACCCGATCATTACACACAACCACGAATCCTCTGTGACAACTCCAAACAGTGACGTATACTTTCATATTTTCACGAAACCAAAAATATATAAAAACCTTTTCCCGTAACATAGTTTGTTCCAAATTTCCATAAAACCCATTAAAATAAACACCCAATCTTTACGCAGAACCACGAATTGTCTGTGACGACTCCCAACGGTGAAGTGTACTTTCATATTTTCACGAAACCAAAAATATATTATAATAATTCTCCCTAATATATGTTGTTCCCCATTTCCATTACACCCATTACAATAAAAACACAATCATTACTCAAAACCACATATCCTCTGTGATGACTCCCAACGGAGAATTATACTTTTGTAATGAACTCAAACTGTATCCACAAAATTTAATGTTAATTTTGTAAAATATTGTAGATTTTAATGGATACTTTATGGTATTTTGGCTATGAGGAAGACTCAGAGTTGCAAACGCTGCACCCGGAAGGCTGCTCTGTATGCTTGGACTTTGCCGAACGAGCAGTGACGTCGCCTCAGAGTTATTGTACTGTAAAGAATGCCATAGTTGCAGAGCTGAATTTACAAATTTCACAGTTTGTGGTAATTCACCCTCACTCACCTGCTTTCGGACGGAGATACTGTTGCATTGCTAAATTATAGTGTACTACGTGGTGTCTACAGACTGAAGACGAGTTGTACGCGAACTTATACACAAACTCATAGCGGTAAAGCTACTCAGAGATGCAGTGGAAGGGTCTGATTTTGATATAACGTAAGTCTTGATGACTGTATAGAAATTACAAATTTGAGTACATAACTCTTGATAGGGAGCGAAGCAATTCTGGCAACTTTATTCGTTGTGTGAATTACATTCTAAATTCTAAATTCGCGTAAGTTAGACTGTGAAATGTCAGAAAGAGGCGAAGCAACTATTTTAAACATTTTTGCTTTATTTGTGTATTAATTTAGGAACTAATTAAGTGTACAATAGTGACACTGATAGTTCAAATGATACATTTGAATATAGACAGTATTATTAGAAACTTGAATAAATTACTGAGGTTGCGGTTTAATTACTTTAATTACTAAGTTCTTATCCTCAATGCTTAACAGAGAGAATTTGACAATATCAGAGAGTTGGTGTTGTCTGGTGGCAGCAAATTAAACTTACGTAGGGTATTCTATAGTGCCGGAAATTCGTGTCGTACTACCACGTGGTGCCACATCGAGGTAACAGTATTGGAGTACCGTTAGTGGGGCACTATACTTTCATATTTTCACGAAACCAAAAATATATAAAAATAATTCACAGAAATATAGGGGGTTCCATATTTCCATTACACCAATTACAATAAACACCCAATCTTTACTCAAAACCACGAATCGTCTGTGACGAATCTCAACGGAGATGTTCATTTCATATTTTCACTAAACCAACAATATATAAAAACACTTCACAGCAATATATGGTGTTCCAAATTTCCATTACACCCATTAGAATAAACACCCAATC
>Ga0123357_10008696_pt1 | contig 12724 bp, 7 predicted proteins | sample TergutEmb28metaG_FD_89873 | JGI IMG/M metagenome (GOLD analysis project Ga0123357, IMG submission 89873) | Embiratermes neotenicus P4 segment gut microbial communities from Petit-Saut dam, French Guiana - Emb289 P4 | ecosystem: Host-associated > Arthropoda: Insects > Digestive system > Gut ... | reverse complement strand
GCCACCATCAGCGCCGCCATCAGCGCCACCGGATCGCAACCGGAGAGCGGTGGCGCCCTCTCGGCGGACAACCCGACTGGGTCGGCCAGCCCGTCCGACCCGCCATCGGTGCCCAGCCTGTCTGAGCCGTCATCGGTGCCCAGCCCGTCGGCGCGGCCGACGGGCGGCGTGAGCGCGGGCGGTCCGGGTCTTGGCGGTCCGGGTCTTGGCAGCCCAGGCTTTGGTGGGCCGGGCATCATGCCACTGGACGGCGAGCTGCAGGTGGTGGGGATCACCGCGGCGTTGAACACCGCCGTGACGCCGGCCAGCCAGCAGTCCGGGAGCACCTGGCAGTACCTGATCAGCCTGTCCTGCGGGGCGGTGGTCGGGTCTCCCTGCGACGACCTAGTGGTCACCATCCCCATCCCGGCGGTCCCAACGGCCACCGGCGCCTGGACCAGTTGGGCCACCCCCACGGTGACCGGCGACGCCACCCTGATCAGCGGCGGGGCCAGTGCGGTGGCCGTCTCCGGCGGCAACTGGGTGATCACGCTTGGCCGGTCGCTGGATCCGGGCGAGGCCCCGGTGCTTACGCTCTCGGTGACCGTGCCGAACTACACCACCCCCAACAATTTCCAGTGGCAGCTGCGGCCGTCGGTGTCCGGATCCAATGTGGCCACCGTCACGGTGCCCGCCGCCACCGCAGTGGCGACGTCGACCGCCGTGGGCGCCTGCGTGGCCACGCCGGCTTCCGCGACGGCAGCGACCCAGGTGCTGGGACCGATCGCCGCCACGAGGAATTTCTGGGCGGTGTGGTACTTCACCACGAATGCGGCCGCCACCGGCCAGCTGAGCCCGACGCCTGGCTCGACCATGACCGGCACGGTGTCCTACACGGCCTACCTGTCCTACGCGGGCAGTGACGCTTCCGCGCCGACCAGCACGCCGTCCGGGGTGATCGGCACGGACAACCCGGCGGGCCGGGTGCTGACCTACCAAGTCGCGATTGGGTCATCGACGCCGATCGTGGGGTCGACCATCTGGGCGCAGCCGCAGTTCACGCTCAACACGGTGGGCACTTTCACCGTCACCTTCGGCGGCTCGTATCTTCCCGTGGGCGCCGCGAGCCCGATCAACTGTTCGCTAGGCCAGTCCTATCAAATCACTAACAACGTGATCTCCGGCCAGATATTCATCAAGAACTCTCAAGGCTATACGGCGACCGGGCCGACCAGCGCGATGGGCACGGCCGGTACGGCTGGGGGCAACTTCGCGATGGCGCCGAAAGAGGACCGCCCGACGAATGGGATGGACTTCTGGTCGATTTACCTGTACCGCAACAACGCGACGCTGCAGGCCATGCACCTATTCGACGGTATGCCATGCCTGACCTCCGGCACCGGCTTGACAACAGCGGCCGCCTATCAGTCGTTGGCCGAGCCAGCGGTGTGCGCCCAGCCCGCGTTCCATATGACCGTGGTGGTCCTGTCCGGCGACGCGCTGGATGGACAGCAGGTCACCTTTGTGTACTCCGACGGCACCAGCGCGGTCATCCCGATGACCACCACCGGAACGGTCACCGGCCCCGGATCCACCAGGGTGCTGTGCACCGCGAGCAGCCCGTGTCTCATCCCGGACCCGGGCAAGATGGTGGCCTCGGTCGTCGTGGACGGCTCGTACAACGTCGACGACGCATCCTCGTACAAAGCCATATTGCTGTATGGGTGGCCGGTGGCCTCGCTGCCGTCCACCTCGTCGAGGTATTTGCGCAACGTGGCGACGCTGACCTCACGGGCGTCACCGGCGCAGTTCGCCACCACGGCGGTCTCGGTGGGCATGTACACCCCGGCCGACTCCGTGCTGCTGGTGGGGCAGACCACGTCCACCGCCTACACCTACTCGGGGTCATGGTCGGGGAGCACCACGAACTCCCCGTGCAACTACGCGGTGTGCAACAGCGCGAACTACAACGCGGGGGTGTGGGCCTACAGCTCGGATCCGTCGCTGGACGCGCAGCGGCGCACGGCGGTGGTGTTCCCGGCTGGTTCCGGGGTCACCCTGACCGCGGCTGGGGTGCAGCCGTACACCACCTACGGCACGCCGGCGGTGTACGGTCCGGCGGTGTCGCCGGTGGTCGGCAACTACGGCGGTTTCGGGGCCGGGACGACGCTGTATTCGTTCGACGCGTCAAGTGTCAATGGGGTCGCGGTGCCGAATGGGGCCGGCGTCGGTGTTCGGGTGTCCTACGGCGGAATGGCGCCGGGGGTGTACGTGTACTACACCTACACCGGGCTGACTGACACGAATCCGACCGACAGCGGCGCCACCTGCACCGCCACGAACGCGTCGGTGGTGTCCGACGCGACAGGGATTATCGGCCCGGTGGGGGTAACCCGGCAGCTGTGCCGGTCGACGAACACCATTATTGTGCAGTCGCCGTCGGCGGGGATCAACGTTTCCAAAATGGTGCGCGATGTGACGGCGGGGACTGACTACGTGGCGTCGCCCGGGGTTTTGGACGCGCTGCCGGGGGATCAAGTGCAATTCCGGATCCGGATATCCAATACTGGTCCGGCGGCGCTGTCGAATGTCTATGTGTATGACATTCTGCCGTATATCGGGGACACCGGAATCATGGGTTCGCTGGTCGGACAGGCACGGGGGACGACGAACAACATCAATTTGGCGTCGTTGCCGACCGCGCCGACCGGGTGGACGCTGACTTACAACACGTCGACCAATCCGTGCCGGCCGGAGGTGTGGATCCCACCGGCCGCGTCGGGGACGGCGACGCCGACCGGGTGCGCCAACACCTGGTCCACGGCGGGGAACGTGACCACTGCGCGGGCGGTCCGGATGTTCATCGCGAGTCTTCCGGTGGCGACGGTGAGCGTGCCGTACTACGACCTGTTGCTGACCTACACGGTGCCGCCGGCGGCGAGCTGGGTGTTGGGGAACGTGGAGTGGAACACGGTGGCGGTGGGCGGCACCTATGGGTCGTTGACGCTCTCGCCGACGGAATCGCCGAAGGTCGGGTTCCGGTTCCCGCCGTCGGCGCTGGTGTGGCGGAAGATCGACTCCTCGACCCGCGATCCGCTGGCCGGAGCCTCGTTCCGGGTGACCGGGCCGGGTGGCTACACCCAGGACGTGACGGACAACGACTCGGTGGACGCCGACCCCACTGCGGGCGGGTTCAAGCTCACCGGGCTCGCCGCCGGGACCTATGCCATCACCGAGACGGCCGCGCCGGCTGGGTTCGCCCTCAACACCACGACCTACCACGTGACGATCGGCGCGCCGGGTCTGACCGGTGACGGCGGCGACATCCCCGATGACCTGTTGCCGAAAACGGTGACGGTGTATCTGGCCAAGTTGGGGCAGGACTCAGGCGGGGCGTGGGTGGCGTTGTCCGGGTCGGACTGGCAGGTGCTCGCCGACGACCATGGCTCGGCCGGCGCGCCGGACGCCTCGGTGAGCGTCACCGGCACGGGTGAGCCCGGGATGTTCGAGATCAGCGGGCTGACCGCCGGGGCCTGGTGGCTCACCGAGACGCGGGCGCCGGCGGGGTACGCACTGTTGGCCGCGCCGGTCCAGTTCACGGTTTCCGCCACCGGCGTGGTCGCCTTGGGGGCGGGCGCCTCGGCCAACATCACGGCCGCCGCCGGCTCTCCCGCGCAGGCCCCGTGGTGGGTGATCACGGTGCGGGATGTGCGTGCGATGGCGCTGCCGCCGGCCGGTGGGGCCGGACAGCGCGGAGCGTGGGCGGCAGGCGGCGGGCTGCTGTCGGCGAGCCTGGTGCTCGGCGTCGTCCTGGCGGTCGCCGATCGGCGGCGCCTGGCTCGTCGCTGACCGGGTCAGGCCGTTCCTCGCGGACGTCTCCGGCCTCCCGGACGTCTCCGGCCTCCCGGACGTCTCCGGGCGACTTGGGCACTGCCGCCAACACCGTCGGGATTGTCGATCAGGTCGTGAGCAGTTGCCGCGCGTGCCATCGTGGTCGGCGCTGGCGATGTCTTCTACGCCGCGCTCGATCCTGTGCGCGGGACCGAGCAACGCGGCACCCGGCCCGTCGTCATCGTGTCAGTGGTGTCGTTGGGTCCGCGTGCCGTTGTCGTGCCGGTGACAACCAAGCGCCGCGACTGGCCGACCCGAGTGCGCGTGAGTGTGCACGGCATTGACGGGGACGCGATGTGCGAGCAGGTGCGCGCGATCGACACCGCGCGGCTCGGCGAGGACCGGTATGGCCGGATCAGCCCGCAGGCTTTGCGCGAGATCCAGCAGACGATCGCCCGCCTGATCGGAATCTACTGACGGCCGGCCATCCCCACGAAAATGATCGTTCGGACGAGCCGTCCACTACCGGCACCCAAGCACCAGGGTCTGGATGGAAGCCGGGATCACGGCGCTCACCGTCGCCTGGCCGGCAGTGAAGAGCCTTCTTCCCGAGTCCTTGATGATCATCACAAACGCACACGCCGCATCGTGAACGGCACGGAGCCGAACGGGGTGGGAAGTCTGATTGAAAGCTCAAGATCCGCGGGCCTCTCGCCGCGGGCGGTCTCAAGCGCAAAGCCAATCAGTTTATCCTGCCAAGAGAATTCAGGATTTCCCGCGATCATCGCGACGATCGTGGCGGATTCCCCGACGCGCAGCTGACAGGCAGCAATATCCACGCCAAGCACCGTCGCGCCGACAGGTTCCGGATGGACGACGCCGCAGGGTGTGTCGGCTTGCAGGATCGCAATCGGTGCCATGTCGTAGGGCTGCGATCTGTCGTCGATGCGTGGTGTGGGAGGGGGTGTGACGCAGCGAAGATACCCCCCGGCAAACGCCGCCGGGCCAAGATCATTCGGACCAAGGTTGGTTATCGTAAGCCTGACGAGATGTGGCTCTGGCACGAGGCTGCCATCCATCATGACCTGCACATGGTGATCCGTTTCGATCCCCGTGAATAGAGCCGATTCGGAGATTCTGCCAAGAATGACTGATCGTTTGGGGTGGCTTCTGGCCCACGCGCCGTAGACGATTCCGAAGAACCCGAGTAGAACACCTGCGACGGCAAGCCAAAAGCCCCACATTGTGTACCAGGCACCACTCATGTCGCCAATTGTATCGGCCCGCGCGCGGTGCCTTCATAACCAGCGGACCGCTCAGTTTGCGAAACCAACCGAGCCGCCGGTACTGGGGCGATGGCGATCGCCCGCATGGACCGCGCGGGCGCGAAGCGCGACACTGGCTTCAGGCCCACCGGCATGCCCGCAGGCGTTACGGGACGGGCGCTTGGTTAGGTTGCGGCCTGACCCCCGCTCGGTGTTGGCGAGAGATCATTGGGCACCATCCAGTTCCTTGGGCACTCGCGCTGATCTCGTCGGGTCTTTGCCTGCTGCCGGCGATGGAAAGTGACGGCTGGCCACACGCGGAAAAGGGGTGATCGCTCCGACGCGCGATTGGCACACATTCTGGCGACCGGCGGGTTTGGTCATGGCGCGTCGCGCACCGCGTCGGGGCATTCACTTGGTTTTGGACCATCGGGAAGGACGGATCGTTGAGCGGTTGGCCGTCCCCTTGATCGGGTTTGGTCCGGCGGTGGTTGCCTCGGCGGCGTGGGTGATGTCGGGCGATGACCCGGCGAAGACTCGGGTCGCTGGGGTCACCGGTCCGATTCGCCTCAACCACAACCGCAGGTGGTATTCGGCCTGGACGACGAGCCGAGGACGGACATGCCCCGCGCGCCGGCGTCGGGTTGGGAGACCTGCTCGGCAAGCCTGGGGCGCGTGACGCTGGCCGGCGCGGCGCGGTCGGGCTAGTTTGAGGGCATCCGATCGGAAGGATTCACCGGTGAGTCACTGTCAGCAAGCCAATCCGGGCACCGGAGCCGGCGAGCCCATGGCGGTCGCGCCGACGCGCCTGATCGCGGTCGACGCGGCCCAAGTGCGCGCCACAGTCTCGATGGGGGCGGCGATCGGCGCGGTGCGACAGGCGTTCCTCGACCTCGCCGCCGGGGCCTTCGAGATGCCGGACCGCACCCAACTCGATCAGGGCCGGTTCCTGGCCATGATGGTCCGCCACCGGCCCTCGAACACGGCCGCATTCAAGGCGCTGAGCGTGAACCTAGAGAATCGCGTCCCGGCCATTGTGGGCGCGGTGGTGCTCGCCGACCTTGCCCGTGCCAGCCAGCTGGTCGCGGACGCGGCCGCGGTCACCGCGCTGCGCACCGGCGCGGCCACCGGCGCGGCCACCGACCTGTTGGCGCCGCCCGACGCGCGGCGACTGGTGATGATCGGCGCGGGCGCCCAAGCCCCGGACCAGGTGCGCGCGGTGTGCGCGGTGCGCCCGATCGACGAGGTGGTCGTGGTTGACCTGGACCCGGCGCGGGCGGGGCAGTTGGCACAGGCGCTCGCCGACGAGCTGCCCGGGGTGCGCGTCGAGACCGGCGCCGACGCGGCCGACGCGGTCGCGGGAGCCGACGTGGTGTGCTGCGCCACCACCGCGCGGCAGGCGCTGTTCGAGCCGGACGCGCTGCCCGCCCGGGTGCACGTCAACGCGATTGGCGCCTACCGTCCGGCCATGCGTGAGCTGCCGGTCGGCCTGCTGGGCGGCGGGCTGGTGGTGGTCGATCAACGCGCCGCCGCGCTGACCGAGGCCGGCGACATCATCGACGGCGTGGAACAAGGGGCGCTGCGACCGGACGATCTGCTCGAGCTCGGCGACGCGCTCGCCGCGCCGCCGGCGCGAACCCCCCGCACTGTCTTCAAGTCCGTCGGCCTGGCGATCCAAGACTGGGCGGTGGCCAAGCTGCTCGCCGACGCGTTGCTGGACTGAGGGCGGCCCGCTGGTGCGGCGTCCGTCAGCCCTGCGGCGGCGGTCTCCCCGCCTGGCGGCGCACCGCCGAGGCGAGCGGCGCGCTGTGCGAGTGTCGCTCGAGTGACGCGGTTCGCCTGAAATAACCTAGATGAGTGATTCCAAGAGGTTAGTGGTCGTTAGGACGGGGAGTCCGTGCCTCGCTGCAGATGACCGCTGAGCTCGGTCATCCGTTCGTTGTGCTCGCGCCGCAGATCTCCATCGATGGCGTTGGCCGCGCGCCACTCGGCGTGCACCATATTGAGAAACAGCGTCGCAAAGACCACGGTGGCGACCATCGCGCGGCTGAACACCTCGCTACCCACGAGCAGCACCTGGGTGTAGCTGAGGACGGCATCACCGCTGCCAACCACGGGCGTCTGCCCGACCTTCGCCGTCAGAGCGAAGATCACGATGAAAAAGACGGCCAGCAGGAGCAGCCAGCTGCCGAACCGGTTGGCACGGGGTAGTTCGCTCCGCGCCTGTTCCGAAGACATTGGTCGACCGTAGATCCCTCGGTAGATCACATACAGCCAGGGAGAGAAGGCAAGCAGAGCGACTGCGACCATGAGCAACCCGTTTCCCACGATCTGATCGAGCAACGCGAACACCACGATGGCGATGACCGAGTAGAACGGTGCGACGACGATCAGGAACCAGCCGACCAGCGTCGATCCAGGGAACAACGACTTGACGCGGGCGGCACCACGCAGCAGGCCCCCTGGCATCGAGAGCAGAACAGGCAGCAGAGTTATTGCAGCGTTCACCGCCAAGATCATGCGCGCGCCGAAGATGACCGCTTCCAACTGACTACTAACTGTCGGATCTACATTGGCGCGTGCCCCGCTGAGGTCCATGAGCAGATCAAGCGGCACGAGCGCGACGATGAGCGGGATGACGATAGAGGCCATCCAACACCCCATGAGGAAGCGCGAGCTGCGCCGCAACTCGGTCCAGCGGGCCACCACCCTCAGCGCTCCAACAGGAATCAACAGCAGGCCAATCACCGGCAGGTAGTTTAGGAATTTGCCAAGGCTAGTCAGTGACGACACATCGGCCTGCGCCGCCTTGGTCATAGCGAGAATCACCGATAGCAGCAGTATCGGCGTCGCGATGATCAAGGTGCTGCGACGCCACGCGAGCAGGCCGTGCAGCACGGGCGCGACTCCGCTCGCGTTCAGTGAGGCCTGCTCACGCGGCGTGACGACGATCTCAGCGAGATTCCAGCCGATCGCGCGTTTGAAGTGTGTACCGATCGTCGGGCCCGGCGGCGCCATGGGCGGTGGAGTGACATACGGCGCGGCTGGTGGCCACGGCTGGGACTGCTGGGGCGCAGGCACAGATGGCCAAGGCTGGGACTGCCCCGGCGGAGGCGCGGGCTGCGGCCACGGCTGTACCTGCCCGGGTGCAGGCGACGGCCAAGGCTGTACCTGCCCGGGTGCAGGCGACGGCCAAGGCTGTACCTGCCCGGGTGCAGGTAGCTGCTGGAACTGCTCGGGCGCAGGCGCGGGCTGCGGCCACGGCTGAGACTGCCCCGGTGCAGGTCCGTCTGACTGTGTCATGTGACCCTCCCCGATCGCTTCACACGACTGCGCGGTCAGCCTACTGGTGTTGATGTCCAGCAGCTACGCGAGTTTGGTCACAAGGCATGCTTGTCGGTGTGGAGCGGGCAGAGCTTCGGCAATGGATTGAGGACGCGCTGGCCCGACATGACCGGGATGTCGCCGAACGCGGCGAGACCGTAACTGGAGTGACCGCGACAGAAATCATCGACTCGGTATGGGGCCAGCTGCCAGTGGAAGTGCGCCGGGCGACGACCCGGGCCCAGGTGCAGGCGAGTCTTACCCTGCTAACCGTGCGCAGCAGCATCGCCCAGGCCTGGTCGCAGTCAGATCTGCCGAACGAACTGCTAGCGCAAAACTCTTCCGTCAACCTGGCAACTACGGTCGGGCCGCCTACCGGTGCGCCCCGGCACTCAGCAAGTGTCCCGTGAAGGAAGTCGTTTGCCGGATGTGGTGATCCAGATGTGCTCCGGCAAGGCGGATGAGGAGGCCACACGACTGAACGAGGCCAAGAACAAGCTTGCTTGCTCTCGTGCTGAGCGATCGAGTGTTGACCGAGTACAGCGAGGGAACATAGCCGTAGCTATGGACACCGACACTTTCTGAGAAGAACGGCGGGTGCACGTCAGGATTGTTGGTAGGTCGGTGTGGAGTTGATCATTTCGGGTCAGGCGGCGGTGGCTTGTTGGCATCGTAGGGTGGTGATGGCGGTGGCGCTGGGGATGGTCCAGTGGGTGCCGGATCGTTTGAGTCGGGCTCCGATGACGTTTTTGCAGCCGGCTTCGACGACACCGGAGCCGACGAACATGCCCAGTCGGCGGTAGTGGGCGTAGCGCATCCGTCGGGCGTTGGCAGTGAAGTAGGCCAGCGCTGTGGCGACTTGCTCGCCTTTGGGTCCGTCGATGCCGGTTTTCTGGTAGGCGCCCACTGCGGCGGCGATGGCCTCGATGTCGCCGTTGTCGAGTTCGGTCAGCCGTGCGGTGAGCCAGGCGGCGGGGTCGGGTGTGATGAATTCCAGCAGTTTCGCCAGTTCGTGTAGGTGTTCTCGGGCTTGGAACAGGTCGACTATCTGGGTGGCGGCGGGGAAGTGGGTGTCGGCGAGGCCCCAGATCCAGCGGGCGCCGTCACCGAGGACCACGACTTGGCGGATGGTGTCCAGTCCGCGTTCGATCGCGGCGGCGCGGACCAGGTTCCCGAACTCGCAGGGTGGTTGGAAGGTGGCCAGGTAGCTGGTCGAGCCGGGGTCCCGGGCCGGGCGGCCGTGATCGTCGAGGCGGGTTTGGGTGAACAGGGCGGCCAGTTTCACTTCCCGGGTCCGCGCTGTCCCGTCGGGTTGTTTACCGGCCCGGCCAGCGGTCTCCGCCGTCCGCGTCGGCACCCCGGTGCCGTCGACCGCGACATACAACATGTCCGGCAGTTCGCCGCCGGTTGTTCCTTCCGGCGGCAGGGGGATGATCTTCCCGGACAGGATCCCGCCGGCCCGGGCCGACCGCTCCGCCGCCGCCGCCAGCCCGTCGGCCTCGGCGACCCGCTCGATCCGTTTCGCGTCCACGGTGACCCCGGCCAGCGTCTTGAGCAGCCTGCCCGCCGGGGCGAACGCCTCCACCGCCGCCACCGTGTCGATCATCTCGGCCAACCCAGCGGTCACCGACCCGCCGGTGACGCCGAGCTGGGCGTCACGCGGCGCGACACCGGCCCCGCACGCCCGGCAGTGATACCAGGCGCGCTCCACCCGCACCGGGCCCAGCACCGTGGCGATCGTCTTGCCCCGGTAACCGACGAACACCGCCACATGCCCACCCGGACAATCGACCCGCGGGCCGGCGCAGCCACGATCAAGATCCAGCAATCCCTCCAACAGCCGGCCACCAGCCGCCAGCACCGCCTCCCGCACCAGCACATCCAACCCTGCCGGCCCACAACCCAACGACTGCGCCGCCAGCGAGCTCAACCGGTCGGCCTCGGCCTCGAGCGCCGCCTTGACGACCTCCCGGACCCGGATCCCGAGCCCCCTTTTTCACCATCCGAACCAGCCAGCCCATCAACGCCGCCGCCCCCGGGCGGCCCGACAGCCGCGGCCGCCGCGACCGGCCGGGCCTCGCAAATCTCCTCATTCACCGCCACAATCTCATCAACGATCTTCCTGAACCCGTGATACGCCTCCACCTCGCCACGCACCTTGACCGCCTCCGAAGCCTTCAACACCCGGCCCACCGTCTTGCCCCCAGCGCCGGCGCGCGTCCACATCACCTGCGGCCCGTGACCGGGATGCCCAGGCTTCGCGCACGCGCAGTTCGGTTTCCCGCAACGGCGGAAACTCTCACTGACCGACCCCCGCCGGAAATCACCCACCCGCCCGAGCCGGGCCAGCAACTCATCACGGCGGGCTTCCAACTCGCTCAACGGCACAGCCACGGGCATCATCGTTCACCACTCTCAATCTGCATGTCGTAGACACATGCAGACTAGGAAACAAACCCCCAAAACACGGGTAACTCAGAAACCACCCACAAACGTGTCGTGAACCCAAGAACGGCGCCCATGGAAAACCCTCGCCTCGGCCAGTGGTCAGAGCGCGACCCACACTTTCGCCACTGGCGCGGCGCCCGCCAGGCCACCGCCGAGTCCCGCGGCGCGCGGTGCGAGTGTCGCCCGAGTGACGCGGTTCGCCTGAAATAACCTGGACGCCGGCATCGCGGTGCTGCCGCCAGCAGCGAACCCGTCCCGCGGCCGAGAGGAGACACGCTCGTGCGCGACCACACCGACCCCGGACTGGGTTTCTTCGCCGTGGACGGCGACAGCCTGGTGCCGCGCGCCTTCGCCACCAGCCCGTGGGGCGGCATTCTGCACGGCCGGCTGGTGGGCGGATTGGCCGCGCGGGAAACCGACCAGGCGCTGGCCCGAGACGAGGAGCTGGTCTGTGCCCGGCTCACCGTGGACATGTTCCGCTCGGTTCCGCTGGCGCCGCTGTCGGTGTCCGGGCGCGTGATCCGCGACGGGCGACGGATCACCGTGCTGGAGACAACCGTCGCCCAGTGCGGCGAGCCCATTGGGCGGGGCACGGCCGTGCTGTTGCGCCGCAGTGAGCAGCCGCCGAGCGTGCCAGCGCAACTTCCCGCGTGGGACGCGCCCTGCCCGGACAGTTCCATGCCGCCTGTCCTCGCTCCGGATGACTGGGCGCCGCCGTGGGATCTGTGGCCCGCCTGGCCAGCCCGGCCCGGCCAGCGGGAGGCGGGCATGCGTGCCGGCATCTGGATGCGCGACACGCACCCGCTGGTGGACGGCGAGCCGCTCTCCCCACTGGTGCGGGTGTCCATCGCCGCGGACATGGTCAGCCCGGTGGCCAACTTCGGCGCGGACGGGCTGGGCTTCATCAACGCCGACTACACGATCTACCTGGCGCGCGCGATGCGGGGGGAGATCGTCGGCATCCAGCCGCGCGGTCACCTCAGCCACGACGGCGTCTCGGCGGCGCAGGGCATCGCGCACGACGCGGACGGACCGTTCGCGCTACTCGGCGCGACCGCGCTGGCCAACTCGTTCGCGCGCGCCCAGGCGAACGCCCAGGCGAAGCGGGACCAGCCCTGACGGGGCCGGGCGCCGTCCAGTGATGGCCTTGATCAATGCGCGTTTCAAGCCAACTATTGGCATGAAACGCGCATTGATCAAGGTGTGTCAGGGGCGGGAGCGGGTCACGACCCGGCCCGCGCCCGGCACCGGCGGCGCGGCCCCGCGCTCGGAACCGTCGGCGCTACAGCGACCAGCCGCCGTCCACGGTGAGCGTCGTCCCGGTGCAGTAGGTGGCGTCCAAGGCGAGGAACACGATCGCGGCGGCGACCTCGGCCGCCTCACCGGGCCTGCCGAGCAGAACCTGGTCCAGCACCCGGCGCGCCGCGCCCGCCGGCAGGCCGGCGGTCATGTCGGTGCGCACGAACCCGGGCGCGACCGCGTTGACGCGCACCTGGCGCCGGGCGGACTCCTGCGCCAGGGTCCGGGTCAACGCCAGCAGCGCCGCCTTGGCCGAGGCATACGCCGAATCGCCGACGCCGCCGATCTGCCCGACCACCGAGGAGACGATGGTCAGGCTGCGGTCGCCGGCGCCGCGCTGCAGCTCGGGCAGCGCGGCGCGACACAACTGCGCGGTGCCGAGCACGTTGTCGGTGATCACCTGGGACCAGGCCCGCATGTCCACCTGGGTGAACAGGCCGCCGTGCCAGACCCCAGCGTTGGCGACGACGGCGTTCAGGCCGCCGAACACCGCCACCGTCTGCTCGACCGCTTCCCGCGCCGACCGCTCGTCGCCGAGCTCGTAGCGCACCGGCTCGACCAGCCCGGGGAATTCGCGG
>Ga0123357_10008694_pt1 | contig 12724 bp, 13 predicted proteins | sample TergutEmb28metaG_FD_89873 | JGI IMG/M metagenome (GOLD analysis project Ga0123357, IMG submission 89873) | Embiratermes neotenicus P4 segment gut microbial communities from Petit-Saut dam, French Guiana - Emb289 P4 | ecosystem: Host-associated > Arthropoda: Insects > Digestive system > Gut ... | reverse complement strand
TTGGGCTGGCCCAGGATAGAGACAGGTGGCGGACGCTTGTGAGTGCGGTAATGAACCTTCGGGTTCCGTGAAATGCGGGGAGTTTCTTGACTAGCTGCAGACCAGTTAGCTTCTCAAGAAGGAATGTGCACCATGGAGTAAGTAAGTATTATAAGAGAGGGGATTTCTGTGAAGTTTAGAAGGAAGAATCAAGAGAAATGTAATAAAAAAACACAAAAATTATAGCTAATTTAAAGTTGAACACTTCAAGTGACTCTATGGACATATTTCAAAATGAATGAAACCAAAATTCCTAAAAAGGTTCTCAGCATGAAACTTCTAAAGACAAAACTAAGAACTAAATGAAGCTGGGAACATCAAGAAACAGAAGCTAATGAGGAGTAGGTTTGGGAAGGCAGAGAAAAATTCCTATCTCTGCCTTTCCAAAGCTTGACTGCTGGATGACCAATATACAGCACAGCATTTCAGAGAGGAGAAATCTTCCAGTGGGAACCACAAGTACTCAGTGAAACTCGGCCTCAGTACAATTCTGTCGAGTACACACCCCACACAGACTGCCCAGAAAAGAATAAAAGGCCAGCCTTCACCAGAAGAAGCTGTTAGTAGATAACATCAGACACTTCATGGCCAAACAAGAATAATGAAAATCAACAATATAAGATGTGAAAAAAGGGCGTGATACATGTACTTACAAATATTGTCAAACTGCTGCAGGCAGGTTCCACTTATTTTATAGAACCCACCACTGTTATAATAGTCAGGGGTGTCTACTCTCATCAGCTGTAGTAACTGCCATTGACATACAGCCATACAAAAACAACATTCCTATTAATCATAAGAAAGTTTACTGAAACCACAAATTAAACTCCTACTCTGCTCTGCTGACATAATGTGAGATTGTGGAGTGCTGAATAACTTCCCTCCAGAGTGGTCCTGACTGATTTATTGATTATGAGGTTATGTAATAACATGTTTCAAGTGCCAATTTAAGCAGCAGCAAAGTCTGGAAGATCATGACTATTGAGTAGGTAAAGATTATCAACAGGCTGTCAATTCAAGTACCATCCTAACATCCACCTAGAAGCAATGAGCAAGACCAGCAAAAACCTCCATCCTGGAAACTGATAACACCTGTGTCTTAAGGATTGCTGTTACAACAACATAATGAGTTCTGTAAGGTCCTGCTATAAATATACTGTGAGGTATAACAAATAGTGCTAATATGAATAATACAAAGCTGATTTTGGGCATGAGTGCAGTCTGTCAGCAGCAGCTACTTGCACCACTCTTCCAAACTATTTGTATTTTTCTGGTCAAGTTTCTAATCATGAATTATGACTGCAAAGAGGTTTCCTTATCCACAGTTCTGGCTATTGTAGAGGGATCTGTGGTGCAAAAATGTTAAAGCAAATCTTCATTTCAGCTACATTTAGGTTTAAGTTTCCCTAGTAAAACTGCTGATTACTTCTGTTTCCTACAGATGGGGGCTGAGCTGTTACCTGTTGCTGTGGCATTGGCGGTTGGCGTACTTGCTGTCCCAATATGTTACAGCTACACATTGCTGTGCGAGTTACTCTTTCCTGAGGAAATGCTAGGATTGGACATTCTAGGAATAGCCATAGCTATCTTGGCAGCAGTACTGGCAATTTCTGTGTTCTTAACTTGGGGAAGAGTTAAGAATAAAATGTACTATGGTAAGGTAATGGTACAATAACCTAGTGTGCTATGGTACCAAGCCTCAAATACTGAACAGCTGTCTTCCTACTTTTGACTTGTTAGCCTTTTCAAAGTTGTGTTCACCATTTGGTAATTGAAATATGATTACTAGGCTACTGAGAAGGGTTAAATGTACGTATAAAATGGGTCAGACAAGTAGTACAATCAAGAAATAGGGGATACATTCCAAATTTTAAAAAAATCACACATTATTCCCTCTTGGTAGTCCATGATGTTGATAGGAATAGAGTATTAACCCCTTGAAAACTGAAACAATATAATAATATTTTCTCAGGCTAACAGCCCTGTCAGGTGACTATAATAAACATGCATTTCAGAAACCAACCCCATGTACACTCTGATGATGCAGACAGAGTCTGTTCTGAAATGCTCCGTATTTGAACCACCTGACGCAGCCATCAACCCAAGAATATTTTACTGAATTCTGTCACCATGAAAGCTTTAACTCATGTGAAGTGAATCTACATTATATGTGAAGATTCAGTTTCTATCTCACAAAGAGCAGTCTGCAACCATTAGTAAGACCATCTGGTGAATGCTGTATAGGGAAATATGGCTGTTTATTGTTAAGAGTCATACAGAATATGTAAATACAGTGTGTAGGTAACATGCAGAGCTTCAGGCATTAAACCTGGTACTGTATAGTTACCACTAAACCTTAAATGGTTAAACTGGTTTATAGTAACATAGGCTGTGGCAGTGTGACCTGCACACAGGACTAGTTGACCAGTAGGTATAATGGCAGGGAATATTTTTGAACAGTTGTAGCTGGTCCATCTGGGGGTCAGTAAGTTAACAAGAATGTACATGCATTGTTTAGCACATGGTTACAGTGTAGTACAAAAGTTAATGAGCATGGCTGAAACAGGTTACTAGGTCTGTGGTTTTTAGCAGTGGGCTGTAAAGCTAATGGCTGCAGTCTGAATGACCAGGGTTTGATCCATGGGAATAGCAGCTGAAAGTACATTATTGCCTATATCATTCAGGGTAGCTGTGCTCCCAAAAAAGCAACTCTGTTGGAGACTAACTCCATGAACATTGCTTCTTGAGAAGCTCATAGTTGCTGACTTTCTCAATAAATTTTCTGCTTTTGATGGTACCCAAAGGTTTATAATGGTGTTCAAAAGGGCACTGCCCATTCTCAACCAAGAGTGCCTTATTATTATTATGTTGTCTCTTGTCACAGGCCTCTTCTCCCTGATACTTTTCTTGAACCAGCGGTGATCCCCACCACTCAGGTTTCACGTTTCAGACTGTAATATTTTCCATATTATGTGTGATGTTCCAAGCATAGCCAACTTTTGTAGTGAATCTACTGAATGTTTTCCTGGTATCATTACCAAATTTTTCTTTAAGCCTTTTGTTACTACTCTGGTGGCTTCATTTATTACCATTATAATCATGCATTTCATACTCCACATATGTTGTATCTCTATACATAAACTCTTGTATTTTAGTTTCTTTTCTGTATATTTTGTGTGACATTTATTTCCATTGGTATGGCCACAACTAACAGCATGCATGTTTTTTCTTTGTAATTTTTAATTATTGTATCTGGCCCATTTCTGTTACTTCTCTGTTTGTTTTGTAGTGTAAACCAACAAATGCACAGTTTTCAAATTAATGTTTTAATTCAATTCTTGGTGTCTTCTACACGTTTCGAATATCATGTGTTCATCATCAGGAAGACCATTTGTACATGCAGTTTTGTATGGTATGTTTTTCATACTGAAATTACAATAGAGCTATAAAAGATATCTAAGTATAAAATGCTAAGTTCTTAATATATTGAAAAAAGTATAAAATATGGTAGATTTTAATCTGTGATAATATTTTTTTTTAAATATGAAAATATAAAATTCTAAAATGTTATATTAAAAGTTCATATTTTCATATTAAAAAAAATTATCACAAATTAAAATTTACCACATTTTATACTTTTATTGATATATTAAGAACTTAGCATTTTATACTTAGACATCTTATATAGCTTTATTGTAATTTCTGTATTAAAAAAAACCATACAGAACTGCATGTACAAATGGTCTTCCTGATGATGAACACATGATGTTCGAAACATGCAGAAGACTCCAAGAATGGAATTAAAACATTAATTTGAAAAGTGTGCATTTATTGGTTTATGTTACATAATTGTATCACAATGTACGGTACAAAAAACATAAAATTGTATGTTTGTATGTACCCAATTATTATTTTTTTAAATTTGTTCTTGTCTATCAGTTACTAGGTGGTGGTCTTCTGGTAAGTCCAGAGCTCAACAAAGTGATTTACCCCAGCATTTTACAAATAATAATAATAATAATAATAATTATTATTATTATTAACAACCACCATTATGCAGGGTATTTACAACTATATACCTGAAACAAACCATGCGTCTAGGATATAATTTTGCAGCTACTCTGTGGTTACAATTTATGGTACATATAATGCTATTGTGCCATGTTAAACATTTTATACTTTTACATTAGTACTTTCCTACTATGTGCACATTGTCAGATATGGCTGTTTTCTGTAGTTTATTAGTATTATTATTATTATTAGTAGTAGTAGTAGTAGTAGTACTATTAATATTAGAAACTTCATCCAGTTCTACATAGTGCACAAAATTGCCCTTCCATTAGATGTGCTACAGCTGTGAACTTGGTTTGCAATAACTTTACTAAGCATATTACATCTTTGACACAGATTTTACCCTAGTAGCACATTTCATTTGAGTTATGGTTTCTCTCTCTTACCTAATTTGAATTTCAGCATTTGCAGGTAAAGATACAGCTGCACAACTGAATTAGACTTTGAAACATATCTTAAGGCTGTAGCATGTTGCTCATGAGTTAGATTCTGATTATGTAGCTAACCTGTGTTTTAGTTTAATCCATAAATCTACTTTTGTCAGTCTGTAGTGATTTAGATATCTTGAGAAGGGAAATTAACACACTCAAGACTTGATTATTAGTTTATTCTTATACTGTGTGGTAATTAATGTTTTAAGCAATCTTCTGTTTGTTTTTTGTGTGTTTGCTGCATATGTGTCCTGTTTATTGTCTCTTGTTATTTGTATGTTGTGTTCTTCTGTAATTGACCATCTGGTTTTTGACTTGGCATATTAATAAAGTGAAATGAATTATTATTAATTAGTTGAACTCAAAGTGCATATTGCCAAGGGATGTGATTGTTAACACCACATTAGCATCCTTAAAAAGTCTGTTTTAAAGTGATTCTCCCATTCACAGCTCAGTTGCCTAAGTGGTCTCATCCCTTGAGGTTTCTGCACCAAAATGCACACATTTATCTCCTTATAGTATGCTACGTGTTCTATCCATCTAATTCTCCTTGATATGATGATGCTGCCTGGTAAAAAAAAGCAGTCAAATTATGCTGCTGACTACGTCACACAAACTAAGGTGAGATCTGAGACTGTGTGGAAAATTACCTAAATTTCCTCAATACACCTATCAAGAATCATGTTTTTGTAGAGGCACATATACATTACTTTTGCATAATTATTTGAAGGCACAGATACATGAATATGTATAATTAATGTAATCAAAACTGTACAAACCTATAGTTATAAAGAGCATGGGCACATTCTCCCTGAACCACTTAAAAGTGGCTGCTTGCACATTATTGATTTATTTATTTACTACTGCTCTACATTTGAGTTATTAGTATCAGCATATAATCCTGACAACCTTATAATAGATATTTCTATTTTTCCAATGCAGGTTTTGCTCTATTCCTTTTCTCATCAGTAATTGACCTAATTCTTGGACTGGAGATGGATGGCATTGTGCGTGGATTCATTCCTAACTATCTGAAGTACGGAGAACCCTACCTTATGTCTGCATGGGGTGCTGTGGTGGCCTACTGGGATGGGACAGTGTTTCTCACATGCTACATCATAATGGCATACCTTGCTAGCAATGGGTAATCCCAAATAATGTTATGACACTACTAATACATATATAAGATATAATTCAATATTTTTTCCACATCAGAGACTACAGGTCCATGACATGGTTCTGTGCATTCTGAAGCAGTACTTCATTATCATACTGCAGGATAAGAGACTTCAAATGCACATTGTAAAGGTACACTTGTCCATGGGCATGTCATAAAGGCATATGGGGAAGTATTGGTATACCTCCACTCATTCTTATTCTCAGCAGCAGATGGGATGAGTGATCTGCCCAACACCATGGCTGCTTTATACCTGGGGGAAGTCTCCACAGCATCCACTGAAAAGGAGGATGTGTGGGCCCCGCAGCCAGTCTGGATATCTGAGACATCAGAAGAATCTCTTGTCCATGTTGAGAATCAAATGATTCCTCAGGTGTCTAGCCTGTAGTCTAGTCACTGTATGTACTAACTACATTACCTCAGCTTCTGCATACATTATAGCCTAGACATGTTTTATGAAAATTAATACCCTGACACAAAATTAAGCAGGTCATAAGAATATGATGTTAAAATCACTGACAGACACATCATTATGAAGAACAGTACACATATTAGGATCTGAATTTTATGTTAATTTGTCTACACAAAATTAAGTGAGAACTTTCAAAATGTCACAAAAGACAGTAATCTTAAGCCATGCTGTGAAAACCAGAAATAAAACATCTAAATTCTGTGGATTATGACATGTGCAAGCAGCTTGATTATTTGTACATGGATACATTTATACATCATTTGTTGTTTAGAAACTCTGCAACATGCATGCTATCCTACTAGCATTATTAATATACACACACTGTACACAGAATTCAGTTAAACTGAATTAAACTAATGACACATATCAGTAAAACTGGATTTGTTAGGCAAACAAATATTTGTTGAAATGTGCAAACAAAATGTTTGATTTAGATTTGTTCATATAACTAGACATCTGTAAGTAAATAGTGGAAATATGTTAAAACAATGTGTTAGCAAAATAAATGTAAGCAAATAGTCACCACACTGTATAGAAATACTGAAACAAAAGTTGTGATCTGTTATGCCACATCTCATCTCTCTTCTGAAGTCTTTGTTTCAATTTGGCATTCAGGAGAACATATCGAACAATAGGCCTGCACTGGTCCTCGAGTATTCTCAATAGTATGGTGGTGCTGCTGCTAGGGGCTTGCCTGAGCCAATCAGGGCTCAGTTGGTGCACAGTCCTCAACATACCATATGTGCTGTTCCCTCTAGCTGTGGCAGTGCAGTGCTTGGCAGAAGCACCTCTGCGTCAACCAACAAATGGCAAACCGTCTTGGATTGACAAAGCCCTTGCTGTGCTACTAATTGAATCAGCACTGGCTGCCCTGCTTAAGGGACTGGTGAGTGCATGTCTTGTCCTTTCTAACCAAACTTTCACAACTTTATTACTCAGTAGTTAGATTCATACTTAATGACAGAATGCAAATAGGCCTTAAATGTCCAAATTCAAACTGGAGTACTGTAAAACATGGAGTTCATTAGGGGTCTCTACTTGGTCTCCTGCTTTGTCACCAACACATAAACAATCTACACCTCCAACTTTCCATTTGGAACCTGAACCTGTATTCTTTGCTGATATTGGGATCATACCACAACCACTTTCAGAATAGCAGTAACAGTATCTTTTCCAAATACAGAATGTGTTAGAGTAAATAAACTTGCATTAAATTTGGGCAAAGCAAATTCATGAAATTTTCTGCTAACAATAAAGTGTATTATATTCACTACAGATTATGACAATAAACCAAAATAGTGACAACTAGATTCCTTGGCCTGCACACTGGTAACAACTTATACTCAAGTGATGTATAAGCTATTATCCCCAAAAATAGTTAAGTATGTTTTACCATGAGTTTATTTTGTATAGTTGCATTCCATTTTGCATGATGGAATTATCTGATGGGGCAGTTCAACAGCCAACAACAAAGTATCCACTGTCCACAAGAAAACTGTTGGAATAAAGGCATTTGCAAAGAAAACAGTCCATGTAGGCAGTTTAGTAATTTAACATATTTCCCATTGACAGACTGAAAACATCTTGCAAGTCGTAACATAGGTCTCACTGTTCTTAATAACTAATGCAATTTAACTTCATGATTTTGAGCCATCTTCTAAGCCACAGAAAATTCAGTTCACACTTTATAACCAGTGACTTAAAATCTTGTTCATGAGGGCAGTCAGTAGTTTTTCCATTGGAGATGATGTAGAATGCCCCATAGTAACTGTAAAAATCATGATACAGAAATGCGTAATAGTCAGATCAAAAAAGAAATTTCATTTTTCACTTTCCAGGTTTCTCCTGCTTGGGCAAATTCTCTGTCTCCAAAGTAAAATAATCTAACATTCCACATAGGGATTTAGTCACAAGCAGACTTTTTAATTAGTTTTACAATATGAATATGTTTGGCAGGGAAAAGGAAGAAATGATACACAGAGCTTTTTATGGTGAACATTTTTAAAGTTGGTAGCTTGGAAGATCATGATGGGAAGATAAAAATTGGCTGGATCTTTTAAGAAGTTTATTATGAATCTGTAAAAGAGATTGAAGGAAGCACAGTCAAATGGGGTTTGATATTGGTAGTGTTGATCCTACAGATTTCACTCTCAGTAATTCATTAGGTAATACATTTCAATAATAATGGACACCCAAACATAAACCATAATAGAAAAGTACTGTCATATAGTACACTACCCTACCTGATACAACACACATCACATGCTGTAGCTGGATGAGATCCCTTGATGATCATATAACATCAAAGCAGATGTTTGTATGTGTACTCCGTACAGAATGCAAACAATGACAGACCTACTTGGAACTACTCACTGTTACATAATCTTAATGTCATAATATTGTAATTTTGGGGTATGCAGTGGTGCATTTGGTTGGGGGTACTGCGCTACAAGCCAGAAGGTCATGGGTTCGATTCCCGATGGTGTCATTGGAATTTTTCATCTACATAATCCTTCCGGCTGTGGTATAGCCCTGGGGTTGACTCAGCCTCTAAAAGAAATGAATACCAGGATTATTTCCTGGGAGGTAAAAGCAGCCAGTGCATAGAGCTGTCAATCTTACCACTTTCATGTGCTGTATGTCTTGAAATCTGGGAGCCTCAACCTCCTGGAACCCTCAGGGCCTGCCCAGGCCTGTAATGGGATTGCTTTACCTTAACCTTTAATATTGTAATTTTTATACTTACCAATTTTTATATATTTTAGAATTTAACTTTTTAAACATTTAAATATGGGCCATATAATAACTAGACCAATGTGTTGGGCTTATTCTCCTTTGTTCTATTAGTCCCAGAAGTTGGCACCCTGGTGGGGAAATATGTAGGAGTTCTAATAATTGTTATGAGTTGTGTAGCATTAAGTGCACTTGTTGGTGGATGTACTGATTTGTTCAAATAATGAAGTTGGTTTGGGGTGATGTGGTATCTGTCCTCCATATTTTCACTGTACTGTTTTCCTTTCAGGCTGTATGTGGTAGCAAACAGTATATACCAAACTGGTATCGCATGATGGCTGAACCAGTCGTACAAGAGCAAGATCCAGCACCATTTGCAGCCATTCAGGGACTTATTACTCTGTTCTACTTCCTGCCTGGCTACTTGGCTGTTGCATGGGGCATAATGGTCAATCCAGGCCAGACATGGGTTCAGGATTTAGCTGTCATTTTAGCTGGAGCCTCACTTCATGTACGTAACTAGTTTGGCTCAGAAAAATCTCTTATTGTCTTTAATTTGGAAGACCCATATTTAAATAGTTCATACTTTATGATTTCCTCCAGGCTAACCAGAGTTACTGCAAGCTATGACCTCATGACTATCACAGACTTTGTCCCCTAAGTCACATACAATTATCCTCAGCAGCATTTATAACCACTACAGATTATTTTAAGATGAGACATCCCTATTGGTATTAACATATCACAAGTATACATATTAAATCAGTCACACACAACACTAGTTTTTATCAGGGTATTTATCTCTACATGTTATGGCTCTAAATGCAAGCCATCATCAGAACTTTTATAAACACTGATACAGGAGAAATTACATACTGCATTAAGATGAATATCCACTTTCACATTAACTATACATCATAAATATGTAAAACCATTTAAATGCATATGAAATATGAAGGATCATCAACCAAGGAATACCTGTATGTGTATATAATATGAAGGGTAAAAAACTAAAAGTTGGCAAGTTAATAAAGTAAAAAAATATGTAATATATAGGTGGCAGTATACTGGTTATGAGTATGCTACTGTTCAAAGTTTTACATTTGTTTTCTCAAAAACTCATTAATCCCTTTGTAATGTGGGCTGCTGTCACATTACTCTTTTATCTCTGCTAGATTCACGCTTCAGATTTCTTTCACAGGATGTCAAAGAATATTAAAGAAAGATACTGCACTTCATTACATACTCCATTCTCATCTTAATGGGATCTTGGATATGATGGATGATGGCTCACAGTTATTGCTGAAATGTGTTGCTGTAAATAAATAGACAAAAACTGGTGTTGTGTGTGACTGATTTGATACTTATACTTGTCACTACAGATAATACAGAGCTGTTAATTAATCTGTGTCTAAATCACTGTTCGCAGGCTGGTGGTTCAACTGTGGGAATGGTCTTCCACAAGTTGACAAAACTTGAACATGGACTGCCATCAACTCTGAACCATTCTGCCTACTTCGCTTTCTGGGGTGTGAACTCACTTCTAAGTGTGGTGCCTCAAATTGCAGCCATCAGGTTAATGTGGTTACCTGTGGAACCCAGACATAAAGTTCAACAGCAGAAACAAGTTCAACAGCAGAAACAAGTTCAACAGCAGAAACAAAAATCCAAGGCCAAAGGCCAGGAAAAACAGAATAACAGTTACAGGAAGGTGAAGACAAATTAAAATTATGATCTTGTTAAAGAAACAGGGATATCGAAGAGTACAGTTGGTCTCTTAAGTGTTGCATTACACTGATACACAAGAAAATGTTTATAATAAATCAGTATATGCCAACTTTACAAGTCCTTTTACTGAATGCACTTTAACATCCTAATTCCTACAAGTTGCAGATGTTTCTGATTGAATTATGTTTTCAGAGCTATTCTAGAATGATATTGGGTATGACACTGGACAGTAAGGTCTGAGTCATATTAGGACATTTTATTGGAGCCAACCAGTGGATTCCACTGAACTTGCCTTCAACCAGTAGGTCACATTTTGGACAGTTCTGGAATCAAGTCAATACAGGTGAAATGAAAATTTCCCCAAGAGCTGTTGTTTGTGCTCGTGTGCCTTCACGTTTGAAAATGTCTTCAGTTGATGCTCCACTTTTCTTTGATTTAATAGTTTTCATTAACTCCATTCAATGCTAAGTTTTTATACACGTTCTTTTCACACATGAAAGGTCTGAGTGTCTGTTTGGAAATCAGAAGCACTGACTTTTGGAAAACAGATTCTCTCTCTCTCTTTTTTTTTTTTAAATATATTCCCCTAGCTTTGTTTTCCACAGGCGTCAAATTTTTCGTAACTATTGAGTCATTTACTAACATTCTCACTGCTCTACTTGGACTTTTTGGTATTTACAAATACACACAAAAAGCATATAAGGGGAACTTCACATTACATCAAACCTGGGCCATATGCAACCAGGATTTTGTAACGGCTTCATCTATCTAGAACATGCTAAGAGAATGTAAAGGGCATTAAGACATCTGCACCAAAACTGGGTCTTATGTAACCAGTACTTGGTAACAGCTGCTTCTATGTGGAACACACTAAGAGCATGTATGATTCCTGACATCTACACCAAACCTGGGTGTTATGCAGCCAGTATTTTGTAACAGCTACCTTTACGCAAAGCACACAAAAGCATGTAAGGTGCGCTATGACAAGCACACAAAACTTGGGCCTTATTCAACCAGGATTTGGTAAACGCTACCTCTATAGAGGACACAAAAAACATGTATGTTGCACTACAACATCTACACCAAAACTGGGCATTATGCAACCAATTTTGGTAACAGCTACCTTGACATTAAACACACAAAAAGTATGTAAGATGCATTACGACATCTACACCAAACCAGGGTATTATGCAACCAGGATTTGGCAACAGCTAGCTCTACATAATGCACACAAAACATGTGGGGGGCACTATGAAATATATGCCACACCTGGGCCTTATGCAACCAGCATTTGGTAACAGCTACCTCCAATTAAACACACTGCTCACACAACATATTATAATGTCGCACAGAATTTATTTATCACTCAGCGATAAACCAAATAATATTTTAATTTATTTTAATCTAATAATTTTATGGAATTGTAACTTTAACAGCCTTCATTTTAAGAACTCATGTGACTTACCAAGGCACAAATTTTTAAACTCCCTAAGGATGACACAGATGTCGAAACATGCAGGAGTGAACATCTATTTACACATATTACATTTCAGCACTCATATTTAATAAGACTTTCTTGTAGCACTAAAACATGTTTATGACTTAAAATTCTGTTGATTTTTGCATCTGGATAATTCCAGTGTTCTGGTTCCGAAATGGCACACTTTTCACTTCACTGTCTTTATATCCACAAATGCGTTGCAACATGGCAATGAAAATATAGAACAGCATTACATATTTCCACTAATTGACTGTGTATTTAATGCCGCTGCCTTCGATATTCTGATTGTAATAAATATTGGATGCAAGGAGTACTCATTTCAGCACATTGGAGTAATGCCAGTGAGTAGATATCTAGTGAACAGCATTGAAAATTTAAACTGCCACCAGAAAGTACATGGCAGTGTTACCTTCAATTGTAGCCTCCATCATCCACAGCATGAAACACATATTTTAACCCTCTGACACCTAACAACCACTATAGTGGTCATACCGCACTGCTAACCTCTAAACGTTGCATTTTATATATTTATTCAACAAATATAGATGTTGAATATTTTAAACATGGTATAT
>Ga0123357_10008693_pt1 | contig 12725 bp, 9 predicted proteins | sample TergutEmb28metaG_FD_89873 | JGI IMG/M metagenome (GOLD analysis project Ga0123357, IMG submission 89873) | Embiratermes neotenicus P4 segment gut microbial communities from Petit-Saut dam, French Guiana - Emb289 P4 | ecosystem: Host-associated > Arthropoda: Insects > Digestive system > Gut ... | reverse complement strand
TTTTTTTTTTTTTTTTTTTTTTTTTTTTTTACTTGTGCAGCTACTCAGCTACGTACCAACTACCGTCAGTGGATTTCGATAATGAAAGCTACTGTAACAGGTTATCAGCCTTACCTGCAACAAACACAAAATATGAATGGTTAACTGTGGGAATCGTAATGTCAAGTGAAAATTTAATTAACATACTACAAATATGTTACTTTAAGTGTACCGTATTTGCCACATACACGCGCGCGCGCGCGCGCACACACACACACACACACACACACACACATAAATATTACTTTACAAATACTGAATGACATATTTACACATTTCACAGTTTCCATTCCGCACATTACAATTCAGATTCTATCATTTAAACCATTCAAAGCAAACAACTGTATTAGATTTGCAGTGAGATCATAAAAGCCACGAACTCCTACTGGGCCATCATAAAGGGAGTAAAATAAGGCCTGAAGCATGTAGGAGTTAGTGGCCTTTATGATATTCTTTAAATATAATACAATTGTGTACGCATGTTGGTTTAAATTATAGTAATATTTACCTGTGTTTAAGGCAGATGGTTTCATAAAAATACGCAAAATATACACGCCCGTTCAGTAAGGTACTTCAACAACCTATGAAGTAAATAACGTGTGTGTCCCACTTACGTACGTATACATTAACTCTGTGGCCCTCAGGTCGAAATAGTGTTTCAAAGAAACCGTGCGCTGCATTTAACACACCAAATGCTGTATGGTGAGTTGTTTTGAGAAATTGCGACTTTAACATCCCACGCTCCTAACAGAAGGGCTGCATCAAACTTGACACGAAACAGACGACCCATAACTTTTTGATGTAAACCTCATATACACGTACCACTTAATCAGCACACCAACTAATGCACATACATAAAACATTTTTACATTAAAACATTTAAAATCGCTCCAACACGTTTCGATCCTAAGATCATCTTCAGGGAGCTACAATATTCCTTGCTAAAATCACATTTCTAAAAATACTCACTGATTAATTTCCTTATATTAATGCTGTGGCAGCATGTCGTATTGTGTAAGTCGTACGGTGCTGAGAATGCGCCTCAGGCGCATTATCAGCGGCGTGTTTTTAAAAATGTGATTTTAGCAAGGAACAGTGTAGCTCCTTGAAGATGATCTTAGGATCGAAACATGTTGGAGCGATTATAAATGTTTTAACGTAAAAAAAGTTTTATGTATGTGCATTAGTTGATGTGCTAATTAAATGACACTACGAAATGCACGATGCAACGATAAAGACTCGTATACCACATTACATCGAAATCAGTTGTCGTTTCAGATACTGAACTTGTGGACATGACATTCCCCTTTATGCGCTCGTCTGTGCCTTTACAAACAACGTGAAAACAGACGAACTTCTGCTGCCAGGTTACATACGAATACATGGTGAAAACTGCACACTTCAAAAACAGTCGCTAAACGAAGCTAAAGTGACGTCACTCTATATTCCAGGCAGGGACGTGCCTGTAATACAAGTAGAGCTGAACTTATTCTTAACCTAGGCACTGGATGAAAGCGAATGGTCCGCTTAACTCCCGGGCTGCTCACCACCGGGGAAAGAACCCCCGCACCCAATGAATAGGAGGACAGGTTGGTCCCAGGGACTGTCTAGAGAATATTAGTGAAAATTAAAACACAGCACAGACAATGCACGACGACAATACCTCTGAAAACACAAAGGCCTGCACAGACATATCAGAAATCAGAAATGCATTTAAAAAAAACATGCAGACGCCGGGATGGATAGAAGAGTGCAATTTAAATTCTAAACGTCGAACAGGGTTTCGAAACATTCAATCCTTCCGGACGGCAAGTAACTTAGTATATTTTGTGTCTGCAAGCAGAAAATAACTGCGATGCTAATACTTCAACTTAACAAATAAGACAATTATGACAATTCTTTAACCTCTAAACATTTAATAACAGCCCCGTGATGAATTAATCTATGGGTCAGAACGCAACGGGAGTATGACGCGAAATGCAATATATGAAGCAATGGGTGGCAAGGAAATAAGCCATGGTCTGGCATTCCAACCCTCTAGAACAGCAGGAGACTTCATATAGCTGCAGACCCCCATGTTCTTGCATCTTGTATCGCGATTTCAAATTCAGACTTCGAGAAAATTAATTTTATGTCATACAATAGGCTTAGTCCCCTACCTCCTTAACACGAGGGAGTTTTATGGCTGACATAACTTTTATGGCCTGATTTTGTTATGAAAGTTCTAATGTGTCATTTTGAAGAAATTATGGCTAACACCTGGATACAAAAGAGAATGAATATAATACACGTAGGTGCCTAATCTCTACAGTGTACCGACTCTCAAGTATTGAGTGAAATTCATTCTCTACAGGATTGTAACACTACCTGCAGCAAACTGAAGGAGACTTAAAGATAATTTAATGAAATAAGCGGAAATGCATTTGTTAGTTTCGTACGCAGTCGCCTTTCTGAACACCTTTATAAAGCAAATTAAATACACAAACTTACGGTACACTATTTTGCAAAGCAGATAATGTAATCTAAATTTACAATTGGAAACGAGTTTCTGCTTCATCAAGTGAGTATATTATTCACTCATGCAGGACTCAGCTACATGGCGCTAATCATCAAGCAGCCCACATTTCTATAACATTCCTCGTTGAGTATTTAACGCGCATTTGCCACTAGTAACGGTAAAGCTATCCCTGTATAGGGCCTGAGGGTTCCAGAAGGTTCAGGTTCCCACATTTCATGACAATTAGCACATGCAGGCCAGCCCTATGCACAGGCAGCCTTTATCCCCAGGAAATACTCCTGGTACTCAGTTCTGCTAGAGGCTGAGTCGACCCCACGGACATAGTGCGGCCGGAAGGATTATGACATCGTCGGGAATCGAACTTGCGACGTTCGGACTTATAGCGCAGTGCCTCAACCACCTGCGGCACAGCGTGCCCCCATTTACCACTAGGACGATTCCTAATTTCCGAGCAACACCACGCCCCGCCCCGGCCCTTAACAGCCACCGCACTTAAGAAATGTTCGAATAAAGACTTACAAGCCACCTTTCAGGATTAATCTCTTTTTTCCGCCCCAACACGGGATGGTATTTTTTAATTTTTTCCACCATGCTGTGAATGCCCCAAATATCACCGAAAATTGCGATTTATTACACAATATACATCGAGCCCGGAGTATTGTTTAAGCTGCGACCTACAGCCGTGTCCACGCTATGTTTACTACTGTCAATTCGACATATTTTGCTAGTACATATATTTCCATGGCATCTCCAGTGGTAAAGTCATAAAAGCACAGACAGAATTAGAGAGAAATGACATGAGTGATAGTGACAAACTTCAAAGGAATTCAGCGCAGGCTGACGCTTTTAAATGACACAACCAACTGTATCTGAGTCGAAAGCAACTCTGAATTATTCCGTCCAGAGCACCAGCCGGACACACGGCAAAGCAATGAGACATACTATGGTTAACGTGGTATGGAAGGAAATTCGGTTGGCATTAACGAAATAATAAACCGGGTAGTATATGCAAGATTTCCCCCTACTGCTTTAAACGTGGGCCTGTCAGTAGTACTAGGATATTCAGAGCAACTGAAGATGCACTCTAACTATACCTTAGCACCAAATGAAGCAGACAGCCTCCTTAACAAATTCTCACAAGGCTACCACCCACAAAGAAAGGAACTTTTCAGTTAGTTCTAAACATCTATACGTTCATCACACTGGCTTACTAAACAGCCCCATTTCTATGAAACCTGAAATGCTTAAGTTTCCCACTGTGGCTTCTAGTTCCATCTGACCCTCTGATGAAAGACTTCTATCCCACGTGGCAAACATTTCATAATGCTTCGATCCCACAGACCGCATTAAATTAGGAACCCGCTGTGTATCTAAGAGTACAAACCGTAAGGACTACACGGTATCTCTAAGGACATGGCTTGTTCTTTCGACATCCTTTCGAAGGGACGTGATTTTCACTAAATTGGGACGAAGAAACCCGTGTTTAACTCCAGGCCGCTTCCAAACCACTTCCCACGAGAAAAAGAAACGTCGGCTTTCCCGTAACGAATAAACACTCTGTGCCTGGTGATTTTCCTCGTTTCGCGTGGAAACAAGGGGGCCTAGAGGGAGCCTACCAGTCTTTTGTGTGTGGTTACATGGTGCACTAATTAGGGTGCGGCCAGGTACAGATTCCGTGCGCCTGTAACTCTGTATGAATGTGTGCATGTTGGTAACTGGACAGCCGACAATGGAGCCTCAGATGTATTTTGTCTCCGTGCATTAACGACACATGTTCTTGTAGCTAACAACTGCCACCTACTGGTCTCCTGATCAACATGACACTTATGATGACGCTGTACAAGAGGACGTAACTACATGTCTTCAGCAAACACTGCTGACAAAAACAACACTCGAATTTTATTTCCAGTACATGTCTAAATGCCGTGCGATCTCAAACGCCACCGGACTGATTTAAATCCATTTTACAGACCTCCTGGAGATTCTCAGTTGTTCGCCCTGCCTGTTAATGGCAACAAGTTCAAAAACTGGAAATTAGAGATTATGAGAAAGCGAGAGTGCCCGGGGTAAAAAAAAAAGGTAAAGATGGCCCCATACAAACTACGAAACCACAAAGGGGGAAAAAGGTTCAGCACCCCTCACTCGTAACATCGGCGCTAGATGGAAGCTGCGTGGTCAGCTTCACGCCCCGGTCCCTTTACTCCGCAGGAAAGAGGCCCTGTATAGGACTGAATTATGAGGTTGGGCGGGCCCCAGACCCGGTCCGGATGTCTTGCAGATCTCTTGACCTGCCGGGATTCGAAAACCGGGATCGTCCAGCCCGTTGCCTAGTCACCATACTGACTATACTAAAGCGGCTAGAACACTGTGACTGCATTTTCAGTTTTTTATTCTTCGCCATTTGTGAAAGACATATTCCTTCCAAGACAAATACCAGAAGCTACAGGGCGGAACACAACTACATGAACATAAAAAATAATAACGCGATGAAGGAATTATGAGGCGTAAAGCTTCATTCATACTTGACCTCGACACTGGTTAACATCACGCTACAGAAATAAACCCGATGTCGGGAAGAGAACTGTGATCTTCTGCGTTGTTACGCAGCGAGTAATGGTACTACGTAATTCTTTGCCAACATTTCGGTCCCACCTTCAAGAGTCAAGTATCCAACACGGTGTCCACTGAATATGGGGTCGGGTGGGCCACAGAACCGGTTTTGACGATCCGCAGAAAGTAAAAAATCTCAAGCCGCTGCCAGGATTCGAACCGCGGATCGTCTAGCCTGTAGCGAAGTCACCAACTACATTATCCCGGCTCTACTGTATGAAAGCAAAACAAATATTTCAGAAGACAATTTTACGTTCTTTCTCGGTTCACTTTCGTCTCAGTTTCCCTTCAAATAAGATGACCTGTCTTGGAGGTCGAGTGACATTAATATAATAATAAGACACATCTCAGCAAAATCATCTGTGAAGCTGGGGAAAAGCTCACGTTAATGTACAATGACAACATGGTGTGAAGGTGCTGAAACCTTGGGGTTCAATTACCAGAATGACTTAACATTAGACCACGTGTAACAGCAAACACTTAAATATTTGCACAATCTATTTTAACATAAACAGCCCTTACTACGCAACTAAATGCCAACCAGTGAGGATTACTTCTCCGGTCAAGGCACTGTCCAAAACCTTCTTTGTACTCCGTAGGATTACTTCGCCTTCCCTTCCACACAATTCAAAGCTTCACGATGCGGCTGGTCCTGTCAAAAGGAACATATGATGCTCGATGTTCTCCCATTTGGCTGAATACGTCCTGCGACAAGCTACCGCCAGCTTCTGATTACGACGACCAACTGCCTCTTTGAGCCTGTCTGCTATATTAAGTCGTACATGCATGCTTATGCTGTGCAGTGAAGCAGCTAGTTTGCAACATCGCAGTGCTTTGTTCAGTACCAGTAATAAACGTGCATATTTACTGCTTCGGAACGTCACCAATGCATGCAGACATAATACAAGCACATGACCTGAGTTGCTGCAAACTGAAGGTAGTACGGTGCAACAACAACCAAGTACTGAAAAACACATCCCAAGTCCTTCGCATAAATTCGTAATTACAACATAAAGACATACGTCACATAAAATACAATAAATATTTTTATAGTTTGATTCGGTCTTTCTTTCCCTTGTGATTTCGATGATGTAATCCTTCAATGCAACATTTAAGATAACGAAACATTATGGTTTTGTGCTTTAATTCCCTATGTTAAAAGTAAAAAAATAATGACGCTCTAATAGCCCAGATGCAGCTAGCGGTTACAACAGCTACCGACCAGAGCTTAGAAAGAATGCCTGGGAATACAAACCTTCAACATTCGAGCAATGGAGTACAATGCAGAGAAATTAAAGAAGACATTAAACGGAAATGCAATCTTTAAATTTACTTCTTAATCGCAACTTACGACCGATGTTCTTGCCCTTCTTCACATTTTCGTAACAGCAATAACAACATTAAGGGTGGTGACAACAGATTTAGCCCTTCTACCAAGCAAGATCCTCACACACAAATGTCCCACTGCAATGACGTCTTAATTTATATACATGCAGTTAACATCTCGCATATACAACTGTACCAAACATGTAAATCGGTAAAATTTGTATGTAACATCCCCGCTGGTGTATCAGTCAGAAAGGTATAAAGAATCTCCGGTCACAACCAACACACTTTTATGAATACGTTTAATAAGCGGCGACTAGTTTCGGCCCAAGCTTGGGCCATCATCAGGCCATAATAACACAAGAAACAAGGAACTAAAAATCATTAAGCAGATCTCCCCCTGTTACATGAACATATATTAAAAACATATGCCAGGAATGCACAGTAAAAACAGTACACAAAATAGTAAAAAAAAACACAAACGCCCTCAAAGACGTGTTTAAAAATAAATATTTTGGTATAAAATAGTTATTTAAAATATTAATTCAAAGAATTTTGAGAAATATAAAGAGTGTGGCGTACGTCAACTGTGTAAATCCATAATAAACATATTAAGAAGATTACAATATACTGGTACGGTGCACGCCACTGGCACTTTATGATAGGTCACGTATATTGCTATTTTTACAAAAGCAAGATGTGAATTCATTGGTAGAAGAACTATGTTGGAGATGAAATAATGTTCTTGCAGAATGGCATATATAATAAAGACTTTCCGGTTTCATGTTACAATGACGGTCCTGAAATGTAATCATTACATAATAAACAGATAAGAATCAAAAACAAACAAGACATAAACAAGATAAACAAATTTATATCAGTAATTAACCAACTTGATGAACAAAATTTTTGTTTTACAATAAGTTTATTTCATGCCTCTACATGTTTCGAGCACATGTGCTCGAAACATGTAGAGGCATGAAATAAACTCATTGTACAACAAAAATTTTGTGCATCAAGTTGGTTAATTACTGAGATAAATATACTGAGATGCAAGGTCAACAAAACGTCAAAAAAAATAAAGAAATAAACACACTTACACAGACTGGAAACTTATAATACATAATGATATTAATGTGACTCTAACTCTTGTGCAAGGCGCTTGGTGAATTCCGTGTGATTTATGCCGTATGGAGAATGGACAGTAAAAGGTATAATGAACAAAACGCACAAGGCGTAGCCTACTCTTTCCTACAGCACAGCTGCGGTGCCGAACATCTTGTATTTTAATATCATACTAATATCGTAAATGTTTAATCGAACAAAAAACATTTGATATGGCATATGGGACAGGGAGAGTGTCCTCAACTTGTGCGCAGGTGGCTGCCCGATCGCATTCCAGTTAATTCAGAATTATTCTGTTTGCTGCTGTTAATATGTTACAAGCATTCCGATTTGCACGGCCAGCAGTGCTGCAATAATGGGTTTTGGGCTGCACAGTGCTGGGGTAACTGTTGTTACTTCTGCTGCTGCTTGCTGCGGCCACTGGTGGAGGTGACGGCGGTTGTGGTGCTGCTGCTATTGTTCGGAAGATTTTATTACACAACTTCAGGAAATATTTCGAATATAAGTCAAGGCTTCGTCCTGTCGCCATGTTTGTATCTACTGACTTGCCAACAGTACTACATACATTATTGGTAATTACGTTAACTTGCCAGGCTTTAGTGCCTCATCATTTACCATCACCTAACCGATAAAAAAAGAGATTTCGCGCAGCTGTATGCAGTAGCTTTACACTCCATGAACTGCCACCGTACGCAGACCATTCTTCGAAGACGTATTCCCACACGCAACGTCAATATTTTTCCACATCATCTCATAATCCGTACAATTTCCTAAAAACAAGGTATTGAACGTGAAATGTGTGTATTGATTTCCTCCACAACTTTTATCTGAAAAGCTTCTCATTCTGAGAAGGAACGGGCAAGATATAATCACAAATGTATATTGGGCTTCATATAACGTACCTGTTATTCTTGTCAGGTTTTAATGAAACTTGATTTTCCTCGACAGATTTTCGAAAACTATTCAAAATATCAAATTTCATGAAAATTCGTTGAGTGAGAGTCGAGTTGTTCCATACGGACAGACGGAAGGGCAGACAAACATGACGAAGCTAACAGTCGCTTTTCGCAATTTTGCGAACGCGCCTAAAATCACCGGGCTACAGTGGCTGCCACCTTAACCACCATTAATCCCCCACAGGTGAATCTGGGATCGAATCCAGCTCTCTGAACAATCCAAGCAAATTCTAATCCAGACTCTTCTACAAATGTATCATGTTAAAAACGTACTGCCTAGCATGCGGATGAGGTTTGTGAAGCTGAAATTTACCCCACACTTCACGGAAGCACAAATTCGCATTACGCGATAACGAACAGACCCAATGGGCATCCAAAACTGAAAAGGTAAGATTTATGAAATATCTGTTTATACACTTTTACGTAGTGTTGGTTGGGATGGAGGCACGTGCTATACATGATAAAAACGTATCAAAAGTATATTTAGGAAACGTGTTATGAGAATGACCAACACTAAACCAACATAGGATCGTGACCAACGACAGGCTCTACCCTGACACCTTCGGGTAATTTGCCCAAACAATTAGATGTAACGTCATAACTCGTTAATTTCGGGCCGTGTGGATTTTACCTTCTCCGCTTTTTATTCGCCGTGTTAATTACATCTGATCCTTGCTGCTTTGTTCATGTCAATTGGCATTTGATCCTCGTGCGATTCTAGTCGCATGCAGTTTAAACACACCCATTCCACTCTGCTATATGCATTCACAAACAGCACCCTCGGCCAGCAAGAGTGACATATCTGCCCCAGCGTACTGAAATTCGTGATGTATTTTTCTCGCTTATTTGTTTGGTCACTCCTCACCTGCAAATTAATCGCCTGGTTTATCAACAGAAATAAAGTTCTGCAGCGTAATGATAACTTGCACGTGTCTATGTATACGACTGGTCAGGTTAGGTCCTCCGTTCTACGGGTCTCTACGCCAGTGTTTCCCAGCTATGGTTCCGCAGAACAATCCGAAAGGAATCGTGGAGCAACTAAATAAAAATTTTTAAATGCCGCGAAAAATTCTAAATGGTCCCCGAAACATCGTGCGGAGTTTCGTATGGGAGCTGGAGTAATCGCCGTGTGCTACCAACCGCTTATTTATGTTGTTTTAGTCAGTTCGTATTCAAAGGTGTATTTAGTTGTATTGTCCGTGTCCTTTCGTATTGTCACACCGTCCCCTCACACGTGGCGACTGAAGGGCTCCATGCTACCTACTTTTCTGGACTGTAAACGTTTTCTCAGGTAAAGGTTCCTCGGAATATGAAAAATTATTTTAAGGGTTCCTTCACGGGGGAGTGGGGTGGAAGTCTTGCAAATACTGCTCTATGCATAGCTACGGCAGTCGAACGACACCTCTCCTGAGGAACCACAACACATTTCCACAACGCACAAATCGTGTATCAGATACGTGAATAAGAAGAACAAGGCAAATAAAATCAGAAGTAACTTCCCTGCGATATCTTTATCACTGAATCCGAACACTTGTGGCTTTATAGGCGGGTTTAAACAGTTCAAAACCAACTGACTGAACCGACTTCAATCTAACAACGCATGGTCGTCCTACACTAATTCTATCGGGCTGTTCCAGTTTCGTGTGGTTAATCTTAATGAACATTCACTCACAAGCCAAGGTATAGGTTTACTACTGCAAACCTACTCTTAATCCTACCTCTCACTTTTACAAAACTGCACATATGACAATTCTGGTCCAGACTACACGTTTCGTTCACTGTAATTCACTTCAACGGCCACCTTGCTACACTATTCGTTTAATTACTTTTGGTGTGACGATTTTGCCTGCAGTTCAAACACTATAGCGTCGAGTAGTATGAACAGTCAATAAAAAGCTGGAAAGGAGGAAGACGGAAGAGACAGCGAACGAATTTGGTGTACTGTCCTGCATTTGCCTGGACTGAAGAAAACAGCGAAACAAGCTCTGGGTAACCTACCCGAAGAACGACATTTGAATCTGAAACATCCCGAATACGGATCATCTGTACTACCAACTGGACTGCGACGTTCGGTACTTCACTGTCTACTTCGGCTTTAACATTTACCATTTCAGATTATAACCTAAACGTAATAATACATTTCACTCTACACATTTTGTGTCAGTAGCAGTTATCACTTTGCTAAAGGGCCTAAATGAACCACGCCTTTCGCCAAACTCGATGAACTCGACAGTTGGCTACTGTCAGCCAGCACGATATACACAGATCAAACGTGGCGACACAAATAGGTTGGTTCGAATGCTCTACTCTGAACATCTATCACGGTTTCTGGCACGAAGCACGTTAGCAATAAGCAACGGCAGCCATGGCAAGAATCGAAACAACAGCCGTTTCTGCCATTGGCCAACTCCAATAAACAAGTACCTAGCAGTCGAATCCGACGGTTCAGCATCGATGATACTAAGGCCCTGCAGTGGTTACGATCCCTGGATATACTACTTCGCCCCTCATCCCACTTCTGCTAAAACGTATCTTACTAATCTCCCACTTCTTCGGTTCTTCGAATAATGGCTCAAATAAAGACCTCCCCACAGAACAGTCTACATTTTCGGACTCCTTAATCCGAATATGTACACCCATATCAACCTTGTTTATCCCATTACCCTAGTGGTAGTTGAAAAGTTTCTGAAATTAACCAAATTCGGCAAACAACCACCATATGACAATTCCATTCGAAGGTGGTATGCACAGTTTCAAGAGACAGGGTGAGTGTGTATCCCGGAACTGAAGGTACGAATCATAACCGCCATTGAAAATATCACCGCTGACATGCTACAAATAGTTTGGAACGAACTCAGCTATCGTGTTGATGTTTGTAGAATCATAAAGGGTGTACATATAGAGCGCCTGTAAGGTATGTAACAAAAACTCGGAGTGTTGTTCTATTAAATAAAAAAAACACATATACTCCTATCTCAAGTGTATTGTGTATGACAAGTTGTTAAAACCCCGACAATCATTTTGAATAACCCTGTATTACCGTTATGTTACAACACGTTACACCTAGTATTTCCTTACTCTAAATTATTCAAAGTGTACAATTTTTCTTCATTAAAATTAATACAGATTCCCTAAAAGTTTGTTCTTTTGAAATCGCACCTCACTCCTCTTGCCAAAGTTTAACGTTATATTTCACAAGGTCCTATGTGACAGTGTTGAATCAAATCACGCGATCGATGTCCCACTGTGCTATTCGAGCTGCTGCTTCCAGTTCTAAATTACTTCTAGTTGGATTAAAAGGAGTTAAAAAACACATTACTGGGGACGAACTGCAGTGCTTAATTAACACAGACAGATTTTTTAATCAGAAACATTTTATACACACTCAATGACACAATTAAATTCAACACACTTCGCTTCATCCCCATTGCAGATTCACGTAACTCTTCATAAGCCGAGGGCATGACATCATTTACAAGCACTCTCTTCAAAGCACAGAATTTTCTCCCACTGCGGATCTTGTGCTGATGCAGTGGTTACGAACTACACAGATACGCTCGGAAGGAAATATTAAATCTATGTCAGTATGGTTTTTCAATTTATTAGAAGACGCCTTCTTGGTAAGTTAGTGTTTCTCATTTGAAGTGCCACGCACTGTTCCATTTAAAAACGTCTCTCTACTTAACACAATCCAACGATTCTCTACTAACTGCGGCTACAGCCTCTTCAACCATTTTCGTGCTCAACTTACCAACAAAATAACGTACTTTCTTAGGGCAATCATCATTTATCAACAGCCTTATACCATTCCTCACTTTCGTCATTTGGTCTACCTATCCCTAGGTTTTGTTGGCATCTGATGGGTAACTTCGGATATAAGCCAAAGGCTGCGCTGTAGAGGTCAGTTGAAATGTGATGGCATAGGCGCAGAAACCAGATTCTGTCTTTGGGCGAAACGGACGAGTCCATTTAAATCGGCAGGGGCGTCAGTTCAATCAACTGGCAGCCGAGGTGTGCGCATCAGCGGTAGTTACGCTGGTTACACCATGTTCCGAGGTAATGTGAAGGGTACTGGCTACCCACTCCATTCGCCAGTTTCCCCTTCACTTCCCCTCCCGTGCGTCACCGTGTGCCATCACATTTCAACTGGA
>Ga0123357_10008692_pt1 | contig 12725 bp, 11 predicted proteins | sample TergutEmb28metaG_FD_89873 | JGI IMG/M metagenome (GOLD analysis project Ga0123357, IMG submission 89873) | Embiratermes neotenicus P4 segment gut microbial communities from Petit-Saut dam, French Guiana - Emb289 P4 | ecosystem: Host-associated > Arthropoda: Insects > Digestive system > Gut ... | reverse complement strand
TATTTTGGAGACATTATCACAACATGCTACACAATACACTCAATCACCATAAGACACCATGTCAGCCATACTATCGAAACACACTCTCTAATACAGCCATACACATCAAGACCAACAACGTCCTAATAAATAACACACTAACACAATACCTCTATACTTCTTACAGATACAACCCATGAAATAACTACGAATTAGTTGCAAGCTCCTGAAGATGGACGTATTAATGTCCGAAACATGTTGAGCATTGAATAAAATAATAAAATAAGTGGCATCAAGTTGGTTTCTCTTTACTCAACTGACAAGTGTTGTCTTACTGACTGTGAGTATCACTTTACATTGAATGGTTGCCAACCAAATCGTGGCCACACCAAGTCATGGTTGTGTACCAGCTAGACCAGAGACAGTGCAGTGAACACAAACAAACCAACCAGCAACCAATCCCATAGAGCAGAGTTCTACCGAAGCTACTAGTTCTACAGTTACTCAAGAAATTCCCCTCATTTTATGAAACCCAAAGGTTCATTACCTTGTTCACTGTAACTCACCACTTGCCCATTCCTGAGCCACAATGCAGTCCATGCCTCCACGTCCCATTTCTGTAAGATCCACATTAATGTTATCCTCCATCTAAACCCAGGTCTTCCAAGAGGTCTCCTTCATAGTTCCCTACCGAAATCCTGTATGCATCTTTCCTCTCCCCATAAATGCTAATGTCCATGCCATCTTATTTTATTTGATCTGATCAGCCATGTAATAAGTGAAGAGGGATGCAGACCATGAAGCTTCTCGTTATGCAAAGAAATGAAACTGGCAGATGTAATTTATATTGTAGGTGGCTAAGACACAGTGTGCATTTTTTTTTTCGTAATCCGGAATGTAGTAAGTAGCGTGGCGAGCTGCTGTGTAGCATGCACGTTTGTGGAGTGTTCAGTCATCATTATGGTCAAACCCTGATACAGACCCTGTCTTTATGCAGTTCTTGTGTTGCACCCATGACAACATTAGACCAAAAATTTCCTAGTGCAGTTCCTGAGGATGTCCAGTAGCAAGTCACCACCCTTGCTGCCTGTCACATCTGTGGCACTGCAAATACACTGTTAAGCTGTAGAACTAAGTCTGATGTTGTGCCATGCTGTTTTGTTTCTGTGGGCTGTGTCATTGCTCACTCAGTCATGTGCCAGCCTCTCAGTTCAGAGGCCCAGCTTCATTCCAAATGTGGGCCACATGAACAGTTGCACTGAGACTGGTTCTTCTTCAAGTGCATCATTTTTCTTCTCTCATTGTCGTTCCATCAGTCTTTACAGTCCATCCATTTAGTCAGTCATCTGTCACTGACACTGTGTGGTCTTAGCAGTTTATGGCAGTATTGACCCATTAAAAGAAAGTTCTGCATGAACAAGTAGGAACTACTGAGGCAACCTGGGGAGGCGGTGGGATTGAGAATCGGGGTCACTGATATAATTGAAACTTTTGAAATCAAATCAGGTAAATGAACTTGCTAGTGGGGGTGTTATTGGTTTGAAAATGGAAGCTGCTAAGTCTGAACTTCATAACAGGTAAAATTTGAAGCATTCTAGAGGTGCAGGGGCAGATCAGCTTCCTTGCACTGCTTGGTGGAGCTAGTGGACTGTTCCATAATGCAGGTGTTTCCTACATGTTGCTCTCGAATGCCGAATTGCTGTCAGTTGTGTCTGTGTGGCATGGGGAAATGGCAGGTGTCAGCTGTTAATGAAAAGGAAACACACACGGGATTTAAGGTTGTCACAGCGCCACGTCTTCTGTGATATGACACACTATGTATTGGTAAATAGATACTGACATTTTAGAGAAGGCTGCTGTTTTGCTGGTTAAAGACAACCTTGATGTTGCATCCAATTTGCTTCTCTGAAATATTAGTAACTGTTAGTTATTTAACATGGTGTCGTATCTCAGAAGTGAAGTAAAAAAGGAAGTGACATAAATGTTGGTACATTTTTATGCCGAAAGGTGATGTAAATTGGGTAATAACCAAGTTGTGAAATGTTGGTAGAGTGAAAACGGAATGTGATGGCACACACGCAGAAACCAGATTTGGTCTTCCAGCAAAACGGACGAGTCCATTTATATCGGCGGGGGTGTCAGTTCAGTTGGCTGCTGGCAGCCGAGGTGTGCGCATCAGCGGTAGTAATGCTGGATAGACCGCGTTCCGATACAGTGCAAGACTGCTGGCTACCCACTCCATTCGCCTCTTTCCCCTTCACTTCTCCTCCCGTGCTTCGCCGTGTGCCACCAGATTCCGTTTCCACTCTACACCACAGTTCTACCTTTTGTTGTGTTTCACACACTGTATTTCAGTTTATTAGCAATTAAATGGATACTGCATACATAAAATAAATTACAGTTTACTGCAGCTCCCTTTTTCAGGTCATTATTGACAATGGACAAGGACTGGGCTGATAGCACCTTTATTGGTGACGGAATCCAAAGGTTTAGTTATCTAATACCATAAATTGTTTTGTATATGAGGTTTTGAGGATGCAGGTCTTCTAGGTTGTGAGGCTGCATAGTTGGGCACGTGATTTCCAACATTTGAAAGGAGTGTGGTGCCCTCATACTCGGGGTCAAATACTCTAAAAAGAAATAGAAATAAAGGAAAGGATCACAGCAGTGAAACACAACAATATTTTATAATGTTCTCAAAATATATTAATAACAATAGGGCTACATATTTCACCTCCTATCGAGTAATCCTAAGTGCCTCAAGATGTAGATCCAGACATACAAATTTTTACTGCATTGTGGGGTCCCCAACGCTTACATAATAAAAAGTATGCATACTTTTTATTCTGTAAGCGTTGGGGATCCCACAATGCAGTAAACATTTGTATGTCTGGATCTACATCTTGAGGGCCTGAGGATTACTTGATAGGAGTTGGAACATGTAGCCCTATTGTTATTAATATATTTTGAGAACATTATGAAATATTGTTGTGTTTGACTGTTGTGATCCTTTCCTTTATTTCTATAATTCAAACACTTCGGGATGGTAAGCATTAAGTCTAAAAAAGAAATGCCTTGATTCTGTGAAATGTTTGGAGTGACTCACCCAACAACACAGCATCACAGTTAGAAGACTTGAAACTTCTGTGACACTGCTGTGATAACACATCTCAATTTAAAATTTTATGTGCCTGGGACTGTCTACCAGGTGTCATAATCTTGTTTATGGCATTAAAGGCAGGGTGAAATAATGGAAAATGGATTGAAAAGTATGTCAAAGGAAGTGGTGCTGTCATGTGTCTGAGAAACACAATAAGGGGCTTGGATTAATCTGTGGCCTTGCTTGGATATGAACTGTGCATCTCTTTAGTATAAGTCTGAATCATTACAACTCAGACCAGTCTGCTTGGTGGCCTTCCCTAGACTCCAAAACATGACAAGGTTGAAAGCTTGTTTGTACTGACACTCTTTCAGCAGTTTAAGTGATTAGCATGCCTGTTGCACATTCAAGGTGTCTGGCATTTGGGATGTGGAATCCAACTGTTCTGAGTTGAGCCTTAACTTGCAGCCACTCCCACCACTTCAGGAAAAATGAAAGGATAGTGTCTTAAAAGAGGGCTGCAAGCTTCTGTACTGTCTCTTCCAATTTCTTTCATGCCCATCCTGTAATTTGATGACAAAACAACCTGTGAAGTTAAGAAAGTTTCATTAAATGAAGAAAGGAGGGTTAGAGCTCAGGTCTTCTGTGATGTGACACTGGGTGGTTCACTCAGTGGGTCATGACATTTCAAAGATTGTATTGCCTTCAAAACATTAGGAACCACACACCCAATGATACAGTGTCATATCCCAGGAGAAAATTCTGAGGAACATGGCTGTGCCAACTTCAAAATCTTTCAAACTTTGTGTACTTGCATAATATTACAGCACTTGGTTGTATATGTTGAGACTACTGGTAGGTGAACGGGGCAACCAGTAACTATATATATATATACAGGTATAAACACAATATGTCTCTGCAATGGTTTGGCAGTTTGTCCTGCATGCTGTTTCTGTTAACCCATAATTTGAACCTCAGTTTGAAGTAACTGAGTGTCAGAAATTTTCATACTGTATTGTAAGCAGGCATGTAAAAACCAGGTGCAGTATCAGTTAAAAGTGTCAGGAATTTAGTTTATTCAGCCCTTGTACAGTGACTGTGTGATTCCTTCTTCCAGTGTCATAAATGAGGTGCCCCACAACAAGAATTGATTTAACAGAATTCGGGTCATTACAGAGGATTAAATTAATGTATTGTTTCCTTTTTTGCTACTTAGTGTGTGTAAGTTAGTGTGTTTGTGTGTGTATAATGACATTCTTATTGCTAACATTATATAGCGGTGTGATAAGTGACTGAATGAGTGTGAAGTGATACCAGCAAGGAAAGACTGAAGTCCTTAGACAAAAACCTATCCCATTGCCGCTTTGTCTACCAAAATCCAACATGGACTGACCTGGAATCAAAGCCAGGCCTCTTTGATGATAAGGAGGCATCTAACAACCTAAGCTAAAGCAAAGCCTTTACCATGAAACTCACTGGAACATTGGAATTTAGTTCAACTGCTGCATGGGCATAACTGTGAGATTTATCAGGGTGTGCCAGCCTGTCCAGTCCAAAACATTATCATAAAATATGACAGTGTTATTGGTTCATATACTCGTAAGTGATATGACCTTTGTTAGTGACAGTACAGCAGTCTGTTATGCAATATCACTTTAGTTTGCTGGATAAACATTGGTATGAATGTATAATGTGTCTACTCAAATAGGGGATAGCTCAGTCAGTATTGCGATTTGTTTGTGGGCTGGATGATTCAGCTTTTAATTCCCAGCAAAAGCAGCATATTTATCCCCTCTTTCAAAGCATCCAGGCTGGTTCTGGGGCCCACATAGCCTCCTCTTTAGTGGGTATCAGGAGTTCTTTCCTAACAGTAAGGTGGCCAGTGTGTGGAGCTGACCATAAACTTGCATCTAGTGCTGCAAGGCTGAGAATGAGTGGAGCTCAGTCTCTCCTCCATGTTTACACGTTCCTTGCATGACAGAGACGTCACTAGCCGACTCATATTCTTTGTGCTGCGAGTGACAGCTGAGCTGCTTGGTACCGACCATACTGGATAATTGCTGAACTTAAACTGATCCATTCAGTTGTTAAGACAAGTCCCTTTTTACTTATGTACCTTCTTGGGGACTTCGTCATCATGTTGTTCTGTTCCACTTCTCTTTTAGTGTAGTTCATTTAGCTGTGAATCATCTTTAAAAATACGTGTCTTCTCAGGGTTCTAGAGGTAGGATCGTGTACATTGCACTGTGTGAATCAACGCCCATTGGTCTTGTAGCTTTGTTCTTAATGTGTTCAGACTTATTATAAAAAAGTTATTATGTGAGATTTTAGGTTCTCAGAGTGGCGTAGTATTGAAGAAGGTTGACAACACCTCGGTGCCTTGCTAACAGTAGAAATATTTGCTGATGTTTCAAATAATTATAGTTCTTTTGCAAAGGTAGTATAAAAATTTAAAAATTGGCATGGTGTAACATCTCAGATGACTTGAATTCGTCAAGTAAATTATTAGCTTTTATAAGGTGATAGAAGCAAATTAGTAGTACTTTTTATGATTAAGTTGAAGGTTCAGGTATTTAAATATATCCTTTCATATATTTCTATGAAGCATCATGTTCGTTATGCATTTGTAATTTGGAAATCTACAGTGTCATTAAACAAACAAAGCATGACTGCACTGAAGTGTAAGTATATTACAGCTTCTGTCTACATGTCTGGCAGCAGTCCTTGGAAGTACTGTTGCTGATACATATTGCATAACAAACTAACGAACCAACTCATGAAGCAGAGAGAAGATAACAGTTCCTCCTCACCTAGTCGAGAAATTTCCCGCGTGTTACCAAACCTGAAAGTCCATTACTGTGTTCACAAAAGCATGCCACGTGTCCTTGTACTGAGCCAAATTAATCCACTCCATGCCCGCCCATCGTGCTCCTTTAACCTTTTGACGCCGGAATTATTTTTTTTAATTTTAGCACACCCTGTATATAAAATGTGAATAATACATGAACCAAATACGTTAGACTTATGAAACAAACTGCATTTTCAAGAGGAAAAAACGGAGAGTATGTACCATGTTTAAAATATTCAGTACCTGTATTTGTTGAATAAATATATAAAATGCAACGTTTAGAGGTTAGCGGTGCAGTACGACCACTATAGTCATCGTTAGGCGTCAGAAGGTTAAGATTCATTCCAACACTGTTTCCTTAAAATACATTTGAGTATTGTCATCTTGTGCACCATAGTCTTCAAATTGGACTCTCTGCCTCAGGTTTACCTACCAAAATTTTATATGCAATTCTGCACTGCCCTGCACAGTTCCTTCTTGATTTTGTCCCCTTATTATCTTCGGTAAGCAGTACACATAATGAAACTCCTGTGTCCTGTTGCCTCATCCCTCTTAGACTCAAACATTTTCCTCGTTTTCAGACTCCCTTGACCCTCTCAACGTAAGAGACAAAGTTTCATACCCACATCAGCAACAGGCAAAGTTACAGTTCTGTATACTTTAATCTTTATATTCTTGGACAGCAAATTGCAGGAACAAAGACTCTGGACCAAACGGTAGCAAGCATTTCCTGAATTTAATCCACTCTTTAATTCTTAATGCATGCAATTTTGATTATTTTAGTGCCATGCCAAAGTATTTGATCTGCAAGAGGACTAAGCAAACTGGAAAAGTATTTGAATACTATGCACTTCAGACTTATACAAAATGTTATGTTACGTTGTGTTACACTATATTATGTAAGCTTTCTGGCCACTTCATTTGAAATCTCATACAGTTGTGCCATTTTGAAATAAACCTGGGAGTTTCCATGATTCAGACCAGGTCTCCACTGTTCTTAAGCTTCATACGCTAACCAACAACACTGATGCCCATTTTTGCATGAACTTGCTAAAGGGAGTCTTTAATCTGACAGGTCCAACAACATTCATGATTAGAGACCATCTGGTAACTACTCAGCAAACAAGCCTGCTTGTGTACGCTAGCCTGTACCTGCTACTTACAACAAGGAAACAGCAACTCATCCAAGGAACATAAATGTAATTCTAAACTAAAGCAGTGCCACTGAGCACTACAAATCATTGCCGTCAAGGATATCGGAAATGTCTGAATAAAGATGGTGAATGTTTGGGCTGTCAGTTCTGGCAGTTACTTCAGTAGTATGAACTGTAAATATCATGATCACAGATGTTAAGAACAATTTGTTCTGAGCTTCGTTGTTAAATAGAAGAGTTGAGAGCACCATTCATTTTTTCACGGAGAGTGTCTGAATAATTTGTAAATGTTCCTTCAGAACATTACTTTGAAATATGCAGACAATAATGTATGTAGTCTGCACAAGAATTCTTCTTTATTTTTAGTCCATCCCCCTGCTGCTTGTGTCAGGCAGTTCATATAAAATTACACCAAGAAGATGCAAATGTATATTGCCAGCACTTTAAATGCAATGGTTTGGGGTGGTTGATTGGTTTACTTTAGTTAGTTAGTTAGTTAATGTGGATCAGTAATGGCACTTCCAAGGACTGCCGACAGACATGTAGAAAGAAGCTTAAATGTACTTACACTTAAGTACGTTCATGCTTTGTTTAATGATGCTGTAGATTACCAGATTACATGGTATTAAATGCATAATTGGAAGCTTCTGTGGGCTAAGGAGTTGCATGGAGGAACTGAGAACAATCATGAAAACTCTTACAGTGGCTGATCTGTGGGCTGTGATTTCAGTTGGTTATTTCGCAGATGCAAAGAGGGGTGTGTACCACTTGACCTTTAAGTTTGGTGTCGCAGTATAATGCTTTCTGCAGTATGAGACCTTACTGTGATGAGATACCATTGTAAGCAGCAGGTTGGTAGTGTAGTTCGTGGTTAAATTGTGGGTCCAGTCTGTGCACAATTACAGTCATGACAATGTGCGTAGTTCTGGTATTGGAAGGATTTGGAATACGTAAGTAGTGGTAATACAAAACAATTTCACCGAAATCTGTTGTCAGTGAATTTTTAAGTGTGTGGATTTGTTTATTCACTTTAAAAGCGCACGCACGCGCGTGTGTATGTGCATGCATGGCTGCAAGTTGCCACCCGTATTTCTTAGTATACCATGCTTTACAGCTGCTTAGTAGGTGTTTTGTAGGAAGTAAAAAAGAACGTCTGATACGGAGACCACATCTGGCTGTGAGTATATCTGTGACCTTGCATCTTGTACTACACCTTTTGTTAGATTTTCATGAAATTGTGCGTATGAGTTCTTTACAAAATGTTGTGAGAATTGGCTTGGTGACCACTATGCTTAAGGGCTTAATTGAATATCTGCCTCTAGTTTCCACATTCTGTACCAGTTTGGGTGAATATTGGCGTGGGAGATCTCCACTAAGCAGTTGTGACTTTTTTGCAAATTGGTCCAGTACAACCCATACTTTGCTTAAGGACGTATATGAAATGTTGCCAGCTTTTTTTTAATTTTTCATCTAATTTGGATACAGTTCAGTGTAGAAGAGGTTCACACAGCTGTATTGAGTAACTGTGCAATTCATGAAAATCACTGCATTGAACGCTGCACTTTTCTGAGGGATGAAAATGAACTTCTGTGCATACTTTCCACGTTTATTGTACAGTGTGGGGGAAAATCAGTGTAAGAGATCTGCACGTAATGCTGTGGAACATTTATGGCCTGCATTGTACATGCAGGTTAACCATCCTGGTATTGTTTGCTCATTAGCCTGTTGCTGTTGGGCAACACTTTGTGACTAGTTTTGAATGACTGAATTATTTGTGTCATAAATGGAGATACAGACAGTATCATGAAATAAATTACAAACAGTGCTACAACAATAGGAGTCTGAACGTTCATGATTAATTGGGACAGATCAAACTATAGTGAATCTTGAAATTCATTTTCAGTGTAAAATGCCTATTTGGTTCCAAGAACTTCATGAAACAGTGGTAAGAAAAACATAAAAGAACAAAAAATGCAAAAAACGTGGATGTTTATTTTTGATAAAATACAGACACGTTTTGAAAGTGTACATGACGAATGAAGGAGATTCTCATTCCATGGCACAGAAGTATAATCAAGCACTCTTGATGATAGACAGAGCTTGACTGAGCTGAGAGTGATCTGCACAATAGTACGGCAGTGGGGGAGGTGACTTGTCAGGGGTGTGGGTGATTGGAACAGTCACACAAGGTTGGAACGGTGGTGTTAAAATGGGTGATCACTATAGATGAAATTCCTGAATGGCACATTTCACAAATATTGATACTCTCCTGTATGGCATATGTGCAGTATTTTTAATCCATTGAAGCTTGTACATCATAAAATATGTTGATGAAATCCCATACAAAAAAGTGGTAATTTTGATGTAAAAAGTTAATAGTACAGAATAAGAAAGTTTATGTGGTTTAAAACTGAAGTCTCTGTCCATACTGAAATATACATTATTGGCAGGAATCTGATTTTCCTCTTGTGTAGTCTGATATCAGAAATAGTTGCAGATGGCAGTGTCATACAGCAAGTCCATGCAGTGAGTTGGTTTTGTGGCTCAATAAAATGTGAGCTTCTGATATTCTGCACGCATCACTGGCCTGGATGCTCAGTTGTTACCAGTTAAAAAAAGGAAGGATTAAAGTTGTCTTTGTGCATGCCATGAAAGCATACAGGAGGAGCAGACATAAGTTCCACACTTTCTTAACCTTGGCACTAGATGGACATGAGTGGTCAGCTTCATGCTCCAGTGACTTCTGCACCTGGGATAGGACCTCCAGTACTCATTGAATAAGCGTCCAGGCGGTCCACAAAGCTGTTACGGATGTTTTAGGGTAGAGAAAAAGGTCTTTCCCCTGCCATAGTCAATGCCACACCTCAGCTGTTCTATTCCCAGTAGCGACCCAGTGCCTGTTTTATCCTCACCAAGATGAGTTTTTGAAATTGTATTGTCTAGTGGTGGTGTACTTACATGTGGTTATGAACGCTGACCCTGTGTACTACCAGGGCTAATAAAGCTACAGTACTGTCAGTTACTGTATGTTATGTTTCCTTGTTAAAGATACAACATATTAAAAAAAAGAAAGGACAGTGAAATCTGTTGATCACAGATTTATATTTTATACTGTGTAGAATTTGTTTATAAATGACAGTTTTTTTTAGATAGCTGATGATATTTGCCACATCATTTTTGACCAATGCATGGTGTTATTCAAGTCCTTAATTAACCTTTTATTGATACTATGTTTTAATTTCAATGAGTACTTAGGACGGAGGTGTTTTAAATTCAGATTACCTTATACTGCAATCAGTACAGTGCAGAGGCTGAAGTTGAAAGTTTAAGAACCATGTCATGAAGCTGTAGGGGGATTGAGAATACAGTTCACATGTTTCTAACCTTGGCACTGGATGGATGTGACAAGTACAAGCAAAATTAAATTCTCTGTGTACAGATTTATTGTTGACCCTTCAGTAAATGTACAATTGTAACAAGCAGTACATGTCTGTTTTATGTAAGAGGGGAAGTCAGAGATAAAGTTTCTGTTTTGTTGCCATGCACATTTCACTCTTAGCGCTGGTACTCTGATGTACGTTAGAATGATATTCATGCTGCGAGGTAAGAATATTCGCTGGCACAGGCAACATACCCATGCTTAGCATAAATTGAACGATGATGACCGTACTGACAAAGTGGACAAAGGAAGAAGTGTGAACTGTAATGTATTTTTACCGTGCAAAATGCATGAGTGTGTTGGAAGCCACAGTGAGTACTGAGAGACTATTGTCAAGAAGAATCCATGACATAGGAGTTTGTGAACCTCTTGAACACTTTGTGCTTGGAGATTCCTCATCACCTTCCCTGTAGTCCTGATTTGGCACCATTGGATTTCCACCCATTCCCCAAAATTGAGAAGTGCTTTCCAAAGTCTGCACTTTCAGACTGATGGAGATGTTTAGAGTGGAGTTCAGGCATTGTCTTTGTCTGCAGGATCATCACTGTACCACCAGGGCTTTGATATACCGCTGTGACAGGTGTCTCAACAGGTGTGGCAACTTGCACAGTATACTGCACATGTTCCTTAATTGGACAAATGTGCTACTTACTGTAAATTATTTATATTTCAAATAAAAAATATTGGGAACCTTACTTACTGATAGCCCTTGTATGTTTACTTTACACAAAGAATTTGTAAATTTCACTTCTGTACAGAAGTGTTGTGACAAAGGATGTGAAGTTGTGTACTGCATGTTTTGAGTGACTGTATTTTAGTAATATTGCCAGAGGATGTTTATTTGTGGATCTTTAGCAAAAATCAGGAGTTAAATTAAAATTTCTTGTCTGTTACAACAGTCTTGTCACATCCATATGAGGCAGGGTAAAGCAGTCCCGTTACAGGCTCAGAGGGGCCCAGAGGGTTCCAGGAAGTTAAGGTTCCCAGATTTCGTGACAACAGCACAGGATGGTGGTAGGTTGTCAGCCTTATGCACTGGCTGCCTTTACCCCCAGGAAATACTCCTGGTACTCATTTCTGTTAGAGGCTGAGTAGACTCCCAGGGCCATATTGCGATCGCGAGGATTTTATGTCAATGAAAAATCCACTGACACCAACTGGGGTCAAACCAGCGACCTTCTGATTTGTAGCACAGCACCTTAACCACTGTGCTACCACGGTCCCCCATATGAGGCAGGGTAGCTCACAAAAATAATGGCCTACAGGCTGGATAATTAAGGATTTGAATCCCTTGCAGGGACAGTGTCTGCTCTGTGTTTCCATGTGTGTAATAGTCCTTAGGCCCAGCAAGTCTCTATGATGTGTGCCTGTGGTTTGGTGAGTTTTAGAAGTAAAGAACTGATACTCAAAGCTGTTCCATCCCTTTCGTTGCTTGTGCTTCTGGATGGTAGAGTGTATGAATGTTTTGTCTTTATTGTCATACCTCTCGATGTTAATAAGTGCTGTTGCACATTCTGCTTTCAGGTGGATCTCGAGCCACAGGGAAGGTTACATATCCGCATTGAGCTGAAATGGAAGTCACAAGGTATTTACAATTTAACACCTTTTTTGATATATAATGAAGTGTCTCAAAAGTTGAATTGTCGGCAGTTTTATGATGCTGGTGTTGAGAAGACTTGAACCGTATGTTTATTTGATGTTAATAAATTGTGCCTTACTCCTTCGCAGTATTACTCCAGGATGCAGATGATGTCATACAGTTAAAGGAAATAAATGTGACAAATGTTCAATTAGTAAGGCTTTGTATGTCATAGACAGTAAATGAGAAGGATTAGTGTTGCATATGGCTTATACAGGTTGTCCCAGGAGGAATGTGCCAGACTTCGGGAGAGTGTTCCTTGTGTTAAACTATACCGATATAACCCAAAAACACCTATGTCCAAAGTTGAATGGTTACGGAGATTATGGCCAGAGAAAAATGTGGGCTTCATTGGTGTCGACGTACTGTACGCCGTCCGTGATGTCATACTTGTCCAATGTGCCTGCCCGACAACTAGACATGGTAATGCAGTGACCTTGGCATGTGCGCTACAGCGCACGGTAGCTCTGACGTCACAAGATAACAGATCAGCTGCGGCCTGCATAAAGTACTTGGAAGTCTAAGGACAACTATGACACGAGTGCGAGTGTTTTTGTAGTTCAATT
>Ga0123357_10008691_pt1 | contig 12726 bp, 7 predicted proteins | sample TergutEmb28metaG_FD_89873 | JGI IMG/M metagenome (GOLD analysis project Ga0123357, IMG submission 89873) | Embiratermes neotenicus P4 segment gut microbial communities from Petit-Saut dam, French Guiana - Emb289 P4 | ecosystem: Host-associated > Arthropoda: Insects > Digestive system > Gut ... | reverse complement strand
TCTACATGTTTTGGGTGTCACAGCACCCATCATCAGGAGTATTAAAAACTGTACCCGCAGCCTCCGGTACAGGTCATACTACTTGTACCGCTACTCCCCTCCATGGTCTGATCGGGACTGGTTTGTGCAAGTCGCATGCGTTTCGCACAAACCAGTCCCGATCAGACCACGGAGGGGAGTAGCGGTACAAGTAGTATGACCTGTACCGGAGGCTGCGGGTACAGTTTTTGATACTCCTGATGATGGGTGCTGTGACACCTGAAACATGTAGACTAGTTTTGCAGTGAATAAATATCTGCATACTGTTGCATCTGTTGGATTTTTATTCACAGTGAAAGTTTGGAACATTTATTGAATCGGTGAAATTATAAATGTAATCAGAGGACTGCACAAGGGAGACAGAACATGGCCATCATATAAGGTTTCTTCTGTCCATTTTAGGAAGGGAAGTGTGCTGTAAATCAGCTGGAGTAAAGGGATAGCAAAATTAAAATTAACCCCTTAATGCAAGCCTTGGTGCTCTGTGTGGCCCTTTAATTCTGTGCATGTCACTAGCCTGTGTACACTTTACTGAGTAAGTGCATTTTGGGGTGCTTTAAAACTCCTTCATCCTGGGACGTGGTTTGAATTTAAACTCCAGCATCATTGAAGGGTTAAATAAAACGCAAAGAAAGTTGATCAGCTTATGTTTCTTGAGAAATAAAATGTCATTCCACGAAAATATGAAAGGAAAAATTCCAGAAATTTTCTGTTGGAAGTCTTACACATCTATTAAAGATATCTTTTTGCTACCCTGAGTGCACATCTGGATGCAGAATAAGGGAGGTGTTAGAATATTGTAGTTGTAGAGATTAATTTTGTGTGGAATTTGAGAAATGAATAAGGTCAGTTACAGTTAGCACTGCATGATGTTTTGAACGTATAAGCACTACAGTCACCTGTTGCTTAACGACAGGGATACGTTCTAAGAAGTGCGTCATTATGCTGTTTCGTCATTGTGCAAATGTGTGCTTACACAAACCTAGATAGTACAGTATAGCCTACTATGCAACTAGTTTATATGGTATAGCCTATTGCTCCTGGGCTACAAACCTGTACAGCATGTTACTGTACTGAATAATGTAGGCAATTGTAACACAATGGTAAGTATTATAATATTATAATCTTAGAGGACCACTGTTGTATATGCGGTCTGTCATTGACCAAAACGTGGTTATGCAGCACGTGACTGTACGAGAGAAGGTGATGAATTAAGGCCACAGTAGTATGTGTGGATGTTGTTACAGTACCTTTGAGAGTCCAAAATCTTACATTGAATAAACTTCTTGGGAGATGCAAGATATAGTAGTAAAACCATGTAAGGGACAATATGCAGAAGAGTTGAACTAATACAAGAGGAATAGGAAAGAACGGAAGGCGCTATCAAACAATGACCCATTACGCGGTACAGTATTATGAGATAGAAAGACAAAATATTTTGAACTGAATGGTACCAGCATTTCCCAGATTTAATCTGTTCCTAATTTGTTGCTGTAAACACATACGTTGTTGGAGGAGTTTATTTTTTCTGTGTCAGCTGTGTGTGTATGTACTTGCCGCCTTTGATTGCTCTGTATTTGAAATATTTTGCATGTTATACACCTCAGCCATGAGGGATTCCAGACTGCTGTTCTTGTAAGAAAAGTGAATCCCCCAGCATCATTCTCAGTTTGATACATCATTGTGTCACAAACCTAAGCTGTGTTACTGTCTAGTAATTGTGACTAAGCCTTGTAAAATGATTGTCAGTTGCTTCTGGTCAGGTAATCCCTCTTCATGCCTTGCTTTTTCATGTACAGTTTCAAGGATGGGGACATCTCACTCTAGTACCTTCTTCAGATATCTGTAATTTTGCTATTAATGCCTGATAGTATCTCATGCATATAATTGTCTGATATACCAAGAACCGGTTACTACTTGGAACCATTTATATTAAATATAGATAACTTTATCAATTAAAACATATATGTGTGTTCATCTTTTGTATTTTGAAATTCTCACTTTTAAACAATTCAGCTATAATGGAGAATATATTAAGAATTTTATAGCATCTGAAATATAAGAATTAATATTGTTATCATATCCCATGATCAGACTTGTGTACTGGAATATGTTTGTGGAATGTACAGTAAACTGAACTGCAAAATGTTTAGAATGCTTCTTTGTAACTTGAAGGTCTTTTTAAAGAGCCTGTGATGAATACAGGCTAACAGCAATCAGAAATGTGTAGGAATCTGTAGCTGTAAGTTTTCATTATATATATATTTTATTTCTGCTTGTTGGACAAGCAGTGTTGAAAGTTCATAGGTTCGTATGGACTGCAGTTGAACTGTATATCTGTTCATGCATACATAACCCAAATAACATGCCAATGTATTAAGCTTATGTGATATAGTTAGTGACATTAAAAGAGAACATAATGGTACATGGAGGTTAAGTATAGTTGAGAACTGAATAGAAGATGTAGTAGCTTTATTTTGGTTTATGTTAAACATAAGGATCAGTCATGGAAAGCAGTTCATATTTTGAATTTTAGTGTGCTGGTGTGTCTTTAAATTTAGGTGACATGATTGAGGGACACAAGTGAATAAATAAATACAAGTGTGATATTTTGGTATCCCTATTGTGTAGATATTTGTGCTTATGAAGTATTTTGTAAAAAGGTTAAGAAATTGTTTTCATTCACTTCTTCTGTATGTATTTGAACTGTATATAACTTGTATGGGAGCTTTTGTTGATGCGGTTAAATACTGTTAGCTGCTTCATTTGGAAGTGCACTGGAAGGTTTTCCATTTTCCAAGTGTAGATGTGCTGTATGATGTATGACATACTTGAGGGCATGTACAGACATGCAGTGTATTTACTTACATGAAGTGGTGTCAGTTTTTCAGGCTGTTGTGAATCTTGCTGACATGTAATCAGTTTTCACCCTGCTTTAAAAGAATACTGAGGGATACAAACAGTAAACTTATAAACCAAAAAATCACTGATTTATTTGCTTAAAGAATGTAAGAATCAAATTATATTCAGGTTCTCTTGGTATTTGGGAAATAGTGAAGGCTGTGATACAGTCAAGATTCCAGTTACGAGGTCTACTGTTGTCAGTCTGTTTTGTGTCTCGATGAATTGAATATGTGTTTTGGATGAGCATCAAGGGGTGGTCCTTCAGCATGGTGGTTGGGCAGGGAGCTGAGAATGTACCATAGAAAATTGGCATACTACAAAATGTCATGGAGAGTCTCATGTTATATGGGTAGTTAAATGAATGGAAAAACATGTATGTTTATCAATAATGTTAATAAACAGTGTACAAGGTAACAAGAAAATGGTTGAAAGTTTGCAGAATATGATCAGGAAGCCAGTCAATATGTTTAAGAATATTTGACAATGAAGATATTTAGACTACAAGATTTGGAGGGATGTTCCAGTTTCTTCTTTTTTTTTTTCTTTCTTTCTTTTTTTTTAATTTTCTCTCTCTTTTTTTGAGGGGGAGGGGGGTTGAGTAAAACTCATCCTATTGTGGTATATCGTGTTAGAATTGACATACAGACTGCTGTCACCCACAACAAATTTTATTAGTCTTTTCAATACTTGGCAACATATTTCAGTTATACTGACCATCGTCAGGCATAAAATACATGATTTTGAAACTCAAAGTTCATATATATATATTTATTTATTTATTTTAAACTTGTAAGATCTCACAAATTTTACAAGTCATAATAATCTGTATGTAGCAGTTAAAATATAAACATTTTTTGTGTTCCTTGTGTGTGGTTTCTTTATTGTGTGTCTTCCCATTTCTGTATTGTGTGTCTTCCTGTTTCTTTATTGTGTGTCTTCCTGTTTCTCTAACAGGTGTTAAAATCCATAATTCAACTCGAGTACTTTGTTACCTGATGTACTGCTTAGCAACTGTAAATTATTTTTAAAATCAGTAAAGGGCTGTTATGGGTTCTTGTGTGTTAGGTTCAGTGTCAACCGTGTAAGATCTTGCGTCTGTAGGCAGAATTTATCTGTGCTGTTTATATTTGCATTTTCTTGGTATAATAATACATTTTTAAAATAAGTTCACTATTGCTCCTGTCCTCCTGTGATGGTGTTGTCTGTGTGTGTGGGTGTGTGTGTGTGTGTGGGTGTGTGTGGGTGTGTGGGGTGTGTGTGTGTGTGTGTGTCTGTGTGTGTTTGTGTGTGTTGTGTGTATGTGTGGGTTTTGTAATGTGTGTGTGGAGTGTGGGGTGTGTGTGTGTGTGTGTGTGTGTGTGTGTGTATGTGGCAACTGCACACAACTACACACCTGCCAGTACTCGAGTTGAAGGCAAGGCTTTTCACGACTTTTAGAGAAACAGGAATACATACAATAAAGAAACTGCACATGAGAAATATAAAAAATGTTTATATTTTAATTGATACATAACGATTATTATGACTTGTACAATTTGTGAGATATTGACATTCAGGTGACCATGCATCATGGTAAATTCTTATAATAAAACCATCTAAATGCACTAATTTCTCAAATTTATTTTTGGAATAAAACTCTACATGTTTTGGACAGTTCCTCTGACCATCATCAGAAGTTTTACACTGTACACACAGCAATGGTATATGTCATACAGGTTTGCTGTGTGTACAGTGAAAACTCCTGATGATGGACAGAGGAACTGTCCGAAACGTGTAGAGTTTATTCCAAAAATAAATTTGAGAAATTAGTGCTTCTGGTTGGTTTTATTATAAGAGTTTATGAGATGTTACAAAGTTAAAATATATGTGCATTTTATTTCAAGTTGCAAAATCACGTGTTTAATGTCTGAGGATGGTCAGTACTACCGTAACATGTAGCGTGTGTTGACGTGACTAATAACATTTGTTGCAGTTGTTAGCAACATGCATGTCAGTTGTAGTTAGGATGTTCCTATGTTAGTAAATTGAAGGATTGCTTTAAGTAGTACTGTTTGTAAAAACAGATATGAAGGCTGTGTATGGCAGAAGTGGGAACTTAGCAGATGCAGTCTGACCACTTTCACAAAACTAATAATTACAGATATGAAATATGATATCATTACTGCCTCGTACCATTCAGTTCAGCAAGTTTAAGCCAACTATCTCCAATATAAAAAAATACTGACCATCTCTTGTTTTACTATGTTGCCTTTCCCTCTGTGGATGGAATATCTGTATGAGATATCGACAGAGTGCGAACCCGTGAGTGAGTAACAGGAGAATGGGGAAAATGCTTTGTAATTTGTTCTGTTTACTAAGCACCATTAGGGCAATGTAATTAAGAATAGATAAGCTGGGCATATAGTATGCATGGGGAAGGTGAGAGATTCACATTTTGTGCAAGAGACATTTATGTAACTGGACTGGGAACTGGAGACTGAGAATTCTTGATTTGATTCCCAGCACAGGCAAGAGATTTTTCTGTTTTCTAACACATCCAGGCTGGCTGTGGGGCCCACCCAACCCCCTATTATCCAATGGGTTCTGGGGGGTCCTATCAGCAAGAGTAATGCAGCCGGGATATGAAGCTGGCCACTGAATTCCATGTAGTAGCAAGACCAAGAGTGCACCTTTACCACCCTATATGCCTTCATGTATGGTGCTTCAATAAATACAGGGACCATATAGCCTGTTTGCTTTACCTTTACTTCAAGGAAACAGGATGGTAGAATTTAATGTGCCCAGGATACAGCCCTGTGTCGGGCTGTTGTGAACATGGCGATGAACCTTTGAGTTCCATAGTGGTAAGACATTTCTTTACCATTTGACTCACTGTCAGGTTATCGAGATGGAGCTCTGTGGAGTTAGTGAAAATTAATATATATGTTTGCTTACATTTTATTTTCTTAAAATTTATCACGTTATTCCGCAAAAAAAAAAAAACGCTGTTTATTCTCAGAAACTGTACGTAAACTGGTTTTGTTTTCTGGAATATTAGATAAGTGAGCAGAGCAGTCTGTTTTGAAGGGTTTGTAGTCACAGACACGATCAAGAAAGTCTCTGCCTTTTATAGAACCTCAAGGTTCTTCAGCAGTTTCACAAGGGCCTGCCTTTGGACACATTCGTACACCACGAGAATCTGGTCTGCATCCTCACGCCCTCTTTCTCGGACAGCCTTTTAAATATTATCGTATTATCTTTGTGTGTTGAATGGACGAAAGTCAAGGTCTAATGTAAATGCAACATGCCAATATTTTGTTACAATTTGAACTTTTTTAACATCAGGAGGATATTCTGTACATTGTAACATCATATGAGTATATATATATATATATATATATATATATATATACAGTATGTCATAAGTTTGTTTTATACGTTTTTTGTGGAAGTATATGAGGAAGCATCTGGTTCTAAAAGAGTCTGATATAAGCACTGGGAGTTAAATGGACTCATATTTATTTTGTTGCCTCATTTGTTTTTGACTGCAAGTAGGTGACCTTAAATATAACAGAGGTGACATATGGAACTACATGTGTTATGTGCTACATCTTTAAATATGAATAAGGAGCAGTGTTGGTGTATTCTGTGGAATGCTGTAACAATAAACACAAAATTTGATTCACTCAACATTTATGTCTATATGTAGGCATTCTGTGAATCCCTTCATAACTGGCAAAGTATGGACAGGTTAGTTCGGTATTGTTGTTTCAGTACTCCACTCTGATTACAGCCCCACCACAAATGAATTACATAATAATATAAAACAACAAACCTTTTGCCATTGTTATAACTGCTTTAACAGATGTATATTAACTTACCAACTTTAAACTAACTATTGAGATACAACAGCTGCATAATCTGTCAGTAAATTGTACATATGTAAATGAGAATATGTGTTATTATGTTGCTACATGAGTGACTTGCTGAGGGAAATAAGAAGGATGACTTTATATAAAAATTAAGGTTGTTTCACAAGGATCAATGTGCCAAACGCTTTGGAGTTGCGTGATTTATATGAGTAGATGTAATTGAAATTTATAGCTATTACAATATACTAGTTTATAAAGTCTATAATTTTGTTTGCCTGTGATCTGTTTCATATATATGGTTCATGTTTGATGTTTTTTATCATAAAGTATTCTCATATTTGTGAATACAACAGTCACAGTTTCTATTTTGTTAACATGTCAACATTGATATTCTAATCTACACTAACATCAGTCATGTTGATAAATTCACATTCTATGCTGTAAACTCAGTAATTATTTATAATACTTAAATAAAACAATATTAGCCTGAACCTTGCTGCATAGTTCACATCATTTTAATGAAACATGTTTAGGCAGTCTGCCACCCTATCAGAATGGGCCTCATTTATGTGGAATTGACAACATTGCATTGATTTAAGGCATGGCCACCTTCATGAACTTGGCCACCTTCATGAGGTTTTTCTTGTGGTTTCATACATATTGTAACTTTTCCTGTATTGTCCACTTAGAAACTTACATGATCAAGGTGTTGTGTTCGTTTGTACAAATTCCAGCAAATCAGACCCATGTACAGCTGTTTTGTGCAGTGAATTTGAGTCTCTACTGTGCCTAATTATGCTGTCTGGTGGTATATCTGCACACAGTTTTTCTGCATGGAGATGAGTCATTACTTTAATGATGGAGCCTCTTTGTGTCAAAGAAGGTGGTGTCTGGTACCAAGTGGTTGGGGACTGGGCCAGGCTCGCAGCTGGTCTCGATGCAGTGGTGAAGAGAATAATCTTTGTCCTATCTGGGAATGGACCGTGGCCATCCCTGCCATTATCCTGGCCCATTTCTATACCTCAAGGTCCTGAAATTCCTTTTTACAAGGGAATTCTTACAGTCTTACTGTTCCTGACATCAATGATTAAAGTAAATGTCGGAGAAATTCCTATGTCTGGTGATTGAGGTTGTTAATGAAAATCTTAGTCTTTGCGTAGAAATTCTGAGTTATTGTATAAAAAGGACTTGCTGTAGGTTTCCTAATCGAGTACCTCCACCAACTGTTCATGCACCTAACACACCCATCACTGAACCCCAAAAACCCAGAAGCTGAATTGGCCAGTCCATTAGCTTACACACAGTTAACTGACAATATGTTTGTTATGGCTAGTAACAATGCATTCTAAACAAACGTTTTACATCTAAAGCAGGTTACCTGGCAGCAATGCCTTAATATTTTTACCTGTACCATACCCTCAATTTGTGTGGATGCATCAGGACTCGGAATATGATCCAATGGCAGGCTGTTTCTATTAAGTGTGAAGCAGCTGTTGGTTTCATACCGGGCAGTTCGTCACTCAGTCAGAGGAGTACAGTGGAGTACATTGTGTACAGTTCGCTGATAAGTTCAACAAGAATTGGTACCCTACAATTTCATAAAATGAATGATAACCAGAAATTATTTGAGTTGATTACATTTCAAGAGTGTGGTGGCTCTTTATGTTAAGATCATTGTGCCTTATTTGTTGGAGCAAAAGAGACACTTTTGGGATAATTGTTTTTTGTTATATCTAAGAAACTGTTCACAGGACACATTGTTAAATGTAATTTATGCCAAAGCATACATTCTGTTTAACTGAAAGGGAAAGGGATGGATGAATATGATACCCAACTTTGACATTAGGTGGCACAGGATGTACAGGTTATTAACAATGAATTTTTGAGAAAAACTTTAGCTTTCTGCCCTCCGCTGAGGGTATAGTAGTAAGTTTCTGTACTGGGTGCTTGATGAGTTACACTGCTGGATCAGCATTTGATTACTGAGATTTAGTCTTTGTGTCCATTCTTCTGGGATGTCACTGCACCCCATTGCATAATTGGTTTCTGACATTTTGAGGTGACAGGGTTGTCTCATTTTCTAGGGTTGAAATGTCCAGTAAGAATTATTCTCTAGCATTAATTACATGATAAATTTTATTCGTCCATTTTGTGAAAACATTGACACGTGACACACCAACAATGTATATGAATACAAACTTTTAAACCCTTGAGGATAAGACCACAGTGCTACCTGGAAACATGGGGAATGAATTATGCCCCAACACAGTGTCAGTCTCAGAAGAATAGAGACCACAAGTACAACACTGAAAACCTGAAAACTCACAAAATTTAGTTTTTGCAAAAGAGAGAATTTTTTTTTTATGATAATGACCTAGCAGGTTTGAACGCAGAGTTCATCCTCTTGATATAGTTTGCAAATAAGTGTTCTTTCAGTGTTAACATGGGAACTTCTTGCCAGCATTTTCAATACAGTGACATTTGCATTAGTGCTGATTATTAAACTGTCAAGTGAAATTTTGGTTAGTCTCATTGAATCTTTCCCTCCTCTCAGCAGTCAGTATTATCTGCCTATCGTCAACCATGCATCTCCTCATTGTTCACTGTCATTGAAGTAATACCAATGATGAAGGTACTGGAAGAGATTTGCAGTTGAGGGGGGGACTAAATGGCAAGAGTTAATTAAATTTCACCTTGCATTGTGTTTGTCATGCAAATTTGAATCTTAACTACACATATATACTGCCAGAGAAGAAACTGTGTGTACTCATTACTTGTAGTAGATACAATTTTAGTTATTTCTCCTTGTGGAGACAGCAGTGGCTAAAACTATGGACAATTCTGCCTTTGAAGAAGAAATTGCTGAAATGTAAATTTTGTGACTCAAAAGGAGCACTTCTTGGGGGGGGGGAGCTGCTATTTGGTAACTGTGGTTAAGAAGCCTGTTTGTGAACTGCTGGCAATAACCAGCACTTATGCTGATGGATGTTAAAGTCTCCTCTAGATGTTTTGGAGGCTGAATAGTAATGCACTGTAACTTGTGCCAAGTTTCATTTGAACATTTTATTGTGTGGCAACATTAAGGCACTACTTGATAACTGTCTGTACATGCAATTAATTTTTTTTATTCATCAGGTATGAATGGAGAAACGTTTTAGCAATGAAACAGTTTGACATAATTGTTCAATAAAAATTCCCAAGAGACACCTACCAGTAAGGCATAAAAATTAGCAAAAACCTGCTGGCAGCAAATTTTATGCAGAGATAAATTTCTTGTTATAGCAGAACAAGGATAATTTCAAAAGCTAAGTAAGCTGTAAACATGACCCTCTGAAGTCAAGAAATTTTCATGAGCAAAATAGTCACAACACTGTACTAGTAGTGGGTAGTGGAATTGGGCGTGCGTAGACAGTTTTAAGTAATTGATGTAAATGAATATTTGTTCTTGGGATAATACTTCCAATTGTGGTCTAATCTGCCAGGAATGCAGTGGTAATGGTTGAGAGTATTTCGCAGGTGGACTTTGGTACGCTGAAGGATGACTGGTTTGTTTGTTTACTGAATTACACTACTTTAGCCACATTAGTCAGGTTTATAGGGCTGAAATAGCAACAAAACTATTAAGTGTTTGCAATGGAACAAATCAACCATCCTCCTGTGATAGACCTGCTGTCTAGTTCATGTTCTTCTGCAAATGGTGCCCTTTTAATGACTGCACAAGGCTGTTTCTGTTAACGGTTTATAACTGACAAAACGTTTGAGGTTCCCACAGGTCTTCCGGGATGTAACACCATATAGTTTGGTACACGTATACGAAAGAGAAGAAATTGTACCATGAGGTCTTCGCATAACAACCCAGAAGAGCGAAGACCTCATTTACTCCGCGGCGGAGCTCAAATCACGAAATTCTACTGTTTTAATATTTAAATTCCATGACAACAGCGACATAAGCGTTGGCGAGCGAAAGATTGGAGACACGATTGTACAGTGTACCCGAAAGCTATTTACGTAATGAAATTCAAAGTTCACAAAATGATCCTCAATCTCCATGTGACTACTTTCGGTCTCCAAACAAAAGCGCCCGCCGTAGATTTTCTGTGCTGCGTGTCAATATTCGTAGACAGTTGGCGTCCACTAGATGTTCTGTGGTCAGCATGGTAAATTGCGCCCTTTTTTAACATTCAAAAGGGACGATTTGGTGTGGTAGAAGTGTGGTTTATAATGTTTGCATGTACCATGTAAACCATATTATTATTTGAATTGTATTGTATAGTAACAGTGAACTTAAATCTTTGTTTTGCGGATGAGTAGCGTTGAGTTTTATGTTGTTTGTTGCATAATTTTTGGTAAAGTAATGTCAACAGTATGGAGTTGTTGGGCACAGAGTGTAGCTATGCGTTCTGGTGGCACGTGAGCTTCTTCGTTTTTCAGCGCATTTATCAATAATTTATGGTAAGTTCCTTCAAAGTCAGGTTCCCAGTGTGAGTTTCACCGGACGTCGAAACGTACACATGAATAACAGTAAGACGTATAGTGATTTCCCTGCGTGTTTGCTAATGATTATGATTCTGATTCCATGTAATTTTAAGTACGTAATTACATTACTCACTGCTTGGTGTGTTTATTAAACAGATATGGGGATTTCTAAGCTAATACTCTATCACTGACTTGTTTCTGTGTGGTTGTTTGATTCAACACAGCCCTTTGCAAACTGTCTTGGGAAGGCTGGCCTTTGTGTGAACATTGCATTACAACATTTAATTGGTACAGTTACTAGTATTCAGTTTCTGGTAAAAGTAGACGCTTCACAAATGTGCTCCGCCCTTCATAAGGTAACTAAAACAGTCTTAAAGCCCCTCATTCCATGTTTACATAGGAATAAGACACCAAGCACCTTTAACACAAAGACGTAAGTCTTGTGCGATATTACACTGTACTGTAGTGGAGATCTAGTCTTAAGGGATCCCTATACAGTACACATCTTTACCTATCCCGCAGGATGTATATCGGCTACATACAGATGCGAAGCAACATAAACATGCCCAATGTTATCTGTTTTTCATGATAATATATTTGACATTTTATGACTACAAGGAGTGCTTAAGATAGTAACTGTAACATCAGGTGGTTTTAAGTACACGTTTTGTGCAGTTACTTGTATATTGTTTGTGTTCTTGTTTGACACCCTGAGGATGGTCGCAGAAGCGACCGAAACATGTCAGTGAATAATGTATAATCAATCATATTTTATTGATGTGCATTTGTTGGTTTATTACATAGTATAAATGTGGCTACATACATTAAACCACAACTGTTGGATCAATATATACATAGCAGTAATGTGAGTGAGTCATCTCACTATTAACATTCTTAAAAAATGGCTTTGTACATTACTTATTGTCTGTGGGTTGGTATGGTTCTAAGCTTGGTGCTATGAAGTATTTCAGTGCACATGCATCATCAGCACTGTCAACTTTTTGCATATGTTTGAAATACAGGTGGATGGCAAAAGTCCGGCATTGCTGTTGTGTCCTCTGTGATTTGTAATTGAAATTGGGATTAAGAAATGCACTTGCATCATGTTCAAACTGTAAAATTGGTTAAGTGGTAGGCGCACATACTTCTGAGTTATCAGTTTATGCATTATTAATATTATATTAGTATACCCTTCTTATTCTTATTATTCCTCTTCTTACATTCTGGTTTTTCACTATTACCAGTTAGTCTTGCTACAGTTGTTCCTTCACTAATTACGTGCACTGTTACGTTATGTAACACTTTTTTTTTGTGTCTTTTCCTGAAGACTGTAGTCCCCCCCCCTTTTTTTTTTTCTTCCCCTTTCTGGCCATCTTTTTTTTTTCAATCTTTTTTGTTGGGTTAGTCTTTCTGTTTCTGATTTGTTTCGTCTTCATTCTTCTTCTCCTTCAGATTC
>Ga0123357_10008690_pt1 | contig 12726 bp, 7 predicted proteins | sample TergutEmb28metaG_FD_89873 | JGI IMG/M metagenome (GOLD analysis project Ga0123357, IMG submission 89873) | Embiratermes neotenicus P4 segment gut microbial communities from Petit-Saut dam, French Guiana - Emb289 P4 | ecosystem: Host-associated > Arthropoda: Insects > Digestive system > Gut ... | reverse complement strand
ATTTCCTAAATGTGTTTTGTTTTTTATTTTGTGGCAAAATTTTATGGGGTGTGCCCACGTTGTTAAACCGGGGATTTTTTTCCCCCCCCCCCCCCCGCATACTGCAACGGTTCTCATTCTGTCTTCCCTCGGACAGACCCACCAAGACCCGTATGTAGCAGGCAAAGTTAGACCCTGCATGTGTCAGAGTAAGGGTCGAAGACACTTTCTGACATGAACGATAGCAAACATTTATCCGAACGTAAACGGTTCGTAATTTCTTTCTGAATATAATTTGGGTGCGCAACTGCTGTGCGCAAGAACGAATATTCTGCCACATTAAACGCAAAACTGTATGAGCTCTGCGGACTTGGCCCAAGTGTGTGATTGCAAACACGCGTGATAATCTTTGCTGCTTGTAAACATTTAGTTATCTAGCGACATTGTACTAATGTACTCAGTATATTGCACTAACTAAATGCACTGTATTAAATATGAATGAATATTAAACAAGTATCTCCCTCCGACATGTTGCGGTACAATGTACCGTCTGCAGGGAGCACAATATGCCGGTTTCAAAAGTATTTGACAAAGACCAGCAGTTTTAATCACGTCATATCCTTTTTTTAAAAAGCTGTATAATTTTACCTTTTATATATCAGTGACATAAACAACGGGCCTCCTACAGACTCTAGAACCTTGTAAATAACAGCTTATCATTGGTAATTGATTTTCAAGCTGGCAAATTGTACCCCCTGAAGTTGGCACACTTGTACCGAAACATGTCGGAGGTATGTCTTTAATTTATATTTATATTTATTACATGCATTTAATTTGTGCAATTACTGTGTACATTGATCTAGAAAATGCATGGCTTGGACAGCTTTCAGACATTATATTTTGTGCTGCTTGTAGGCTTCATCAGATTCTAGGTTGTCTCTTGCTGGGTAGAGACAAGCACTTCACCTACGCCAATGCACTTTCCAAGTTTTTTCCTGGCGGGACAACCTCGCGTACGTTGGACGCTAGCGTGAAACTGGGAGTCCATCGTAACTTTGTGATACGGGTATACGTGTTCAGCCTTAAAGGATTATAACGGTCGTATATACGTTCCAGTTGACTGAAGTTTTTGACATTTCCGACCGTATTTTGGTTTTTTTACTACGGTGTTCTGGAAACTGGAGTTGTCTTCGTCGTCGGGTGTAAGAAAAGTGCGAGTGGTCGTGTTGTAGTGAGCCAGATTCAGAAAAAGAGTCCATATCACTGGACAAGTTGGTTCATGGACAGTGGACATTATCCAGAATTCTGCTGTAACGTATAGAAATTCCTTGTTGTCTCTGCGAGATCTTCTGCCATCTGCAGAAGTCTTGCAAGAATGCAGGTGTGGCGCAGAGAGTAGGATCTTAGCCGTGCGAGTCACTCGTAAGTCACCCCGACCACCTACCTCCATGTCGGTCCCGGACCCCGTTGGCCTCCAGAACCTAGTTCTCAAACGGTAAAAGAAATTGCGAGAAGCAGGTTGAAGACGTGTGAAGATGTGTGGTTGCTGCTGAGAGCAAGTCAGTCGCTCTTCTACTTGGCACCTTCGGACTCTCGCAATGTTACTTGTGAAATTTATTCATTTTAAAATTTCTACAGATTTTTGTGTAGTGAAACTGACTGAGCTGATATTCGTCGAATTTCGGTCGGGTTATGAAGCAGAAGCAGAGTGATGCAGCTGTTCCTAACTTGTTACCATGGAGATTGTTTCAGAACTGTCACATTTGTAATGACGTCATGGTACGTTGAAAATGCGACAGCAATAACGTTGAATTTTACTAGTTTCTGCTTCTACTACCAAATGATACTTAACTGCAGTTATGTTTGTTCCTTTTCTTATGTCTTTTCTTTCTACGTTGCTTTCTTTCTTGCTCTTTTACTTTTCTTTTACCGTCCGATGGTCTATTTTAATTTCGTTCATGCATTCTTTTTCATTCTTTCGTTTTCGTCTATATTTGTGTTGTCCCCTTTCTCTGTTTTTATTCCTGCCATTTATTTTCTGTTTCTCTCGTTTTCTTGATAACGTTTTATTTCCATTATTTTATTACGTCATACCTGTCCGTATGATGTTCTGCCCATATGGCGACAACCCATATAAACGTGTCGGGTGCGAATTTTACTGCGCACTGAAAAGAGCAGAGTGTAAAAAAGAAAGTCTTAAGAATGAATTTTACTTGGTCTGAATTTAATGTCCTTATTTCATGTTCGACATAGTTAGCTGTCTTTCTACCGTGGCTTTGTGTCAGCGCCATGTTCGTGATGACAAATTCACTTATTGAAGGTGCTTTTTGAAAGATGTTGCGCATTCACGTATTATGTGTTAGTGAACGTTGAACCATTCATTATGCTCCCATTTTTTATCGTGTTGTACGCAATAGATTTAGCTCTGTTTTCATGTCACAGTATAAATCCTATTAAGATTGCGGTTGGTCGGTTAGTCAGTCAGTCAGTCAGTCAGTCATTCAGTCCTGCGTCTGGAAATTGTCCCATCGCTCCGCTGTACGCATATCCATGTCTTTCTCATGGACACACACTGCCAGTATGGCAAGCAGTATTCAGACGGATAACAGTATAAAATAATTAGGGCAAATGGAGCATTAAGATTACTGAATCGAGACGGTTTCTGTTTTTACAAAGAAAGTAATTTGAGGCGAAATTGTCTTAAAGATCCAAACACATTCCAGTTGCCAAGCTCAGTATGATAAAAACGGATACATCAGCTAGGACGTTTGTGCAAATAGCTTTGAATAAACCGAGTCCAGCAGACTAATTCGTTGTGTCGGGCGGCGCCAAGTCTGTAACCCTCCCATCCTCTCTCGCACCGGGGTGCGAATCTCATAAAAAAGTGCTCGGCATTCTGGTGGGGATTCATACAGCCTTTGTGTTCCATTTCCTCTAACGTCTGGCTGTTTTGCACGCATTGTTACTTATTGGTGATGGAGACATTGTTGAAGGGTTTTGTTAATACGCGATTTCTTCTCGTTTCTTTGCTCATTTGAAGATTATAAGTCAGCTGTAGGATGAATGGAGTGAAAGGGATGGAATGTCGCCGTGCCTTATTTTAAGACATACGTTCAATTGTTTGGAGGTAGTGACAAAATATGAGAAACCTTCTGCCCTGGTGCTGAAGCCTGACGTTTCCAAATAGCAAGGAAGTGTGCAAACTGCTGTCGTGTTATTTTGCACGTTTATGTGTCATTACTTCAAGTTAAACTCAGAGTATTTTGATGCTGTGAGTAATATATATGTTAACCCCTATCCTGCTAACGTGGAGAATATGGTCTACACGATCACTCTTCGTAACTTTGTTGTCCCAACGCGCTCAGTCTGGTAGGTGATCCTCTTTCGGGAAACGGGTGTGGTTCACCGAATACCGAATCACATATAGTTTTAATTGTTTTTTTAATTTGTTGTTTTATTTACTCAATTTATTCTTGATATAAAATAATGGAGCATTATATCCAGCGCTGTATCCAGTAAAACAATTAGATCATTTCTTGGAAACTAACACAGTCACTTTTCTGTACTTCTGCCTACAACACACTCGTACGCGACTGACTTCCTTACTGGACTCCTAGCGTCCGTTATCAGTTCCTAACATTTTCTCATTTAAATCTCTCCCCTCCCACCTATCACCAACGGTCCCAATTACACGTTGACAGATTAATTTACAATGCATACCATGAGCGGTCCGTAACTGACGCCAGCAATCCTAAGAAATAACTACACTAAAAATGATCGGCTAAAGTGGTGAGCTTCTAATAATGCCAGCAGATGGCAGATGGGATTTAACTGGGTGTTTGAAGGGTTAGTACTGCGAGTATTTGCAATGATCACGTTCCTTGTAAATAATGCCACACTCAAAGTTTGTGATGTGTTATGTGATTGTAGTCTCAGTCAGCTGTAGTTAGGTCGGGTTTAGTAGCTGCTATCGAATTGCCTGTGAGTTGTAAGGAACCTGGGAAGGTTGAACCACACGTGTTATGTGCGTAAACTTGAGTGGGTCACCGACTGGAAAGAGTTGTGTAACTTCTGTTTAGGGTTAGAGATTACGAAAGATATGACAAATGCACGATTGAGACTCTGGTCTGATAGATTTTTCAAGCATCCCATTCAAAAAGAACAGTGCTCTTCTTACCAAATTGGATTGGTGTTCTCGAGAACTTCACCTGCATTCTCCTTTCTATCCACCTCAATCTTATTTTTCAGAGTTTGTAACGTCGCCATTTTCTGTTCCCTTACCACTCTTCACGAATCGTTACTTCCCCCTTGTTTGCTTCGTTCTTTTGTGTGTGTACATCCATTATGCTTCCCTATTCCATTCTGTGCGAACAAATCACAGCTGACTGGCCGCTCGTGATAAAATGTATGTGACGTTCCACATTCAAATGTCGCTACTGCTCGGTCAGCCCCTCGCGCTCAGATCGGCTAAACCCCGAATCGTGCTTTTATGTACAACACAAATATTCTATGCGTATTTTTGGCTACGGGTGAAGCTTGTTCGCGACTTTTGTTTACACATATGTTCATGCTTCCTTACTTACCATCCAGCACATGCGCACTTACATACTTTTCAAGTTGAGCACAGTGTTTCTGTTTAACCCTTTAAACGCCGAATTAAATCTCATCTGCCATTTGCTGGCATTATTAGGAGCTCACCCTATTCTCCACGTTAGCAGGATAAGGGTTAAACCGACAGGTGTCTAGGAGGTTCGTAAATTAACCGTCGTTGGAGTGTTCTTTTCTACGAGCACTCTACCTACTCTCGAGCATGATGAATCCAGTACCTACCCTAACATCCATTTTTAAAGAATCCTTTGTAGTATTATTCTCCAACCTATGCATAGATCCGCCATGTGGTCTGTTCCTTTCATGCTTTAGAAGTAGAAATTTGTATGGTTTTTATCATTCGTGCTATGTGCTCCACCTACCTCTTCCTCCTTGAATTTAAGACTAATTGCATTTGGTTAAGGGTAAGTATTTGTGGATCCTGTCAGTGTGCAGTTCCCTTCTTGTTCCCGTGGTCCGGTCATTCCTAGGACCAAGTATTCTCAGAATTTCACGCCCATTCGGACTCTGATAAATAAAGAGGTGTCGCACAAGTTGCAGATACGGAAGGTGTGACGGCTGCAGTGGCTCGCTTCTTCATCAACACGCCCTGATAGCTCCTTTGCCAATTTTGGGTTCTCTTCAACCTGCCTCCCAGTGTTGAGTTGTTTTCGATATGGACTACACATATTTGCTCACGGTGATGCCAGGACCCTGCGAACGTTCTCGTTGTGTTATTCCTTACCTACTGATCGCTCCAAAACTTTACTACTGTGCTGATGTTCTGACGGGTTCCCAGTGCAGCTTGTGAGTTATGTAAATACGAAAGAAGTTCAAATTTTTTTCACAAAACATGATCTCAACTTGCAAAGACATCAATAAAAAGGTAGAAATCGAAACTCAAAACCGAGAAACAAACGTACCGTGCTTCGAGGAGAATAGAGAAAATTGAAACGTGATGACAAAATAAGCCTTTGTTCATATTTAAATATTGTTTACATGGTAACTTACCGTCTACATTAATAAAAACAAGTAGTTAGTTTTTGACGTCTGCTGCTTTTAGTTTTCGGACACTGGTAAAACTAACAGACTTGAGGTAGAAACGAAGAACATTTTAATTGATATGTATTGCTTCTAGGATTTACAGGGTAAAGGCACTGCACAGTTTTAGAATTGTAAGACCAAGTTCACGTATCATTGTCATTATTATTGTCATTTACACCTGCTGTTTCTGTTTGGTGTGTACTTCGCTTATTGTCAGGAAAGATTAGTTTGTGGCATCAACATGCCCATGTTCCTATCCCTTTAATAAAGTTTAAGCCTATTACGTTCACAAAACATAGTACGAACGGCGTGCATTAGAGATCAAAACTGTCCAATCACATGTCCTCGTAATACCGACCTCGCAGCCGTGCGAACTTGTGTGGCGAGACCCATATTGCTACTACTGTTAGTTTACCGTTGCAAAAAGGTAAAAAAGGTAAACTGATCCCGTTACAGGCCTGGTGTGGCCCAGAGGGTAGGTAGAGGTATAGCTCTACTTTTCCATGATCGCGGCACTAGAAGGGGGTGAGTGGTCAGCAGCACGCTCAGGCCGCACTTTACCCCCCGGAAAGACCCGGTACCCATTTTGCAGGAGGCTGGGTGGGCTCCAGGGCCGGTCTGGACGGGCGGAAAATCTCGTCCCACCGGGATTCGATACCGAACCGTCCAGCCCATAGCTCAGTCGCTATACCGACTGAGCTACCCGGCCCACAGTTTACCATTGTAGTATCCTGAAATTTTGGATGCTAATACTTTACTTAAAGAACATAAACATTGTGCTATGTTTATGTTGGGAATTTGTAATGGAGTGTTAGTCGTTTCCAGTGGAAGTGATCACAGTGATCAAAGAATTGTCTAAGAATTAATCATTTCTGTTAGACGCGCCATATTTATTGAGGCATTTCGACGTACGTTCTACACTGAACTTGCTTATCAGTGAGTGTGGGTCATGGAACTGTATGTGACCTGAAACCCGACAGTGAATGAGCGGGCTCTATCAGACTGTGGAAACCAGTAGTTGGTCATCAAAATCGCCACGTCTCGCCATGATAATAATGTCCCACGCGGTTCGGGAATTGAGCCACGGACTTCACGTGCGTGGTGACCGCAGACTGCCGCTGGGAGCAGTAGTGCAGTTGAAACAGACTGTGACATCATAGTCTGCAGAAGGTGTGTGATGGATGGTCTAGGTCGCCCACTGTGAAAGGCTGTTAACGTCATGTTGATATGGTACTGAAAAACTGAAAGGCAGGCTGCGTCACACGTGTGTCACGAGAGACTGTAACCTTATTATCGGTTTCCTGAATTTTTAACATGAGACCGGAAAAAATGCATGACGGCGATCTTCACGGTGTTTACGCGCACCAAATATTTGTGTTGATTAGACCAAGGATTCTGAGGTAGACTGGTCGTGTGGCAAGCAGGGGCTAATGATGTAACCTCAGTCACGGTGTCGTTGAATTCAGCTTTCTGTGCTGTTAAGACGACATTTTAAAGAAGCAACACAGTCCTTCGAAACGTCGGTACTTATCAGTTAACACGACCTAACATCCCAGCAGACTTGAATCATCTGTACCTCCTTGAGAACCTAACAATCCAAAAGACTCGATTCACCAGTACCTCTTTGAAAACATAACATTCTAGAAGACTTGAATCACCAGTACCTCGTTGAGAACCCAACATTCCATAAGATTTGAATCACCAGTACCTCCTTGAGAACCCAACATTGCATAAGACTTGAATCACCAGCACCGCCTTGAGAACCCAACATTCCACAAGACTTGAATCACCAGTACCTCCTTGAGAACTCGACATTCCATAAGACTTGAATCACCAGTACCTCCTTGAGAACCCAACATTCCACAAGACTTGAAACACCAGTACCTCTTTGAGAACCCAACATTCCACAAGACTTGAATCACCAGTACCTCTTTGAGAACCCAACATTCCACAAAACTTGAATCACCAGTACCTCTTTGAGAACCCAACATTCCATAAGACTTGAACACCAGTACCTCCTTGAGAACCCAACATTCCATAAGACTTGAACACCAGTACCTCCTTGAGAACCCAACGTTCCATAAGACTTGAATCACCAGTACCGCCTTGAGAATCTAAAATCTCTCACATGTCCTTAAAGGGGTCTTAACCATAACTGCCTGGTTGTCGGTGTCTGAACAAGGAGTCAGTCAGTAAATGTGAATCATTTTGCCTTGTGTTTAGAACTTGATACTATTTTCGGTGTTAAACAGTGAAAGCCGTAAATTGCCACCGTTACGAAGAAAAATATTAAAATGGTTCGTTCTGTAAATGACGCTGCTTGAAATTATATAAATTAGTCATGTCGGGCTTCCGACTGTACTGTGTTTTGAATGAGCGGTTGGTTTGTAGGTTAGTCACTGAAATTTTATCTGCGTGGTTACGGAACTGTACGAAGAAATGAAGGCGATGCTTATAGACGATGAATGTGTAGGACCGGATAGGAGACGGTGTGGCCTTCTGCGATGTACAGTCTTGTATTTCATTTGTAACGATGAAGAAAAACGCGACACTTTTCACTCCAAATGTGTACCTGTGGTATACTTTGGCAACTATTCGTGCTTGGTCGCTGGATTCAGTATAAATTATCATTGAGAATAAGAGTAGCCTTTTTGTGCAAATTCATTGTACATTTTTTAAAGTCAACGATACTTCAAACTTTCGTATATTTTCGAATGTAGTCATCTCTCAGCATCACGCATTGTGCATTGCTACTACAAAGTTTTAACTTTTTTTTATCTGTACGTTTTGTTGACCGTGCATCCTAATATTACGATATTCTTTTTCTACCAACTTGATGCACATTTTAATACACATACTACATTTCTCTACATGTTTCGAGCACAGTAGTGCTCGAAACATGCAGTGCGATGTAATAAATTTATTAAAATCAAGAATTTATGCATCAAGTTGGTAAAAAAAGACTATCAAAGTTTTATCTTTTCAACGTGTTTTCTTACAGAACTGCCATTCGCCAGTACTTGGTCGTGGCCAGTGGAAACACGTGTTATCTGATACAGTTCGTGTTTTATAGACGTTGTAACCGAACAGTAAGCTAGGTCCTTCCGTACATCCGCCTGTCCACGTGGAACAACTCAGTTCCCACTGGACGGATTTTCATGAGATTTGGTAGTTTAGGGGTTTTCGAAAATCTGTCGAAAAAATTCATTTTTAATTAATATATGACAGGAATAGCTGGTACTTTACATGAAAACGTCGGTACGTTTATGACATTATCTCGCTGAATTATTCTTAGTATGGGAAATATTTCAGGCAAATTTATAGAGAAAATCGAAACACATTCTTTGTTCAACGACCTTTTCCTAAAATTCCTGCCGTTTGTGAGGTAATGTGGAAAAATATTGTAGAGCTGGACACGCCACAGATGACAATATGGCACACACTTAGAATATGAAATACTTATTGCTTTTTCGCCGAAACAGTAGTTACTCGAACGCGCACCATTGCTACGTTTTTACGTAGATTGTCTATCTTCTTCATCTTCACACCATTTCGTTATGATGTCTCAACCTGTGCCTGCTTCTGCAAAGTGATCTCTTCCCTTAAGGTCATCAAACCCCAAAGCTATGTGTGTTACTGGTGTTCCTCAAGTATGCTGTACATGTATTAAGTTCGGTTATATTGTCCAAACGACAGTTGCTGGATTAGTACAGCCTTGGACTGATGGCAAAGACGTTACTATCGTGCGTGAAGTTGAAGGGTCGTATATGAAGCTTAATATACACGGTTGAATAGTGACCAAGAGTCACGCTGTCTTTCTCTGTCCGCATAACATAGCACACTATGGACGGCACCTCGTACGTTTTCACTTTTCTTCAGCTGTTCTGTGTGACGCCAACACCATCCATCATGGTGACTCGGTGGTGACACTCCAGCTGCAATGTGATCTCTCCCATTTATTACAGAAGGTGTCACTGTGCACAGCGGAAACAGACCCGTGCCTTGCTTAGCAACAACTCATACGCTCAGTTCTGATTGCACATTTTGGATGGATGGATCATAGGTTATTTAGCGACACTATGAACTGCAGAGGTTATTTCGCGTTCGGTTGGGTGAGTACTAGAGAGTTTTCGGTGATGTTAGAAGAATTGTTAGGGATTCCTGTTGGCTTCTCACAGGTATTTTCCCCTTTCGAGGAGCGGCACGAGATGTTTATTTCGAATACTAATATCTCACATCACTGCTATTCCGGGAAGAATGGTTCTGTTTCAGGGTCAGTGTCTCGGGAAGGAAGAAAGAGAGAAGTGGTTTATATAACGACGATGTTTAGTTGCTAATATTGGTGAATGAAATACGTGTGTGGAGTATAGTCCAAGAGAAGATCAGGCCGTTTGCCACTTTATCGGCCACAAATCCCACGTCTTAGTAGCAGAACGGAAAATGTTTATATTGTTTCTAGCCTCCATTATCCGCATCATAGGCGTGATGTATGAACATCCGTGACGTGTTTCTTATATGGCTGTCAGTAATATAACCGAGATAACGGTATCTGCATTTTGTGGAACCAGAGTCTCATTGCTGTATTCACATTCACCAGCCACTGACTTCATCGGGTCCAACGAAGTGTGAGGTTCTCAGAGCGTGACGCCGTGTAGTTTGCTTGACAGGCACCAACGTTTTCGGTGGAACCGTCTGCCTGCTTGTGCAGGGTGGCAGAGTAAGCTCTGAGGACAGCTTTCTCCTGATGACTTGCTTTTCTACATTGAGGGTGGGAGCAAGAAGTTGCTCCGAAACGTAATCTGTCAAATTAAGGGATTTTATTACAGAACACTGCATTCATCATTTCAATACAGTTCACGCGTTCACTTTATGGTGAATTAAATTTACGGGCTATTCATCCTTGGATCTCCCAAGCGTCCTCATCCCTTCAGGTTGTCCGACCGCACATTTGTATGCATTTCCATCTCCCACAGTATCACGTTGATTTTATTGATAGTAGTTGACTAAAAATGTGGACGTGGTGTATCATGGAATAGCATGATGTTGATGCGAAGTGCCATGAATATTGATGGATTTGATCACAATTGATGACAGAGACATGCTGGTATCATAAGCTGATGCCGAGAGTAATAATGTGTCTGTAATGTCGACATTTCGTATTGTATTTAGACTAGAACTGCAGTTAAACGACGAGGATTTGAAGCGAATATGATATAGGTGTATACCATATTCTGTGGCAGGTTGCCTGTTCTGCACATTTATATGTGCCACCGATCGTTACCCAGAATAATGAAATATGCGAACAACGAATTAATTAATGACTTCATTTTGTCTAATATATATATATATATATATGTGTGTGTGTGTGTGTGTGTGTGTGTGTGTGTATGTGAATGAAACAGAAGAGGCTGTGGCTGGAGTTTTGGACAGCGAAGATGTGTTTGCACTGTAGAATACATCGGATACTTAACGTAGATTATGTGGTGCTGAGTGGAGAAGTGATTACTGAAGAATAAAAACCAACTAGATGCCACTTATTATTTCATTGTACTTCTTATATGCTCAACATGTATCGGGCACTACTATGCCCATCATCAGGAGCTCGCGACTGTAATGTTGATTACCACATTTGTCGTTTCGTTCTGTAAAGATGGAGGGGGTAGCGTTAATGTAAAATTGTGGTTCTTAGTTGTGTATGTTCGGTGTGAAGTTCTTTGTTGTTTGGTTGTAGCTGGCAACGTGTTTCTATTAAAACTAATAGCTGTGATCCTTAATGCGTGGTGATCGTAACGTTCTCTTCTGTGTAGTGTTTCATTAGTGGATTGGTAATGCGATGTGTTGTTAGTGTTAATTAGTATTGTGAATCTGAAATTGTTCATAACTTGGTTTGCTGTAGGTTGGAGGTTAGGTGCGGTTAGGCTGGAGTAGTGTCCGGGTTTCAGTTATCACAATGATGCACGGTTCAACAAACATCAAATTCGCAAGTGCCAAACAGGAGAAGTGATTGTTTCCTTTCTTCTCCCTTTCCCTCAATCGGCTTTCCTTTTTTCCTTGAATTAGGAACTGAACAATAGCCTATAGATAATTTTGCCATATTTTAAGGTACTGAGGAAATTCTGGATACTTTTCAGTTGTTTCAGTAGTGAGCTCCATATGTGTTGGAGCACCATTTTTTGTTTGTTCCTAAGTGGTGGAAATTAAAGACCAAACAATGCGGAATTTTAAAGAAGCGATACTGATTTCAATTCAGTGTCACCAGTCGGTAGTCGGTCACATAACGGTAGAGTATTGCACGTGGTTATGCACGCGGATATGGATTGTGTGTGCCGACTAGGTGAAGAGGAGATTGCTGCAGAAACTTGAGTAAGGATAATTGCTTGTTTGCTTCCCCGGTTTTGATTTTGGCGCGGCTTTCAGCGCGTTTCTAACCGGCGATGTCTGTCGCAGAACTGTCTGGTAAAGCTCATTGAATCCTCTTCCAGAACGGCTTAGTCGGTATAGTCATTAGCGTACGGGCTCCAAATGCGAAGATTTCGACTTCCAACAGGTCCAACATACTTATATTTTTCTGTAAATATCTGGATTTACCCTGCCCGCTTTTCGGTAGGTACCGGCGGATCTTTCACTGTTAGTGAGCGATCCGGTGAGGGGCAGGCTTGAAGCTGACCTCGTACCGCACATGTAATTCTGAGGTAAAGAATTAGTGGAGCCATCCTTCGACTTCACTGTATGCCTTCGTAGCATGCACAGGAACAATCTTATGCTGAAGCTTCAAGGAAATGAAGAACCAAGAAGGGACTGCTCTTATTTACGTGGAAGCTAAAATTATTGAATCTAGAATGAGATGGGCTGGGCATGTGGTGCGTAAGGGTGAGGAGAGGGGGGTGTATAGGGTCTTGGTGAGGAAACCGGAGGGAAGAAGACCACTGGGGAGACCTAGGCGTAGATGGGCGGATAATATTAGGATGGATCTCCAGAAAGTGGGATGTATGCATATGGACTGGATTGGGCTGGCCCAGGATAGAGACAGGTGGCGGACGCTTGTGAGTGCGGTAATGAACCTTCGGGTTCCGTGAAATGCGGGGAGTTTCTTGACTAGCTGCAGACCAGTTAGCT
>Ga0123357_10008689_pt1 | contig 12726 bp, 10 predicted proteins | sample TergutEmb28metaG_FD_89873 | JGI IMG/M metagenome (GOLD analysis project Ga0123357, IMG submission 89873) | Embiratermes neotenicus P4 segment gut microbial communities from Petit-Saut dam, French Guiana - Emb289 P4 | ecosystem: Host-associated > Arthropoda: Insects > Digestive system > Gut ... | reverse complement strand
GCAAAGGGTATGCCACCACGCCATAGAGAATTTGAACCAGTCTTTCATTTTTTTGCCATACACTACTTTTTCGGCATCGTAATAACGGAATGCCAACGGATTTTTACTTTCTTTTCCTTCAAACTTAATTTTCCCGATTTCGGGGAAGAATTCTTTTGTTGCCATAATTTTTAAATTTTTGGGGTGCACGGTACTCGGTACACGGTGCACGACCGGGTTATTTATTTGTTTTACGATAATTTATCAAATTATAAATCATACTTGATACTTTTTTTGACTTGTCAATCAGCTCAACAGCCTTATCTTTCGCAATATAATTGAGTTTTTGGGCAATATATAACTGCGTTTGCAATTCACCGGAAGACCCTTTTGCTATATATAAGTATTGAATGAACTCTTTATTTGACTGCCGCTCATAGCCTTCAGCAATATTAGACGGAACTGATACTGCTGCACGTTGTATTTGATCCTTAAAACCAAAATCTTTATTCTCTTTGAGTTCCGAATAAATCGCTACAACCAATTGCATTGCGTTTTTCCAAACCTCTAAATCCTCAAAGCCCTTTACTTTTTTTGTATTTTCATTATATTCAATCATAGCTCTCAACTATTTTCGTGTACCGTGTACCGCTCACCGTGCACCCAAACATCCTCTCCATTTATTATAAGCCTCCAAATACCGCCCATACAATTTCGTCTCCGGCTCTATCACAGCGAGTTTTTCAAGCGAAGCAAACGCTTCTTTATTATCATTGTAAATGCCTGCGCCGATTCCTGCAGCCTTAGCCGCTCCGGCTGCCCCGTCGGTATTGTACAATTCGATAGTCGCCCCGCTAATGCTCGCCAACGTCTGGCGGAAAATCGAACTCAGGAACATATTGGCGTTTCCTGCCCTGATGATGTTGATATCCATTCCCATCGCTTTCATTATTTCCATACCGTATTGGAAAGAAAATACAATCCCTTCCTGAGCTGCACGCAACATATCCGATTGCGTATGAATATTGAAATTGACGCCATGAATGGAACATCCGGTTTCTTTATTTTCAAGGATTCGTTCCGCGCCATTTCCGAAAGGAATAATGGAAATACCTTTTGAACCGACTGGCGATTGTTCCGCCAGCTTATCCATATCCTTGTAACTGATGCCCGTAGGAGCGATGTTTCGTTTCATCCACGAATTTAAAATTCCTGTTCCGTTGATGCACAACAAAACGCCCAGGCGGGTTTGTTCCGCCGTATGATTGACATGGGCAAAAGTATTCACGCGGGATTTCGGATCGTAATTCACTTGCCCCAGCACGCCGTAAACTACGCCGGAAGTTCCTGCCGTTGAGGCGATTTCGCCCGGATTGAATACATTCAGCGAAACGGCATTGTTGGGTTGGTCGCCGGCGCGGTAACAAACCGGAGTACCTTCTTTCAATCCCAGTTCTTTGGCTGCTTCGGCGGATACTGCGCCCTGTACGCCGAACGTTGGTTTGATTGCTGGAATAAAACTTTTGTCAAAACCGAAATAGTTCATTACTTCTTCCGACAGGCAGTTTTTCTTGAAATCCCAGAAAATACCTTCCGATAAACCTTCTACGGTCGTCACAATATCGCCTGTCAAACGCATGCCGATATAATCGCCGGGGAGCATCAGTTTGTCGATTTGCTCGTAAATTTTCGGCTCGTTTTCTTTTACCCACGCCAATTTAGCCGCCGTGAAATTTCCCGGAGAATTGAGCAAATGCGATAAACATTTTTCTTTTCCAATTGTTTCAAAGGCTTTTTCGCCATAAGGCACCGCACGACTGTCGCACCAGATTATCGCCGGACGAAGAACTTTTTTATTCTTATCAACCAGAACCAACCCGTGCATCTGCCACGAAATACCAATTGCTTTTATATCAGCGCTGTCAACGCCGGCTTGAGCCATAACCGATTCGTGAGCCAGCTTCAAGTTTGCCCACCACGATTCGGGTTCCTGTTCCGCCCAGCCCGGCTTTTTTGCAATAATCTGCATTTCTACTTTCGGGAAAAAATCCTGCGCAACGGTTTTTCCCGATTCTGCTTCTACTAAACATGCTTTAACAGAAGAACTTCCTACATCGAAACCAAGTAAATACATATTGTAACGTTTAATGATTAATGTTTAATGATTAGTGACTTTTAACCATATTTTTTCCTTTTATTGTATGCAACGCGGTCGAATTTGTAATATCTTGCGGCGCGGTGCTTGACATTTTCCTGATATTCCTCCAAAGGAATAACATATTGCATTTGAGTTAACTTTTTATGAAAATTGCGGGCGTCAAATTTTTGATTATGAATGGCTTCATACAAAAGGCGTAATTCGGTTGCCGTGAATTTTACGGGCAATAATTCAAATAAAATTACCGGATCGTTTTCCACCCATTCCCTGATTTCTTTTAGCGATTCTTCTACAATCTGGTTGTGGTCGAAGGGCATACGTGGCAATTGTTTTACCGGAATCCATTCCACCGCATTATATTTGGAAGCTACATTTAATTTTCTGGTGATTTTACATAGCGAAAGATAAGCGATTGTGATTAGCCGGTCGATTGAATTATGGTAAGCATATACCAGCCATTCAGCATCTTCCTTATCGGCAATGCGTTCGGGGGATGTGAATGCCTTGAACTGTTTCAAAGTCATTTTACGGATTCCTGTCAATTCATTCAACACCCGACTTGCTGCGGCATCGGCGTCCTCAGGTTGATAAATCAAACTGCCGGGCAATTTCAGTCCTTTCGCGTCGGAATCCGGCGAATTGCGCCGTACCAACAACACGTACAATTGATTTTTGTCGAATCCGAAGACCACACAATCAACCGACACATACGTTCGCATGTAAAGTAATTCTTCCATACCCTTTCTCCATGTTATTTTTCTGGCGACAAATATATACTTCTTTTTTCATATAAAAAAATATTTTTCAATTTATTTTTCAATTAGCTGTATAACAATTTATTAAATATCATACAAAACACATTAAGTATCTTTTACTTACCGTATTAAATACAATAAGTATTATCAAAAAAAATTCGATGATCAACACAACAAACAGGATATAATCACCGTTTAAAAAAATAAAAATGAATATGAAGACTTTTATTTTCCCTGTTATTATTGGAATTTGCATTTTAGCTCTTGGTCTTGGAATGAACGCTTGCAAATCAAAAGAATCGACCAAACAAACTGCCGATATAAGCTATGCAGATAATGTTAAGAATTTATTGGATTGGGCTGGTACTTATGCGGGAGTTGTTCCTTGCGCCGATTGTTCCGGTATATTTACTCAAATTATTTTGAAAAAAGATAATGCTTACAACCTGCAAATAGAATATTTGGGCAGTGAAAAACCGACAGAAAAATTTGAAGGAGTATTCCAATGGAACGATGCCGGAAACATCATTACTCTCAGCGGATTAAAAGAAAAATCCCTGCCATCGTTTTATTTACTTGGCGAAAACAAATTAATACAATTGGATTTGGAAGGAAAAATAATTCCCGGAGATTCCGTTTCAAACTATATATTGACTAAAATAAATGAAAAATTAGTTGAAAAAAAATGGAAGCTGTTTGAACTTGCCGGTGTTGCTATTTCCCAAAAAAATTCACAGTCGGCGGTAGAAGCTTTCATTACGTTTAGTATCAAAGGAAACCAAGTTAATGGAAATAGCGGATGTAATTATTTTGTAGGAACTTATAAAACAGGACCCGAAAACCGGTTGCATTTTTCAGGTATGGCTTCTACCCGGAAAATGTGTTTAGATATGTCGATCGAAGATCAAATGAATTTATTATTTAAAAACGTTGATAGTTATACATTGCAAAATGATACTTTGAATTTGGATAAGTCAGGCGTTTCTTTAGCACGCTTTGTAGCGGAATAAATATGTCACGGCGCCTTCAGATTTCCAGCGCCGCATAATAATTATAATCCCTCACGATAGTTTCCAAAAATTTTCTATCGTCTAAATGAGATTCAATATTTAGAATGGTTTTTACTTTACAAGCCAGTTCGGATAGGGAGCTGTTCATTGCGTTCTTGTTTTTAGGCTCAACCAACATGTTGGTTATAAAGGAAATTTGCCCTTCGGTTAAGTGATCGACATGAATAAAGGTTGGCTCATAATTGTCAGAAAACACATAATAGCTTTCATCCAAATCGAACGCTAAAGAGGGATTGGTTTTCACGACAATGGTTCCTGCCGCCATATCTCCCAGCCGTTGATGATTTTTGGAAAGAATAATAAACAGGACTCCTACACTCCCCCAGAGAAATAAATCAAGAGGCGATAATATCCATCGTAAAAAGTAGGCGCCTATTCCCGAAATTGAACCGTCGATATTGGTTACTTTGATTTTAACAATCATTTTTCCCAATGTTTTCCCACCCAGCATGGATTCAAAAATGAAATGATAACCCAATGCCGGCAACCATAGCAAAATATGTATAATCAATACATTATCGTATGGAAACGAACTTTTAAATAGTTCCCATAAAAAATAATAAATAGAAAAAATGTAGGTAAGAATGAAAAAAAAATCCAACAACCTGCCGCCAGCACGTTGCAATATGGTTGCCGACTGGTACCGGATGATTACATTTTGACCTGTTAATATATCGATGGATTCCATTTTTCAATACGACTTACTCGTACCTCTCTATCCATTCATTGAGGCTAAAAATTCTTCGTTGCTGTATGTTTTTTCTAAACGGTCTTTCACAAATTCCATAGCTTCCAAGCTATTCATATCGGCTAAATATTTACGAAGAATCCACATGTGGTTAATGGTATCCCTGTCTTGCAGCAAGTCGTCGCGGCGAGTGCTGGAAGCAATAATATCAACTGCCGGGTAAATTCGTTTATTTGAAAGTTTGCGGTCTAACTGCAGTTCCATATTACCGGTTCCCTTAAATTCTTCGAAAATAACATCGTCCATTTTCGAGCCGGTTTCCGTTAAGGCAGTGGCAATAATGGTGAGTGACCCTCCGTTTTCAATATTCCGCGCAGCGCCGAAAAACCGTTTGGGTTTTTGTAGCGCGTTTGCGTCCACCCCACCCGACAAAACTTTTCCGGAAGCCGGTTGTACCGTATTATAAGCGCGCGCCAACCGCGTGATTGAATCCAACAGGATCACTACATCATGACCACATTCAACCATTCGTTTGGCTTTACTCAAAACAATTTCGGCAATTTTCACATGCCGGTCGGCAGGTTCGTCGAAAGTAGAGGCAATAACTTCCGCATCTACGCTTCGTTGCATGTCGGTCACTTCTTCAGGGCGTTCATCTATCAGTAATACAATCATATATACTTCAGGATGATTCCATGCGATAGAGTTGGCAATGTCTTTCAAAAGCATTGTTTTTCCGGTTTTCGGTTGAGCCACAATCAGTCCGCGTTGACCTTTCCCAATCGGCGAGAATAAATCCACGACCCGCGGGGAAATTTTGTCAACAACTTTCGGACTCATACTTGCCGTCAGCCGGAAGCGTTCCTCAGGAAACAGCGGAGTCAAATGATCGAAAGGAACCCTGTCGCGAACTTCTTCCGGACGAAGTCCATTGATGAAATCCACTTTAACCAAAGGAAAGAATTTTTCTCCTTCTTTAGGCGGACGAATAGGGCCTTCAACCACGTCGCCCGTATGTAATCCGAACAGTTTGATTTGGGATTGGGAAACATAAATATCATCTGCCGAAGGCAAATAATTATAATCCGAAGAACGCAGGAATCCATATCCTTCCTGTATAATTTCCAAAACGCCCGTTCCAATCAAAATCCCTTCAAATTCGTAGCTTTTGTCTTTGGCATTATTGGGATTACTATTATTTGGATTTTTATTTGGATTAAATCCATTCTTTTGCACCGGTTGTTGAGTCTGTTGATTCTGTTGGTTTTGCTGATTCGGACTATTCGGATACGACTGCTTGGGCTGTGCAGGTTTAGGCGTAAACAAAATCTCATCCATTACGCTTTTCACTTCCGGATTATGGCGAAAAACCAACTTGCCTTGATTGGTATTTTCTTCTTTCGGTAGCTCTTTTTTTACCTGAGGTTCTGCCGAAGGAAGTTCCGGTTTGTCGATTTCAACTTCTTTGTCTTTGTCCTTATCCTTATCCTTGTCCTTGTCCTTATCTATTTCCACCGGAAGAGCCGGAACCGGCGGATGTACCGTATTCGTTGGAATCGATGCCTGACTTTCAATGCGCACTCTTTTCTTTCTTTTGTCAACGGGATCTACTTGAGCAGGCGCTTCCGGAGGTTGAATTTTTTCCGGTTGTTGAACCGTTTCTGTTTTTTCCTGTTGCTTCGGCGCTTCTTTAATCTCCGCATGTTCTTTCTTTTTTGTTGCTTTATTTTCTTTCTTTTTATCAACAGGTTTCTGCGATTTAAGATTCACAACAGGAGCTATTTTCTCTTTTTGAACTTCTTCTACCGGAGTAACCGGTTCGGGTTTAACCTCTTTCTTGGGTTGCACTTTATTACCTTTAGCTTGACGTCCCCGCCGTTTTAATGAAATGTTTTCATTACTTTTGACGGTTGACGCCTGTATTGCTGCCGCGTTGACAATCGCCTGTTCATCAAGGATTTGATAAATTAATGCATCCTTATCCGACTTATCTACTTTTTTTAAGCCTAATTCTTTAGCCAAAGCAATCAAATTACTTTGATCCATTTCTTTTAACTGCAAAATGGTATATTTCTGCATAAAACAAATTATAAATTATCATTGAGTTGAATAAAAACCGTATTGAATTGAAACACATCACTTGCTAACTGAGAGTAGCAAACAAAATATATTAACTAATTATTGATTATATTTGGATTACTTTTTCAAACGGGCTATTTTCGATGCAAAAGTAAACAAAAACTTTTGTATAACAAATAATTTTTATAAAAGTTTTAGAATATAGCGCGTTTTTGTGGTATTATTAACTTTAAATCGTTCGTCGATACGGTAATTTACAACCCAGACAATCTTTTTTTCGGAGGTAAGAATCCACGTTTTTTCTTTTTGGATGATGCTGAATTTACTGTTTGAAAAAAAATCGCTTAGCTTTTGAAAATTTTTCATTCCTAATGGAATAAATTTATCGCCGGTTTTCCATTTCCGGAGGATTAAAGGAAACTGAAGTTTATCGTAATCCAGGCAAGCCGTATTTGCATTTTTATCAATACCGACAGTTGCGTCGTTTTCCCGGATATTGATTTCCATGCGTAAAGGAAATTCCATAAATGTTTCACCGGCTTGAATAAAATATTCCTTTTCATCTTTCCTGGCGACAGGTGAAAGAAGAAATTCATCCCTGTCTTTTACAATGTAATATTCCGGAGCATAAAACATTTTTCCCGGTTGGCTGTCCATTGCGGAATAGATTTCCCTGACAGTTTCTTTACCAAAACCGTAATTCTTTAATAATTCAAACAATATCGACTCCGGCGAAGGAAATGTTTTCAATAGCGGAATGGAAATACTGCCATTATTATATAGGACTTGAATTGCCTTTTCAATTTCCGCATCATAGATTTTGGCAGCTTCATTCAGATTATCTATCGTTTGGACAATTGCATCCCTAACCGACGGATTAATCGTTTCCAAGAGCGGGATTAGCTGCAACCGGATTTTATTTCGGGTGATTGCTTCCTGTTCATTGCTTGAATCGGTGATAAAAGGAAGTTTTTTCTCATGAACGTATTGCAGGATTTCCTTTTTGGACACGCAAAGCAGCGGACGGACAATGCACCCCATTTTTGGTTGAATGCCGGTCAGTCCTTTGATTCCTGTTCCACGAATCAGGTTGAGAAGCAAGGTTTCAATACTGTCGTCCCTGTGGTGGGCGACGGCAATCGCATCCGCCTGTTGATTCTCTTTCAGCGCTGCAAACCATTGATAACGTAAATCACGGGCAGCCATTTCGATAGAAATCCCCCGTTCTTTGGCGATGCTGCGGGTATCAAAATCTTTTTTGAAAAAAGGCAGGTTCAGTGAAGCGGCGAACTTGGCGGCAAACTGCTCGTCCCTGTCGGATTCTTCTCCACGCAAGTGGAAATTACAATGCGCTGCCATACAATTGTAATCAAGATTATGCAAAATATGCAAAAGCGCTACGGAATCGGCGCCACCGCTCAAGCCGACAATGATTTTATCATCCGGATTCAGTAAGCGGTTGTTATCAATATAGTTTATGATTATCCGTCTCATTTTGAATGAACAGGCAAATAATTACGTAAAAAATTGATTGCTGCGCGTATCCAGGGGCGATTCCCTTTTGAGATTGTAAAATACGGTTTTTGAATAGCGCCGAATCCTCTGTTGAAATACTCAACACCTTTCATCATAGAGCCTGCAAAATCAAAAGAACGGGATACCGTTGATGCAAAACGAATCACTTCCCACATAACCAAGGCATGCGCTCCGGATTTTCTGAAATCGGGATTACTTCCTCCGGCAATGCAATATGCTACATTTTCCTGCCATACAATGAATTGTGCTGCATGCAACTGATTTTGCTCATCATAAGCGCCCCAGATATCGCCCCGACCTTCAGTTCGATTGTATTCAATTATTTTTTTTAACACATCCAGTTTTATACCGGTTTTTCCCCGCCTTTTAAATATTTGTTCATTTAGCCATAGAAAATCTTCGGTTGATATGCCTTTTTTTACAATAACCTTATATTTTGTGTGCGCTTTCTCAATATTTTTCTTCATTTCCTTGCTGAAATTTTCCCAAACCAGGGTTTCATTTCCAATATCAGGAATAATGTAAGTATAACGGGTAGTTTGTTGGTAATCGCCGTGATAAAAAGGCAACCAATCGGTAAATGAATGATGAAAATTCTGAACGAGGTAAGTATGCTCCGGTAATCGTCGAATCAGCTGCTCGCAAATATTTTGTTTTCTGAGTAAATTTTTGGAATAATTTTCATTCTCGAAATCCGGATTAAACCAAATGCCCATCGTTTGCGTAAAAGCCGGCATTGTAATTCCTTTTTTATAAGGGGAATAAAAAGGGAAAGCCGCTTCAATCGCTTCAGGTTTAGAGTCGGAACAATACAAAAGAACATCCCATTTATTTTCCCCGCAAACGCAATCCAACCACCAATCCATTGAGTAAATTGGAATTGACTGCTCTTTTGCACACAGCGCCCTGTATCGTTCCTTATCGGTCATGAAAAATTTTTCGGTAAATTTACGCTTTTTTCTTTGTTATTGTTTATTTTTGTAATCAAAATTTTTTCCAACAACCGGATAAATCACAAATAACAATCAATATATGAGAAAATTAATTTTATTGTTAACGATTTTTTTAGAAATAACCGCTAACGCATCTTCGCCTGATTCCAAATTCTGCCTGTGGTATCGGGAGCCGGCGGTTCAGTGGATGACTCAAGCCCTTCCTCTTGGTAACGGACAGTTTGGCGGAATGATTTTCGGCGGCATCCGTAAAGAAGAAGTGCAATTCAACGACAAAACTTTGTGGGCAGGCGATACATCCCACTATGGAAGTTACCAGAATTTCGGCAGTCTTTATATCGAAGACAACCGGCTGGATTCGGTTACTGATTATCGCCGCGAACTGAATCTGGAAAACGCTATGGCAAAAGTCACTTTCATATCGGACGGCGTTAGCTATACCCGCGAATATTTTACCAGTTTTCCCGATAGCGCTTTGATAATTCATTATACTGCTTCGGCGCGTGGTAAAATCAATGCTGATTTGACTTTGGTCAGCGCTCACAATCAACCGGTTACCTATACGAAAACAGGAGCGTCGTTTGAAGGAAAATTGGATTTGCTTTCCTATTACGCTAAAATGAGTTTGAAAACCGAAGGTGGAACAACTTCTGCATCAGGAAAAAACATCCATATCGAAGGGGCGAATACCTTGACTATTGTTCTGCGGGGAACAACAAACTATTCGACTGAAAGCCAAACTTATACCTATCCCGAATCCCAATTAAAACCCCGCGTTGACAAAATCGTTGCAAATGCGCTGAATCGTTCTTATTCAACGCTGAAAAAGCGCCATATCGCCGATTATCAAAGCCTGTTTAATCGCGTTTCGTTCGATATCGACGGAACAGCCAATACCTTACCGACAGATGAGTTAATTAATGACTATAATGCAAATGGATATAAAAATCTCTTTTTGGAAACGCTGTATTTCCATTACGGGCGCTATTTGATGATTTCCAGCGCACGGGGAATCGATTTGCCTTCCAACTTGCAGGGAATCTGGAACAATGTGAATAATCCGCCCTGGAATTCCGACATACACAGTAATATTAATGTACAAATGAATTACTGGCCTGCGGAAAATACCAATCTTTCGGAATTACACAATACTTTTTTGAATTATATTTATAATGAAGCGATTGTTCATAAGCAGTGGAAACAGAATGCAATAAATTCCGGGCAAAGCAAAGGTTGGACTTTGTTTACGGAAAACAATATTTTCGGCTATTATGGCGGATTTATGCACAATTACGTGATTGCCAACGCATGGTATTGCATGCACTTGTGGCAGCATTACCGTTATACGCCGGATGAAAAGTATTTGCAGAATACGGCTTTTCCGGTGATGAAATCCTGCTGCGAGTTCTGGATGGAACGCTTGGTAAAAGCTGCCGACGGAACGTATGAATGCCCTGACGAATATTCTCCCGAACAGGGTCCCGCGAAAGAAAACGCTACGGCGCATGCGCAGCAATTAGTTTGGGATTTGTTCGACAATACCTTGCAAGCCATTGAAATAATAGGCGTTGATAAAGTAGATTCCGGTTTTCTTGCCGATCTGCAAGATAAGTTTGCACATTTGGATAAAGGCTTAGCTGTTGAAGCATCAACAGGGCAATTACGCGAATGGAAATATTCGCCTAATTCTGCCGGTTCGCCTCATCACCGGCATTTGTCGCATTTAGTCGGATTGTATCCGGGAAACCAGATTTCGCCGCTTCTGGATACTGTAATCTTTCAAGCTGCCAAAAAATCGCTGTTAGACCGTGGCGATCCAAGCACCGGCTGGTCGATGGGATGGAAAATCAATCTATGGGCGCGTGCATTGGACGGCGATCATGCCCGCAAAATTCTGAATCTGGCATTGCACCTTTCAAAATCGCTTGGAGTGGATCAGAACGACGGAGGAATTTATCAAAATCTTTTTGATTCTCATTCGCCTTTCCAAATCGACGGGAATTTCGGAGCCTGCGCCGGTATCGCAGAGATGTTGTTGCAGAGCTACACGGGAACCTTGCAAATTCTTCCGGCGTTGCCTTCGGCGTGGACATCGGGCAATGTGCAGGGTTTGCGGGCGATTGGCGATTTTGAAGCAGGCATCCGGTGGTCGGAACAAGGGAAAAAAGCAACGGTCGCTATCCAATCCTTCGCAGGGAAAACCTGTACAGTATCTCTTAAAAATGTAAAAAACTTCGTTGTTAAGGATGCAAAAAACCGGATCTTACCGGTCGAATTATCGAACGACGGTTTGATCCGGTTTTCTACGGAAGCGGGAAAACGCTATACGATTGATTGGTAATTAGTCAATAACAATCGGCTTATGCTTGGGAACGAGTATTTTCATTATTCCCCATGCAAAGAGGTAAGCAAAGGCGCATAAGGTGAACATGATGCCATAAGCATAGGATACTTGCCCCGATGGACGGTAATAGTCTTCTAAGCGTCCGGCTAACAGTTGTATCAAAACGCCGCCGATACCGCCGAAAGCAGTTCCGATTCCCGTGATCGTTCCTACCGTTTTTTTCGGAAACATGTCGGATACGGTTGTAAGCAGGTTGGCAGACCATGCCTGGTGAGCGGCGCCACCGATACAGATAATGGCAATAGCTGCAATAATGCCGCCGTATCCCGCCATGAATTGTGTGCTCAATAAGAACAATGGGGCGATAGCAATCAGCAACATGGCCGTCATCCGCGCTTTGTACGTTTCCCAGCCTTTATTCATAAATGACATGGGAATCGCTCCACCATATATTGATCCTATAATCGCAACGCCAAAAACGACAAAATTGGATATCATCACGTTTCTTGCTGTTTCTTCTGCGCTTAAGCCTGCGCAGAACTGTTGCTTTACATAGGTCGGCAACCAGAACAGCAAAAACCACCAAATGCCGTCGGTCATAAATTTTCCTACTGCAAACGACCATGTTTGGCGAAAAGTGAGCAGTTTGAACCAGGATATTTTTTCCTTTTTTTCGTCATTTACCGATGTTGCTTCAGGCTGTTGTTCTTCTTTATCGCTGTGGATATAGTCGTATTCCGCCTGTTTGATTTTTCCTTTTTCCAACATTTTTTTAGGGGAAGCATAAAACATACCCCAAAAAATAAGCCATAAGAAACCTACTAATCCGGTAATAATGAATGCCATCTGCCATCCGTGAAATATTCCGAAAAATTTTGTCGTTGATGTCCAGGTCAATAAACACCAGGGGACAAAAATAGCGCAAATCATTGCGCCAACGTTTGATCCAGAATTAAATATTCCGGTAGCTAAAGCACGTTCTTTTTTGGGAAACCACTCTGCAATCGTTTTGATAGAGGCCGGAAAGTTTCCCGATTCGCCGGCGCCAAAGAGACTTCGTGCAAAGCTATGAGTAACAATCGATTTTCCCATAAAAGCGCTGGTCATTCCGGCTAACGACCACAGAATCAGCGAAGCAGCCAATCCTATTTTTGTACCTATTTT
>Ga0123357_10008688_pt1 | contig 12726 bp, 8 predicted proteins | sample TergutEmb28metaG_FD_89873 | JGI IMG/M metagenome (GOLD analysis project Ga0123357, IMG submission 89873) | Embiratermes neotenicus P4 segment gut microbial communities from Petit-Saut dam, French Guiana - Emb289 P4 | ecosystem: Host-associated > Arthropoda: Insects > Digestive system > Gut ... | reverse complement strand
GGGGGGGGGGGGGGGGGGGGAGGAGGCATGTGGTACGTACTAGGGAGACGCAAATATATGCAGGAAGTTGGTGGGGAAATCTGAAGGAAAGAGCCACTTGGAAGACCTAACTGTAGATGGGAATTTTATGTCAAACTGGATCTTAAAAAATACAGACCGGGTGAACGTTGACTGGATTCATCTGGCTCAAGGGGAAAAATGCCGGCTTTTGTGAGCACGGTAATGACCGTTCAGTTTCCACAAAATGTGGGGGATTTCCTGAGCAGCTGAGGAATTATCAGCTCATAACGGATCACTCGGCGTCGTTAATTCAAGTATCTGTGACAGCCATGGGCAGACCATCAGCAGCCTGGCGTTCCTGGAAGCACAGAATGAAGACATTACCGGTACTAGAATGGGAAACAATGGCAGAGTCGCGTGGGCTGGCAACTTGACGGAAATGACGAGGCCCCCGTAAGTGCAACGGAGTGTACATTCCAGAAAGCACATCGCATTGCCGATACAAATGACACTGGGTTAAGGGTGTTTACGGCAGCATTGATTGCTTATTGCGGGAATCGTAGGGGTGCACAACAAAAGAGGCTTTTTGTTCGGTCAGGTGACGACTGAGCTGGAAGTCGGCGGACAACAGTTGGTGATCTGCCACCGGTAACTGGCTTGCAGAGTTAGGACATCACGATTCTATTACTTCTTTAAGGTCCAGTGGTTACTTTCTGCACCACCATGTTTATCACAAGAAAGTTCTACGTTCTGCGCACACGGTTTATAATTGTTTTGTGTGTATCTGAGACGCAACTTTGCGCTGCCTCCACTGCCCGAACTCAGCTGCCCAGTGACACGCATGTCAGTTCACTGGCGCAAACAAAACAAACGCATCCACCGTACAACCTGTTGCGCAATATCACGTTACGTCATAATGCGAGGGAATCCACGTTCGACGTGGCAACGTTGGATGTTCCCCCCCCCCTCCAACGTAATTATACACAGCCTCTGCACTGGTTCAGGTGTACTTAACTTGATGGACTGTTGTGGTTCACCGTGTACCAGCAATGAACGCTCTGCAGCCTGAGTGACCGTCAGCGTCGTTCTCCTCACCTGCGAACGTGGCAGGGAGGGGAGATAACTGCGTGGCCTCCAAATACAGGGTGTTTTGGGATAAATCTGCCATACTTTGTGAGAAAGTTTCCTACGCTAAATTACATCGATGTTATCAAACGTATCGATATCCAAAGTTAAACGGTTACAAACATAATGACGAGATAGTTTGTAGAGACTGAAAATTGCTATAGATATATTGATTACCAAATACATAATAAAACGACAGGGAATTTGTAGTCGCCGCAGTATCACTGCCATACTGCGAATCTAACGGCAGCCTGACAGATATAACGATATTGCTGCAGTACGACATTTTCGCACTAGTTTCATAAAATTCGTCCTTAGGGTTCCAAGCGCTTTACGTAGCACACTCGCCTCCTCCCGGCTTGGCTTGGCTTGGCTGTCGACTCAAGGACGCACCTGCACACGCATCGTATTGAACAGGCACGGTGTGCACACTTGTCTCTCGTCATTTTCTCCGCAAACGTTAGACTTTGGATATCGATGTTTTGTTGTATCGATGTAAATTAACCTAAGGAACGTTTTCGCGAAAAACGGCAGTTTCTGCTGAAACATTCTGTTTAAAGTGAGAGACTGCTTAGCTGATGGAACTAAGGGCAGTATTCCTTGCCAGACGTTTTCTCATAAGACGCTATTTTCTTATCAAAGGCAGCATTGAAGGTCCTCTTGTCAGCCTCGAGATTCGTGATCTTTGATGTTCAAGATCTCAACCGTTTGCGGTAATCCTTTTAATACCACTGTTTCCACCTTGCGTGGCCGTTTCCGACGAATCAACTCTTCCCCATTCTCTTACAGTTGTGCAATCACTCCGAGCTCAGTGAATCTCTGTCGCGCATTAAGTGAGGCCTATTGCTATCGTGACTTACAGAACGAGACTCTCATCATTTACTGTATCTCAAGCTGCTCTCGCCATCATTTTTACATTATTTTAATTTTTATTAACGGCATTTTATAAGTTCTTGGAATCGAATAAGCGTTTGACATAGAAAATTGATTCCGTTGTTCGTGACGCCTTTATTGGTCCCAGTCAATCACGAACATTGAGGTACGACTGTACTGCAATATCTGTTCCGGAGTTAATAATTATAGAGGACGTGTCACGAAGTGTGCACTCTCTAAGAGCCGATTAACTTAGCACAGTGACTACAAAACTGCCCTTTCCGGGCATCGAACCAAAATACATCGGTTTTCCAGCCCACTGATTAGTCACTGAACCATCTGAGCTATCCCGACTCCCACTTAGTGAACCTGTTGGTCTCAAATTTATATAGTTTGTTTTAAAGTGGTTTTAACTGTTTTACTGGGATCAGGTGCTTTTGGCGAGGTGGATTTCGACGCAGCAGGTCAATATATTCTGCATTCGTCAAATACTTGAGAAAAAACTGGAATAAAATGAGGCAGTGCATCAGCTGTTTATAGACTTAAGGAAGCTTATGATTCAGCTGGAAGGGAGGTATTTTATAATATTTTCACTGAGTTTGTTATCCCTATGAAACTGGTAAGGTTAATAAAAATGTGTATGAATGAAACGTACAGCAGAGTCCGGGTAGGCAAGAATTTGTCTGACATGTTTCCTATTATTAATGGTTTGAAACAGGGAGATGCTCTGTCCCCATTGCTTTTCAACTTTGCCTTGGAGTATGCCATTAGGAGGGTTCAGTTAAACCAGAGTGACTTGAAATTAAATCGCACACATCAGCTTTTGGTTTATGCTGATGATGCTAATATGCTGGGAGGAAACGTACATACTGTAGAGAAAAATACAGAAGCTTTGTTAGTCGGTAGTAAGGAGATTGATTGCTCCAGGGGTGAATGCTGATAAAACTAAGTACATGGTCATGTCTCGAGATCAGAATGCAGGACGAAGTTACAGTGTGAGGGCTGATAATAGTTTCTGTGAAAGGGTGGAACAGTTCAGATATTGGGAATAGCTGAACAGATCAAAATTCTATTCAGGAGGAAATTAAGAGCAGATTGAATTCAGGGAATGCTTGCAATCTTTCGGTGCATAATCGTTTGTCTACCAGTTTGCTATCCAAAAATATAAATATTAGGATATACAGAAATATAGTTTTGGCTGTTGTTTTTTATGGGTGTGAAACTTGGTCGCTGACATTGAGGCAGGAGTGTAGGCTGAGGGTGTTGGAGAATAGGGCGTTGAGGAGAATACTTGGGCCTGAGAGGGACGAGGTTAGAGCGGAGTGGAGAAAACCACATAACGAGGAGCTTAATTGTCTGTACTCCTCACCCAATATTGTTCGGTGTGATGACATCGAGAAGAATGAGTGGGCGGGGCATGGGGCATGCATGGGGGAGAGGAGAGGCGTATACAGGGTTTTGATGGGGAAACTTGAGCGAAAGAGACCACTAGGGAGACCCAGGCGTAGATGGAAGGATAATATTGAGATGGACCTTCAGGAAGTGGGACGGTGGGGTATGGACTGGGTCGATCTGGCTCAGGATAGGGACAGGAGGCGGGCACTTGTGAATGCGGTAATGAACCTTCGGGTTCCGTAAAATGCGGGGAATTTGTTGACTAGCTGAGTACCGGATAGCTTCTCAAGAATGACTGTGCTCCATGGAGTAAGTAATTAAGTAAGTGAGTGAGTAAAGAAGAGATGTTGCACGTGGACAGAAATCGTTTTGTTACTAGATTTCATGTTTCAGAGTTTAGCGTTGGGACTTACAGGAACTTTTATACCAGCGCATGTCGGTAACAGCAGTGCAGTTCTGACTGAGTAACCAGCCAGCTCAGGTTAAGTGCAGCCGGAGTTTAGACTGTGGAACGCAGTGTCGTGGTTGTGTTCCCCCTACCAAAACTAACCCTCCAACCCTCACTGAGGTTATCCACAGGACTGAGATGATAATCACAGGGCGTTTCGCAGTACATTAAATGCTCTTGTCGCTTCGTGTCCCAGATTTGACGCTGTACCCTTTCCAGTGCGGTACAGAAAGTACAGTTTGCTGTGTGTTTAATTAAATATCGTGATGTGACGACATATGGGGGTGCAGAGGTTTAGTTCCACACATTCTTTAGCTCGGCAAGGTTGACTGTGCAGACAGTAAGCACTGATACAGAGAGTATCCTGAAAATATGTCCTAATTTAGTAGTTCCTGTTTTATTTCCCACACACAAAATTGTCGGCTGGATTCGCCGCACACCGCATAGGAAGTGGTGACCAGCTGACCGAGTGTTTTGACCCTGACTCATGGAGTGACTGCACAGGAAAGTTGGCGTCTCAACGTCCGTCGTGTTTCCTCTAACCGTTGTGGATTAACGCAAGAACGGAAATGACTCAGTATCGCAGTACAATGTCTGGGTTTGAACACAGCCCAGTCAGTCTCTGCCCACTGCCCACTGGACTGTGGCGTGGAACAGACCCTGGGCCACACTGAGGGTAACAGTGCTTGGCGACGAACGTTAGCGTCCCCCTACGTCTCCAAATGGTAGTGCTTCAAAAGTACGGGGAAATATTAACTTTTAGCGCTCACCGCAGAGGCCCGGCTTCGATCCCAGTCAGTCCTTGTGAGGTTTGTGGTCCACAAAGTGGCACTGAGACAGGATTTTCTCCAGCCCTGCAGTTTTCCCCTGTCAGTATCATTCCACCAATGCTCCACACTCATCTTCATCTACATGTTACTCTTTCCAGAAGGACAAACGGGTGAAGCCTGGGAACCTCCCGAAATGCAAAAGTCTGTCGGAAATCGAGGAGCGTTGGATAAGAAAGAACTTTACATTTTTGTAACGTGTATCTTCGCAGGCGTTCACTTTATTTCAGTTGCAACGAGGCACAGATCTGGCGAGATCAGATACTGCAAGCGGTATCATTTCCACTGTACAGTCTCTCCCCGCACCTGCTCCAGGCGCTGACACGCCAGCTCTACATGCAAACTGCTGACAGTGCCTAACCTCTCCAGTTCACCAGTCACTGTCCTCTCAACATTGGCGCTTTGTACTCTGAGATTCTGATAGCTTACTAAAACTAACCAGCAGGAGACGGAATAGCTCAATGGGCATAGTGACTGGGCTGCGGGCTGTGCCTCCGAAGAATTGTGGTTTGATTCGCAGCAGGGATAAGAAAAATTTAAATGTTTATAAGGTCAGAACCGACCATGGGGCCAACCCAACATCGTAACCGAAGGGTACCGAAGGCTTTTCCGCTGGGTTAAAGCGGCCGGGACGTGAACTGACTGATAACCTCCATGGAGTGCTGACGTTAAGAATGTGCGGCGCTATACCTGTACTTCCTCCATATGCCTTCACTGCTTGTACAGGGACTTCACCTACTACACACGAATTTTTTGAGGGTTTGTGAGGCATGCGGTAATGCTGGGGTTTAGAAAGCGGGTTGGCTGGCAGTGGGCACAACCAGGCTGCCGCTCTTGTCAGCTCCACACAAGGATGCTCCTTAAGTCGGCCTATCTCGAGTTCAATTTCAACACGGCCGTCATCTCGCGCTGAGAGGGGTGAAGAGCAGGTCCCAGGACCCTCCCCACATTCTCCCTGACAATGGTAACGAGGGTGGAAAACAGCTGGGGTTTGTCTTGGGGTAACCTTTTAACCTCAAGAACGTCTGACATCCCAGGGTCACGGAATCTGCTGGGAAGGCAACGAGGCGCTTACTGAATGCTGCAGACTGATGCGCCATACTACATGGCGTCGTTACATGACATGTGCACAGGACACACTGAACTAGGAAACGCTGCGTCGTTACACGTCGTATTCGACCACATGTAGGCAAGGCCATACCAATGCGGACAAAATAGCATTTACATTTAAATGAACCCAGCAGTATTGTCCGATTTGTCTGATACATTAGCTATTCAGGATGACCTGACACAGGGAAATGCTTGGGGCATATCAGCTGCTTTTGTTCTTTGGTGGTTGTGTTCATTTATTGGGCAATGGAATTATACTATATAGAAGCTTTATTGGGCCCTAGCATTTGGCTGGTCTGGAAGTAGCTGCTCAGAAACTAAGCACAGCACATACTGATGTCTTGTGAACAGACCGCAGCGCTGCGTCACGACACCAACACAGCTAGCAGATTCTGTGACTGCGGCAAGGTGAAGTACTTCAGAACGACGCTGTGACATCGAATTTGTCAAGAAATGAAGGGTCGATTAGAATGCAAGCTACCATTAGATTCGAATCTTTTGTCTTCCCGTTTGCTGGTTGAGAGTATAAACATTAAAATGCACTTAACTACAATTTTGCTGTTCGTTTTGTATGTGCACGACACATGGCCCCTCGCACTGACAGAAGTGTCGGCACAGCGGCTGTTGGAAAAGGAAAAGGCGAGGAAAATATTTGGATCTGACAGGGAGCAGGTCAACAGGAGCTAGGAAACAAATGCATAGTGACTGGCATCCCTCAAATGTGGGTCACGTGATCAAATCTAGGAGATGTGGTGGGCGGGGCAAGTGGCACGCATGGGAGAAGAGATAAATGCATACAGCGTTTTAGTTGATAATCTGGCAGAAAAATACAACTTGGTAGACCTAAACGTGAATGGAGGGTGATATTAAAAGAAATCGTTTTGTAGGGGTGTGCACTGGATTCGTCTGGCTTTTAATAGGGGATCAGTGGCTGGGTCTTACGAACACGACGGCGAAGCTGGCGGTTCCGCACAGTGCTCCTGCTGTCGGTTAGCTTGGCCATGCGACGCCGCACGCACTGGCACCAGACATGTCGTCAGTGTTGTGCCGGGACTTACATTCAACTTGAGAAATTGCTAGTCTCACCTGCGCGCTTTTGGGTGTACCTGAACCGGTGACCTACCAGACCACAAGTCACAAACACACACGGTCCCATTTCTCACTGACGCCCACGATGAATATGTGACGAAACACAAATCCTCGCTTCTACAGAATTCGCGCCATACAGTTTTGGCCGACTTTCTTCTGTTGAAAAGCATTGGCCGGCAGAGTTCATACCGGATTCGGGTCCTATCCATGACCTTAGCAAAGCAACACGCGGGTCTCTTTTATTCCAGAGATAAAAAGGCCGAAGCGGGAGGCAGACCATCACGTCCATTCAGCGCAGAGGTTCAAACAACGTGGAGTTTTACCTCCACTTCGCATACGACTTTATAACGGGCTCAATTAAGCACAGGAGTAACTTGATACAAAGAGGGCGTCACTGGGAAAGCTGGAAGTGTACTGGATCAATCAGGTTCTGAATCATGCTGGTGGTGACTCACTGTTGATCTGACACAACGAAAATCCGTCAACACAAGCGTTAGCACGTCGTGTCGCGTGAAATGTGTTACTAGTGAGCTAATACAAACATTTTGCATGACATCATACTCTGAACAAAACGCCGCATTTAAGCCAACATCGAACTACTTTTTGCTTTTATATTTCTGGCGTGTATTTCTTATACAATTTAGTGGCGTCATTACGAGTCGAGTTACGGCTGCGACAGTCCGACACACAGCTGCAGGACACGGCTTGCTGAATTGTTCTGATACAGCGCACAGTTTCAGTCATGAGGCTACATTAACATACAAACACATTCATATCCTGATATGTTTAATTTGCGAAACACACCGGGAGTGTTATGCATGCAGTCCGTACCGCATACTAAAAACACTCCGTCTCGGTTATACAAACCAGTCAGTTAATGTTGTATAGGGAAATAATCGCCGTTTGTTCTGAGATCCACACAAAACACACAAATACACTGTGTGGGCAGAACGTAGACTTGTTGAATGTTAAGTTGACGGTACATATAGTGACCAGTGAGCATTGGACACTTCACATATTTCTTGTAAATTTCCTAGCCATTTGTATTACAAATAATAATGACAGCCGCCCTGCGGGTAGCCGGTAGCTACCGCAGGTGCGGTTGGTCACGCAGTTTTCCTCCTGTCTTTCGCAACTCCCGTCATTTCTGTAGTTCGAAGAAAATCTGACCGCACTTTCCCTAACAAGGATGTACTGGCGCTGCTATTGGCGGTCACCCACTGCTGACTGCTGACTGCTGACTAACACGCACGCAGGTGGCGGTATTTGTTTACCTGATTGTAACGGTCAGCCGAACACATGACCGTGGTTTGGCGTCTCCGTCGGAACGTGTACGTAAGCATGTGTTTGTTCTAAGTACCCAGTGGGCCGATCGCTCGCTCAAGGAGCCCAACCGCATGTTCGTCAATAAGATTTAGAAACTCCGAACAAGGGCAGTCCGGGGCCGCACCGTTTTGCAGGACGAGACAAACAGAACGTAATGGAGAGAAATTCGGATTCTTCGCGGAAGGACTGATTTAATGTTTACTGTAGGCGTTCTTCATGAAGTGAAACAAACCTTATGTGGAGACCATCTGTCCTTCCGCCCGTCCGTCTGTGACCCAATATCAGGACCAAACCGTTGATCGGATTGTCATAAAATACAAAGTTCTTTACAAAAATTGTAGGTCAAACCTGAGTTTCGTGAAAATCGGTCCAGTGACAGTTGTACTTTATTTAATGACACAAATTAAATTTACCACATTTTTTACCTTTTTTTTTTTTTTTTTACAATTTGGATAAAATTCAGTAGAGCAGATGTCCACAAAAACGTATTTGGTGGTGGTGAGTTTCGTGAAAATCGGCGCGGGATGGGCCGTGCTGTTCTTATACAAGTAAGTGAAATTACATTTAGGCGTGTACCGTGAAGCCGTATGACTTTTGAAAGTAAACAACGTCAGGGTTAGGTCTGTGTACTAGACCGGTCCGTTACAGAAGGCGGTACGCGGACCGTCGCCTGGCGGTGCGCGGAGGAATTTAGGAATTATCTTAATAACTAAACGTTATAAATGTTAATTGCACAATTAGAATTGTTTTAAATGTGTCGAAATGTAGGCAGAAACATTTATAAAGGGAACTTCAAGATACTGTTTCATTGTCCAACATAAATACAGACCCCCCTGTGTCGTCTAGTCGCTTTCTATTAGAAAAGCAGCAACTGCTAAAGTTGCAGTTCCACGGCGCTGTTGTTTCGATGGTTGGCAGGTTTGAAGACTTCGAATCAGCGCACGCAGTGACAGGCGTTTGGAAATGTGGTCGTGCGAAAAGAAAGTTCAATTAGGGGATCACACATACACAGACTCTGTATATAGTACAAATTTATATGGTGTGTTGCTTGTATGTCAGCAGGCACAGACGCAGAACATAGCGGCAGACGGTACATCAGCTCAATATGTATTTGGGAAAGACACCAACAAGGCATAATTGCACGCACGAAGAAATTAAGAGCAGATTAAATTCAGGGACAGCCTGCTGCTGCCATTCGGTGCAGAATCTTTTGTCTTCCCGTTTGGAATCTAAAAATATAGAGCAGTGATGGTCCACGTGGCTTGATACACGTGTGCACTGGGTGACAGCATAGGTTGGGCCTGATGGGCAGTAATGAACAGAAGTGCATAATGAGGAGCGTCGCGATTGGTACTGCTCACCAAATGCTAGTCAGGTGATCTAATCAAGGAGGATGTGGTGGGTAGGGCATGTGGCACGTAAGGGAGAGAAGAAAATTAATGCAGGGTTTTGTGAGGAAACCTGTATGCAAGAGACCACTTAAAATACCTTGGCGTTATGTGGGAGAATAATATTAAAGTGGATCGTAAAGGCAAAACGATTGAAGGACGTGGACTGGTTTAACCCTTTGGCCCTGGAGCTGGACATTTACAGTTTAGCACACCATTTATGTAAAATGTGAAAATTTTATGAACCAAGAAGAGTAACATTAGGAAATACACGACATTTTGTGGAGGAATAAACGAAGATGGTGACAGAAAGTCTAAAAAAATAATTAAATATATTTATTGACTAAATATATAAAAAGCGTACTCTGGGAAGTAGCGATACGCCTGTCCTATATATAGGATGCATGGTGCCTAAAGGTTAATCTGGCTGAGAACAGGGACAGATCGCAGGGTGCTGTGAGCACGGTAATGAACCGTCAGATTCCACACAGTTTTGGGAATTTATTTGACTGGCTGAGGAACTGTTACTCTCACGAAGGACTCTGTTTCAAATGAGTTAGTTGCTAGCCCAGACCGTCTTGCCGAGCGGCAGGTTGCTTAGTGAATTCGGCAGAATGTGCTTGTTGTGACGTGTGTGAGGAGAGACCGAAGGGAAACCTCGATAGGCTACAGAGTAACTATTTGCCGGGCCAAGAGCAGAAGCCACGACCTCCCACGTGCTGTCACATGAATTACAACCGTGAAATTGTAACGTGTCAGTGTGCAGTGTTGACCGTCCGTATTGCTCACAAGGCACGCTTTGTATGTGCAGATCCACGCAGTAACACACAGTGGACCCCTTCATTTCTTAATCTTGAAACTTTTTCATTTTACTGATTCTTTCTTCGTTTATCGCTAGAAACTCCCTGACAGATGTCTTCAGTCCAGGGCTCCTGCTTGAAGTCAAACAAAACTGCTAAGAGATTAACGATAAGATGTCTGTCTGTCTGTCGTATCAAACAAGGCAGGCAATGTATGTATAAACGTAACACTGAGGTGCGCTCGTGTTCTTTTTTTTGGCGTGGAAAAGGCCTACGTACTAGTTTTCCAGCATGCAATGCGCATGCGCCATATTATACTGCCATCTTTGTCCTGTTTGGCCCTACCATATTTTTCCACTTTGTCTCACAAACGGCACCATTTTCGGAAAATAAGTTACGGAACGTAAAATGTATTTTTTAATTTGTCTACAGATTTGAAACATTTCTCATTCTAGGAAGAACTGGGCGAGATATCATAAATGTACTTGGATCATTATATAAACTACCCGTTATTCTTGCCAGATTGTGATGAAACCTTAATTTTACGGACAGATTTTCGAAAAGTAATCAATATGAAATTTCATGAAAATCCGCCCACTGGCAGCCGAGTTTTTCCACGGGGACGGACAGATAGACATGACGCAGATTATAGTCGCTCTTCGCAATTTTACAAACGCCCCTAAAATGAAAGAACCGTTGGAGTTTGCATGTAAGGCGAGAGCTTCTGCAGCGGTGATCAGATGACGCAGTGTCATGGCTGGGCTGCGTGAAGAGCGACTTTCAATCAGGAATACCAGCATTTCTCAGTGCGCGATATGCAACCGAAAGGAGTGCCCTATTGAAATGTGCCCGCAGAACTGTCGGTTTGATTAGACCAGGAGCCGACCTACACTGAGCTACTGAAAGTGGCCACCTGTTTCATAATTGACAAGCCCTGCATTTTACACTTTCTGTGTATTAATGGGAAATCAGAAATCCAAGAACGAAGCTATATGAGCAGATTACATTCAGCGAATGCCTGCTACATGGGTCCGTTTGGTGTGTGAGCATGCGATGGTTCAAATGCGCATAGAAGGCTAGAATCAGCCTGTTCTACGGGTGTGCTGCTAGTGCGAAACTTGCTGTGTCACAGAATGTGCGAAAATAGGGTGCTGAGGAAGATACATGAGCGTGAGACGGAGCAAGTGACGGCAGAGTGGGACAGCTTCATGATTTGTGCGAACTGCTCACCAAACAGGCCCATTTTGCTGGTGATACAGTCAAGGATGACAAGATGGGTGGGGAACGTGGCACGTGTGGGGGAGAAGAGAAATGCTTACAGCGTTTTGGTGGGGAAAATTTAAGGAAAGAGATCACTTGGAGGAAATTGACATAGATGAAAGAATATTATTAAAATGCATGCGAAGACATGGACTGGATTCGTGTGGCTGAAGATAGGGACAAGAGACGGTCTGTTGCGAACATGGTGAAGAACCTTAGGAGTGTATAAAATTCGAGGAATTTTTTGATGAACTGAGGAACTAGTAGCTTTAAGAAGGAGTGTGTATGCTTGTGGGTTTCTTTCATACGATGCAAAGAACAGAAACTATTTTTATAACATTAGCCACTTGATTATGGTAACGAGGCAAGAACTGAGTTTTTAAATAAAGTTGAGGGCAATTTTCATTAGAAGGCACAACGGTTAATATTCATACTTCGAAACTGGGAGGTTCCCGGCTGACTGCCACGTGAGTCCGTGGTCCGTGCGGCCGGACGTCCTTTACCTGAAGTGGTCCAAGCAGAATGGCATTCCCTTATCGCGGGTCCGCTCAACGCGAAAGTGTGTGGTACGGGGTATGAAATGTAACTTACCACTCCCTGTTCAGAAGCTAACAGATGCTTACGTATTCAAAACAGTTTGTCGCCTGTTACGGACGCCAAAGGTTGCTAGTGAATATCATCCATAGAAAGGCATAGCCCTGATGGGGTGGGGTATAGTGTGATTTGTATCTTCCCTTCAGAGCCCAGATGGGCCACACAGCCCTGAATGGGCTGCATTGCCTGCTATCGAATGCTTACCGGTGGGCTTTCCCGGGGATAGTTCGGCCGGAGCATGACATCAACAACGTACCCTCATCTTTTTCCAGGGTTAAGAATGCATAGAACTGCACTTGTACTCACCCGTACGTGGCGAGATACTTGCTGGACTGAGCAAAATCTGTGCAGACGACAGTCCACATTTCACATAAAGCAATACGTAGTAACTTGGGTGGGGGGGGGGGGGGGGGAGGCGGGGGGTTTTTTTACCCCGCCAACCCCCCCCGGGGCTTTTTATTCACGCCCTTTTCCTTTTTCAAAATTTATTT
>Ga0123357_10008687_pt1 | contig 12728 bp, 8 predicted proteins | sample TergutEmb28metaG_FD_89873 | JGI IMG/M metagenome (GOLD analysis project Ga0123357, IMG submission 89873) | Embiratermes neotenicus P4 segment gut microbial communities from Petit-Saut dam, French Guiana - Emb289 P4 | ecosystem: Host-associated > Arthropoda: Insects > Digestive system > Gut ... | reverse complement strand
TTCCCCCCCCCCCCCCTGTCCCTCTTCCCTGTAATAGTTTTTTGGTTGGGCCCCCCCCCCCCCCCCCCCCCTTGCGATTCATCTTGTTCGTCTCACACTACTTGTCATAGTAATAAGGAAAAATATGCAACATGCGCAGATACAACAGTGTTCAAGTAATAAAACCAAAATTTGGGGAAATGGGTGATTTGGTATAGACGTTACTTTCAGAACAGAACTTGCACAAAACACAAACAAACAAACAAACAAACAAACAAACAAACAAACAAACAAACAAAAAACTTGTTTTACCTTCGTTTCAGGCACCCGCAGCCCCTCCGCTCCATGGCCTCTAAATCTGGCTCTGTTCATAATTTTGATGTGGGCGCGCGTTAAGCGTTTATACTGTACATAGCTACAGACAGGGACAGGCCAGCCGGGCAGCTGCCCGGAGTGCTAATTTGTCTAAGGAATAAGCGGAAATTTCTACACACGAAAGAATTTCTCCGAAAATGATTCGCAATTTGGGTACGTGCCCTCAAAAACGTTCGTCAGCCCTGACATAGGCCGATAAACTTTAAAGAACATCAGGTTCAAGGGACGCCAAATTATTAAGTTGCACCTGACGTCCACATGTCTCGGGCCAGCCCTGGTTAAGGTGGGTACACACTTGTAACGTTACCGCGTATCGTGACAGTGTGCAAGGGTCTCGTGACCACGTAACGTATCAAAAGTTGGTTACGCGGTAACGTTACGGGCAGATTCGGTGCCCTGTCGGTATTTGCCAGTCGCATCAAAGGGATTATACGGTTACGGCCTGAGCAGGTGTGGACGTGCAACGTGACACGTCACCACCGTCCGCTCCTCTCCCCTTCTTTCCGTTCCTGATGCTTCTGTCTTGAAGAGTGGTGCGAATCAGTGGTGTTGTGCGGTTTCTTGAGCGTTTTGGTAACTGTGAAATGGAGTGAACCCAGGAAAGTGTCATAGAATTTATCGAACCTTATAAAAGAAAAGAAATAATTTGGGACCCAAAACACCCAATCCATTTTAACAAAACTAGAAAGCAAGGTGCATGGGAAGAAATGGGGAAAGAAATGAACAGACCCGTCGATGAGTGCGTTAGTGCCAACAATTCTTCTTGAACAGAAATGGCTTTCCTGAACGCTCTGTCCTTTTTCGAGATTTTTTCTCCAATCAAATTAACTGAAAATGCAAATTCACTGGGAGACATTCTGGTGAAATGCTTATATATATATATATATGCTGTACGAGGTCGCTGCTAGCTACAAAGACATCGCTCGGGCTCCCGTAGCAAAGTGAGAACGCCAATGTGTAACGCTCGCAGGTTACGCCGTGAGGGACGGGATGAAAAGTTCAGCTCGTAACTCCGTATCGTGTCAATCACTTGTAACGTTACGGCACGCGATAACGTTACAAGTGTATACCTACCTTTAGAGGTACACTGCCAATCCATGATATGATTCCTATCAAGTGACCATCGTAAATAAAACAGGCATTTCTCCACCGCTGATTAAAATTTGAAATAATAGCCAAGAAAATATAGTTTTGCTCAATCTATTCTGGCATTAGTGCCCGTTTAAGCCTCGAAGTTTTTCATTGTGCTGACATTTTGTAGCTACTTTACAAAGTACTAGTGTGCACATGTTGGTAAAGATATTATATCTCTGAATTAATAAACAGAGTAGGTTGTGAAGTATTTGCAAACGTAACATAAATTAAAAGCTCAAATGGTGCATAAATACGTGTAATAAAAATAACTCAGGGCTTCTAGCGTTGAAATGCTACATGATACACTTTTAGCCTCAACCTCTCACCACTGCTTTTTCTCACAACAGAGCAGGTAGCAATCCCCACCAACTGCATATTTCTAAATGTTCGGATCTAAGAATTATATTATGTGGACTTCGCAATAAAACCACGAAGCTCGGAAGGGGCTGTATGCTTTGATATTAAGACTTAAATTACACGTGTGAAACTATGTATCTGTTTTCAGAAGTCTGGGAGTGAGAAATCACTATAGCCCTTTTGCAGGATAGCTTACGGAATTTCAATGCAAGCTATTTCGTAAACCGTCAGGTACAAATACGGGCCGCACATTGTAACAAAATTCCAGTCACTTGAAGGACTGCATTTTGTCTTTTCAATTACGACGTGGTTAAGATCAGGATCAGTACGAAACATCAGTAATAGACTACAAAATATTAGGAAAAATTACAGATAATCTTCCAAAATGAATTTATCCTCTCAGGACAGAAAGCAATCATCGTTACATCAATATTGTTTCAAGTATCAGCCCTTTTTTTTTTCTGGGCACAAGGGATTCTCTGCATCATACACCACCCAGTGGCGATTATGGCACTAACAAAGAGACGATTTTCATTATTATACGAGTGAGAATAGTAGTACAACAGTTGTGAATAAAAGTGATTCCAGACACAATGGAAAGCAACCAAAAGATTCGAAAATATCAATTAGTCGCTCTTGGCGTACGAAATGCGACTGGAAGAAAAACAAATTCGTCACAGTAAAGTTGCATTAGCAATGTCGTCCTCAATTTTCCTTTCTCTCTCTCTTTTTAACACAATTTTGTGAAAGACGAAAAATGTTGGACAGTTTGATATGTTGGTACCATTGGTATCTGTCGTATATATGTTGTTTTCAATGGCGGACAGAATTTTGTTGGTGAAAAAGAAAGCTTTTGTTATTTTGAAAGTGTAACCGAAAGAGTAAGTTTCTGCTATCCGTATTTTTATGTTACTTTGGTCTCATGTTTTAATCGGATCGTGACGTATGCCGTATATTTTACATATAAAGCGGTAACAGGTATGCACAAATATCACCGAAAGTGGTTGAATGTTTTGGCTGATGATACTCGACGGGAATGTTGTGAGTGGTAAAATTAGACGTAATTCTTCACCTTATTTTATTAACCTTGCTGTATCTAAAATCATGTAATGCTGTGCTATATGTGCTTTGGAACCACAACCTTAAAACTAACAGTGAAGTCAGTTGTGTGGATGTTAAAGTGTAGGACTGTATCATTTTTAAGCCGACCGAACTTTTAACTTTGCCGTAGTCATAATTTATGATATAATTAATTTTTTTTCTGCTTCAGGCGAGTTTTCTGAATGATGGTTGCTGGAACAACAATATTTTGAGGCTGTTGTGATCACTACATCTGCAACACATGTGAGTACTCTGAACAGTAACATTGTACTGAAGTTAATAACAAAACCCTTGAGCGCTGCGACGGTAATTGTACGGCTTTCAAATCTTATGTCGGCAGGAACGTACTAGTAAATCGCTGTATTTGTTATTCGGTAAGTGGTGGCAGTAAACATTTGGTAATTATGAAAGAATTTGTATTGTGTGGAGAGAAACAGTAGGTTCCTAGAACATGTGTTCTTAATACAACAGCTAGTTTTGATGCAAGCGAAGGAAAGTTGTCTAGCTGTTATAGAGAATTAATGCTGTGGAACTTTTAGGTTTAGAAAAACATCCATGGCAAAGAAAAAGTTAAAAATAAAACTTATCAAGACTTTTTCTGCATTTTCGCAGCATGTTATTCTTCAGCAGTAAAACAAGTGCTCTTATATGATTATTGCTTTATCAGAACATTTGTCATGTTGTAGCATGATTGAAAAGTCCTGGTGCAGAATTTGATACTACTGTTTAAAGTTATTTGTATTTGACACAATGTAAAGTGGACATAATTTTTTCATAAATGTCATACCCATTAAACTAGTGTAAGAATGTATTTCACGTAACTGTAAAGAAAAGGATTTGGAAATTTGGGCCATTGAACTAGAGACTAAATCATCGAAATTAATTATATTAAGCTTATACAAAGTACATACAGGAGATTTTAATCGATTTATAAATATCTAGATGATGCTTTGACACATCTGTGTAAACCTAAAGCAGAACTTTTAATTGTGGAGACATAAAATGCATTATTTCATTAAAGCGACTGAAAAAAATGACTAGCCTCATTATTAACAACGTATAATCTGTCCCACACAGTTAAATTTGCAACAAGCATTAAAAGTAAGTCAAGTACTGCCATTGATAATATATTTGTGGATAATATTAGAATAAATTTAGCTTCTATATCTCCCATAATAAATGGCCTATCAGATAACGATGATCAGATTCTCGCAATTCAAAAGATATATTCAACAATAAATACAATTTTCTTTGAAGCAGAAAACCAGATTAATAAACAATGAAACAATCATGAACTTTAAGACTGTACTGAAAAAAGAAACCTGGGAATTTGTTTGTATGCATAAAGATCCTAACCAGCTATCTAACTCATTTCTTTGCACTTAAACATTTTTCAGTCTAATTTTTCAGTTAAATATGGAAGTTTGAAAGACAAGAATTATTGGATTACACAAGGAATAAAAATATCTTACAAACCCAAAAGAAGCCTATGCCTTCACTAAGAACAGCAGTGATCCAAAAGTAATTGTGTGTTATATTAAATATTGTAAAATCCTAAGAAAAGTTATAAAAGAAGCTAAGAAGCAACACTGCAGTAGACTTATAGCAAAATCTAATTACAAAGTAGCAACAGTGGGGAATATATTGAAGAAAGAGATAGGAACGAGTACATTTATGGGAACAGGTTACCACCTTACCTGTGAATGATGAAAATTTAAAGGATCCAAGAAGTGTGGCCAAAGCCTTTAATAATCTCTTCATAACAATTACTGAAAAATTAAACACTCAACAAATAGAGGAAGGAGAAGTTATGTTAATTCTAAAAGATTCATTTCCTGGAAACTTCCCCAGCATAAAAATAATTCCAGTCACTGAAGCTGAGTCAAACAGTATAATACATTCCCTAAAATTAAAAAAAAAATCATCGGTTATGATGAGTAACAAGTAAAATATTGAAAGCTTGTACATCTCTCTTTAGTCACCCATGAAGCTACATTTATGACCGCTTGCTATATACATGTATTTCTCCTGACCATCTTAAAATTTAAGTAGTAAAATCACTTAAAACAAAGGAGATGAAACAAGTATGACAAATTACAAGCCCGTTTAATTATTAACAGTTTTCTCTAAGGTACTTGAGAAAGTTGTGCACAGTAGAATAAGCCAACACCTGCATGCAAACAACATACTGGACACAGAACATTACAGATTTAGGAAAGAGATATTAATTGAAGATGCTCCTATCAGACTAGAAGATAGTGTTTTCACATCTATTAACCAAAAAATGCACGTTGCAGGAATTTTCTGTGATTTGGTTAAGGCTTTTTATTGCATGAATCATGAAGTTTTGTTTACCATATTACATTTCTATGGAATTTGAGGAGTATCTTTAGATTGGTTCATGTCCTATTTAACTAACAGAAGACAGAAAGTTGAAGTAGTGTCACATTGTTCGACTCAAAACTTTTTCTCTGCCTGAGATGTATTGAAACATGGAGTTCCCCAAGGATCAATACTAAGGCCTCTGTTGTTTATAATATATGTATGTATATATGAAAGTGACCTTTTGAAAATAATATTATTTACTAATGATACTAGTGTCATAATTTCAAGCAGAAATTTCAAAGATTTCTGTTCTCACATGATGAAATGGTTTGCCACTAATAATTTAGTTCTAAATTTAGATGCAACAAATATGATGACATTCATAACAAAGAATTCATCATTACATATTGGTTAGAAAGAAAAGTATATATAAGAAACAGTGAATACAGAGTTTCTTGGTTTACAAATTGGAAACCACATAAACTGGAAGAACCATATTGAGCAAATGATTCCTGAGCTTAGTGGAGCGTGTTTTACCATTAGTTCGATGGTCTATATCAGTAACATTAACACACAAATCAATTTACTGTATGTACTTCCATTCTGTTATAAAATATGGAATAATTTTTTGGGGTATCTCTTCCAACAGTGGGAAGATTTTCATTTTACAAAAGAAAATCTTCAGAATTATGGCTGTTGGACAAACCAGAACCTCTTGTGGAAGACTGTTTAAACAATTAGAGATTCTGCCTGTTCAATGCCAGTATATACTTTTATTAATGAACTTCAATATCAGTAATCAGGAAATTTTTTAAACAAATTCATCTGTACACAATATTAGTACAAGAAATAAGCATCATCTTCATAGTTCAAATGCCAAACTACCTTGTTTTCAAAAAAGTGCATTCTCTGCTGGCACAAAAATTCTCAACAGTATGAAAATCTTCAAGCAGGAGAAAGTAAAATTTAAAGCAACCTTATGAAAATACACAGTCCAGTTACTCTGTAGATGAATTTTTTTATGTGTAAAGATGATGTATAATACTGCTTTTGTAAAATGTTTGTGGCATTTTACACTGTAAATTTGGATATCTTGTGTGTTTACGACTTGTTACACTCATGGACATAAATGGTAGGGTAATGACAAAATATCTATGTTGTTAGGTTATCTTGTGATCGCCTAAGCTTCTGATTCTGTGAATAATGACATATTGCTGTCAAAACTAGTTTCTCGTATGCGTCAACAATATACCCCCAGATCTCAATTTGCAGCCAAATGTTTACTTTTGCTGATGACGTTAGTGTCATTATATGCCACCATGAAAAGAATCACTTTCGGAATTGAATTTATGGTGCCTTTGCTGAGTTGAAATGTTTTCAAGCCGATACATTTGAGTTAAATGTTGACAAAACAATTACTGAAATTTGCTAGTAATGTGTATTGGTTTAAATTTAGATTATAGTAATAAAACAATTGAATAAGGTGTTTATTAAATTCATCTACAGGTTGATAATAACTTATACTTTAAAAATGCATTGGATATATTATCCTCAAACTTTGTTAAGCATGCCTTGCCATCCGGGCAGTCACACTACTCTTGACAACAGGATCTGCATATTTATATTCCATTACATCATGTAGAGTTACTTTAAGGGACATTCAACAGCTATAAGTGTTTACCATCCAAAAGAAAATTATTAGATTATTAGCAGGTGTGCAGTAAAGTTACTCATGGAGAGTATCATTTGTTAAATTTAAAATTTCTTACTTACCCAAATATAAGAAGAGGAGTTTTCTCAATTCATCCTATTAAAAACTGGGGATTTCCTAATCATCATGCACAAAGTTGAACATATTCTGTTTAGTTATTTTCCTAAAAATTGAATATATATATATTCCAGTATTGAATTTTTTTTGCCAGTGAGTGAACATCTGTTTTTATTACTTATTATTTATTTGTTTTTTTATTTATGCATTATAGACAATATGGAAACTTTTCAAACAAGATTAAAAATACACAGTATAAATGTGGGATGTAAACATTACCTCATTGTCCTGGTAGCTAATCTGGGTACTTACCAGCAAGATGTGCGTCCTGTGCCAAAACCAAATTGTACGGCACTGGACCATCTGACATTAAAATCTTAAACCATGACAGAAAAGTATTTAACTCACTAAAGTCTGGCAGTTAGTGTATGTAATGCCAGGTTTAGTGCTTAAGTCTTCATTTTGCTCACACATTGTAATTATGTGTTTGTTCCAAAATACAGTGATTGTTTCTCCATATGGCTTTAATGATGTGGTCTTTCTAATCTAAGCTGTCATTTAAATTCTGGTCTCCTGCATGTCACAGTGGGCATTTAATTCTGGCACCAAATGGTTAATAAATTCTTGACACAAGCACATTGTTATGTGTGTGTGTGTGTGTGTGTGGTCTGTATAATATGTTATTCTTAAAACATGAATATAAACAGCTGTACAGTACAAACCACATAAAATAGTTCAGTTGCATTACATTTGTAATATGACATGTGCTACATCATTTTACTGTAAAAGTTCTGTGGAATGTGAATAAATTCTTTTTATCATATTAAGATGGATGAAGTGAAGTAGGGTGTGAGGCTTTAAACTGAGTTCACCTGGTTCTAAATGGGGTCCAGTAGCAGGCTTTTGTTGGCATAGTAAAAATCTTTGGGTTCCGTAGAAGACCAGGTTCATGACTAGCTGAACAGCTCTTGACTCTGTGGCATGGAATTGTAATCTTTTTTTACTTCAGTTCATTTGAATTTCTACTTATTTAGGACTTGGATTTCCCTTAGTTGCATTTGGGCATTTTTTTCTTCCTGTATGTTAATGTATGACTGGTTTGTTAGCATTTAATGTAGCAGTCAGCACCAAGGTTGGATTAAAAAAAATTCCTTTTTATAGAGTCAAATTCAGGTAGCTCAGAATTTTGATAATTCCTAGTAAATGAGTAAATGAGACTTTACTGAAACTTAACCAGCAGAAATGCACAGTACTGAGTGGTATAAAAGTTCCTTGTTTAAGAAGCTGGTAAAATAAATAAGTGGTTGTGAATGAAACCTATTTAATTTGTGTAGAATGTACTGACATTTGTGTAGAAAAAATTTATTCATTTCATTTAATTTGGTAACTGACTGAGTAAAATAACCCCATGCAGCAGCAAGTGAGTAATAATTTCCCAGTCAAGAAATTGCCCACATTTTATGAACATGGAGGCTTATCACTCTTCAGAAGACCTGCTGCGGGCCTCTGTTCTGAGCCACTTGAATCCAGCCATTTTTTTTAAGATCCATTTTATTTTAGTGTGTGTTTTTAGCAGTCTGTCTCCTTCATGTCTTCCCGCGAACACCCATACACATTTCTTAACTCTCCCACATGTACCACATGTGCCAGCAATCTCATCCTTGAATTAATTGCTTTCACATTCTTTATCATGGAATACAAGTCATAAAGGTTCTAATGCCGTTTTCTCGAGCTAACTTTCTCCCTCTTCAGTTCAAATGTGTGGGCTGGATTAGCACAGTTGGTGTAGTGACTTGATACAGGCTGGATGGTTTGGGGATTAAATCCTGGTGGGAGTGAAACAGTATGATGGCATTACCACACTACCTTTTGGTCTAGTTTTATAGTTGAGATTGAAATGAAGACTTCTCTATGGATTTATCAGTAAAATATTTTACTTTTTCCATCTGTTGCAAATGACTTTCCATTTCCATTTCCTTTGCAACAGAAGAATTGTAACCCACTGCAGTGTGCTATCAATGATACTTTCCATGGTACAAACAGATAGAAATATGCTATCACTAATACCATTTCTTGGTAAGTTGACTGCAGAGAGGGGAATTTCAGTGCCACATACTGTCTCCTTCCATCTGTCAGAAGCAGTTTTTTTTTAAGTCCCAGATGAAGGTTTAGAGTCATGATTCCATTTTAGCTGACCACATTTGCAACCCTTGATCCTGTGTCTTGGTGTCTTGCACCTCTAATTAACCCTGTAACTGTTTTTGATGTAATATATCATTGTGATACAGTCCTTTAAATTCTCTCTGTACTTCACATAGTGGTTCAGTGGGAGGAAGACCATTGATAGCTGCTGCATTCTAGGAGAAGGATTGAAATTATGTAGACAGTTTTTGCCTGCTCAAAGCAGACAGTGGTTGAAAATAATTATTTAACCCTAGCAGAATTTTTTGTATGATAGAGCAGTCCAAATTTAGAGTCACAAAAATGACAGCAGTGAAAGTACTGCTGACAGGATGGAAGAATTAAGGAGGATAGGAACCCCTGTTGTATAGTGTCCAGTACATTCATTACTTTACACTGACAGCCATCTGTAATGCTGTTCAAAAAGTGTTGCACATATCATTACCATCATTAATTCTGAAGCTTCAGATGCATGCCTAGACTTGGTGTCATCTTTGATTTTGCTCCTAGGTTGAGCTGCTTGGTTCAGATTTTGACACTTATTCCATGCATGTTGACTAAGTTATTCAGTTATAACACCAAGGTATGCATTTTTACACATAAAAATGTAGTTTTTAACATTTACTAAAAGATTATAGATCACAAAAGTACAGGCAGGTCTCGTTTAGGGATTTTTTGTGCCATTTTGCCTTAAGGCAACTTGAAAATTTACACCACATTTTGACATGATAATTTTCAGTTTAACATGATTTGGCATAGTCAATCCATGATCACACTTACATTCTGTAGGGGACTAGCAGAAAATGATGTCACTGACATGCCATCAGTCATGTGTGTGGATTGATTATGTTGGAGATATAAAGGATTGATTATGTTGGAGGTATAAACATGCGGGTCATGTAGTTTTCTCTTAAACGTCATTGGCTTTTCCTACCAACAAGAGTAAGAAACATCAATCTATATCACCTAGTATAAGTCAAATGAAAAACTGGTGAAAGACAGTTGGTATTAGAGAAACTAGACGTAATAAGCTGACTTGAAAAACGGTGGATGAATTGTTGACATATGCCATAATGATAGACTTGTTCATAGTAGTATATGTACAATTTGTGATAATGTTGATTGAATCATAAAAAGTGCTTAGTCAGGAACTGAAGTGTTTGTGTAGCAAAGACTACCACAGTCTTGTCAGAGTGAACCATACCAAAAACTGTGGATATGAGTCTACATTTTTATTGCATTAGAAATAAATAAACATATTGTACAGAAATTGTATAGAAATGTATATGTACTCTATATACAGTAAATACATACTATACTGGTCTGTATGTTCACTAGTGTTACAGTCATACATTATATAGAATAAGGTTGTCAATCCCGTAACCACCCTGTAGTACATTGTTTTAAGTGGGAATTTTGTGTTTGATTTGCCCAGCATTTTTGAAGAACGCAATCTTGGTGTAGAATACGACCTGCCTGTAATTCATATTACATTACAGCATTCATGCAGCTAGTGTCAACATATAGGTTTCTTAATTTGTGGTTCAGGTGGTATGGACATTTAAAAAAATACATTAAAACAATAAGTAGTATTCTTTTTATGTTTTTTCATTAATTGTGGTTAAAAATTTGTCTCTTGATTTGCTGTACTTTTTTCTTTTGCATTGAAACATCTGATTTTGTTTTCAGTCCTTCATGAATCTTGTTTCTGTATGATGTATTGTGAGTTTCATGTAAGAGGTAACTGACCAGTTACTTCTTACATGTAATTCTTATACTGAATGTAACATTGGAACATTTTTTAAATGTCTATACAATCTTAATCACAAATTAAAAAACCTCTGTGTTGACACTAGCTGCATGAATGCTGTAACATAATATGCATTTCGTTTATAATCTATTATATTTCAGTAAGTTTAAACATTTTGGCATAAAGCTCCCTGGGTAGATGGCATAAATGATGCTCAAACATGTAGGAGCAATGGTGTTATAAATGAGTGCTGGCTTCAGAATATATTAAAATCAATATGCAAACTGTTGACTGTTTCTGGACAGTGGACACATTGAGTGTGTGTGTGTGTCTTCATAGGAATTTCGCCTTCTGTTGGACATCATATCTTAGTGGATATTCACGTGTCACTAAAGCTATGATACTGACACGGGAACCTGTAATGTAATGTACGTATTTGAGTTACTGGACTACTAGTACTTGTCAGGAGTAGGAAACATTAGGAAACAGAGTTTCTACATTTTCTCCATTTTCATTTCTTAGGTTCGATTACCGCCAGGTGTCCCTGCGCACACCTATGGCCCAGTTGGATTCAACAACGTGGCTTGCCACCACTGCTACCAATCCAAATAACAACACGGCAGCAGGCCCAGGTACGGCACCAAACAACAGAGGAGCTGGTGACCCTCACAATGTTGTGAAGGCACGGGAGGACCAGCTTGGGCAACAGCAGCAGCATGGACAAAGTTTTGAGGATGTTGCACAGCAGCAGCAACAACAAAGAGGATTACTGAAAATACCATCATCTGTCGTTGGGAAATGCTCCATGTTCACACAAACAGAGCCGACCAACAGGTAACCCAGTTTGTGCAGGACACGTTCTGAGTATTAGTGGGGAACAGAGAAATATGTGTGCACTAATGTTAAATTATTTGCAGAGGTTTGTGGATAATGAGTGCAGGATGAAATTTTTAAGTGCTGTATTTATTTTGAATGCCACACATCCTTCGGCCATAGAGAGTGCAGTGTATGGTTATAAACCATAGCAGGCTATTTAAACCATTCAGAAATTAAATCAGGTTCAGGTACAAAGGTTCATCTAAACATGTACCTGGAATCACATGGTACTCCCTGCCACCTCTGTACTGAGAAATAAATTCAACAATAAGATCAGAATGAAGATTTGAGTCTTTTGGGATGTTACACCTTGTTGAGTGGTAAGCAGTTACCAATATATCGAAGGATTGTAATGCTTTCAACTTCAGCATCACGCAGTCCAAGCAGAGTTTACCAGTTGATATGGTGTAACATCCCAGAAGACTTGAATCTTCAGCAGCATCACTGTGAGAACCTTACAGCTGACAAAAGATTGGGATGTTGAATAATCAAAATAATCTGAGAGAAAGAGAACACCACCACCATTTTTGCCTGTAGTTGTATGCTGCTTGTAATGTGATGCAAGGTACAGAAGTTCTGGGTGATTAAATTTTGTACCGTGGCACCTGATATTTTTGGGTTCTCAGTACACAGCTTACTGCATGCTATCCATTTGGCACTTAGAGTTTTGATGTGACTCATATATTTTTGGAAACTTTGTGCACCCATGATATAAAACAAAGAAGGGAGGCGAGTGGTGCTGTGCATCTTAATATCTTTTGATCAGCAGCATGCATGATAGAGCAGTACTTGTAATCCACAGTTGCAGGAAGTATTCCAAATGAGGATTAGAGAATGAACTTTTCCCAAAATATCAGTGGCGTACCGGGGGGGGGGGGGGGG
>Ga0123357_10008685_pt1 | contig 12728 bp, 9 predicted proteins | sample TergutEmb28metaG_FD_89873 | JGI IMG/M metagenome (GOLD analysis project Ga0123357, IMG submission 89873) | Embiratermes neotenicus P4 segment gut microbial communities from Petit-Saut dam, French Guiana - Emb289 P4 | ecosystem: Host-associated > Arthropoda: Insects > Digestive system > Gut ... | reverse complement strand
CATCGAACCAGAGCAATACAACCCATGAAATAACTCAACAAATAAGTCGCAAGCTCCTGAGGATGGATGTATTAACATCTGAAACATGTTGAGCATTAAATAAAGAAACAATAAAGCAAGTGACATCAAGTTGGTCTCTCTTTATTCAACTATCAAGATGATGCACGGTCCAATAAACATAAGATTCAACTAGTTGCTATGTTCTAACAGTTTGCGTCATTCTTTTCTTTGGTTCTTGAACTCTTTTCACTTCAAAGTTTCAAGTAGTATCAAATCTATTGCTCTTTTTACTGTGGTAAAACACTCTCCACATGGAATACATCAGGTCAAGGAATTAATAATGACATTAATCTGATTTAATGTGGTAATATGAATCATATTTTCAGGTTCTGTCTGTGAAATAAGAAGCAGATAATATGAGCTTATCAGTCTGAAGATGAAGTGCCTACCAGCTGTTCTCCTGGACTTAATATTGTGAGTGCATCAGGTTACATGGGAGAGAAGATCTCACAATTTTGCCAGATGTAACAATGTAAGTGGAACAATTTGTGTGGGAAAGGAATGAATATTTATAGTCCAGTAATAGGAATTATTCATCTCCTGTTGTTGCTTATAGAGTTGGCAGCTATACTGTAATTTGTGGGTAGTGTTTTGTTATCCAGTGTTACAGGATATTAAATGATTTGGTTCCTAAGGGCTGCACATATTTTTGACATACAGCTTGACTGCACATGCATCACTTCATTAATGCAACACATGGCCAGTAATAGGTAATAGTGTCTTCTTAAAATTTTCCTTTTCTGTGAGTTATAGATCAGTGTGACAGTAGACTTGTTGATTATACATGATCAGATTATCCACTCTTAGTAGACAGTGGTACTTCCCAACGTACCATTGTGCTCAAGGAAGTTATAACTTTCACAGTTTATGAGGTCTGTGCTCTGCTGGGATATTACACTTTGTATATTGGTAATTCCTTACAGACTGCAGATGCAAGTTTAATTGAAAGCCAGTGGGGTTGTTTGAGGCCTCTTGCTGTCCTGTACCCCAGTATGTTAAGATCTCTATTAATTTACACTTAAATAATGTTTTTTTTCATGAGACAGACGTGCTTTGTCTTACTGATCATTTTGAACTTTTGGTATATTTCTTAATTACTTAATCACTGAGTATTTGGTTCATTACACTCTTACATATCCTAGTATACACTGTATAAATTTGATGTTTATTTCATTTCTTATTGGGTAGAATGTGTTTCTTATTACATTATGCATCAACAGCATGCAGCCCGGTTGATTCACAATGGCACAAAACCCAGCCATACAGAGAAGGATACTGAATTTGCTATGAAACCTGACAGTACTGTTCAACACTATCCTGCAGAAGAAACACCTCTGATTTCATCAGGCATTAATGGTATGTGCCAGTTTATATGCAAATGGGGACAGGTGAATGCTGGCAATTGTCATTGCAGTTCCAGAGCTGCACATAGTGCTTCAAATTACTGGGACAAACAGTTTGGACAGTCAGATAACAGCAGTCTTGCATCTGCTGCCTTACAGCAGTGGATCATGTTTAGTTCTGACAACAACAGTAGCAGCAGTACGCCTGAATCTCCAACTGTGACGAAACCCGTAGGCAGACCGAAACAGAGTGTGGAGAATGTGAAGTACCACCAGTGTCTGTTGTGTGGAAAATCTGTTCAGAGACTCAGTCTGCACATGCGAATGCACACTGGGGATCGGCCGTATCAGTGTTCTCAGTGCGGTCAGCGGTTCACACAACTAGGAAGTCTCAAGAAACACCAGACCCTTCATTCAGAAGAAAAGCCGTTTAGTTGTAATGTGTGTGGTAAGTGTTTTAGGTGCAAATCAGATCTTTCATTACATTCCAAGCTTCACAATGGTAGAAGTTTCGATTGTTCGTATTGCAGTAAATCATTTGTAACTCAAAAAGCCATTGACAATCATGTGAGAATACATACAGGTGAGAAACCTTATTTATGTCACGTGTGCGGTATGAATTTTAGTCAGGAAGGGAATCTCTCAATGCACGTGAAGGTCCACGCTGGGGAGAAGCCATTTCAGTGTTCAGTTTGTGTGAAGTTCTTTGCTACAAGAACTCACTTGGCAAAGCACACAAGGACTCATACAGGTGAGAAACCGTATACGTGTGCGACATGTCACAAGTCGTTTAGTGATCGGGGCTATTTTATGAGGCATCTTGCAGTCCACACTGGAGAGAAATCTCACATTTGTAGTGTATGCAGTAAGGCATTCACACAAAGAATTAGCTTGAAAAGGCATTCTAGGATACATACTGGCGAGAAACCATTTGAGTGTATTATATGTAAGGAAGCATTTCCCCTGAAACGTGATCTCAAGAGACATGGTGAAAAAGTTCATAATATGAATAAAGTAATAGTTCCATTAACACAACAGTTTGCACATTCTCAACATTTTAGAGGTGACTTGAAGAATGAACATTCCATTTGTCATTATCAGTGTTAATTGTTTTAGGAGGGCATTCACCTGCATGCAGCATAGGACGTGTCGCTGTTCATACAGAGACTGCGTTCAATAAGGTTCCATCAGTTTAATGCACACCAACTAAACTGAATACAAATTAAAAATGTGCACTAATTACTGGTGTGTTATGACACTTTATGTGTCATCAATGATATTATTGCTTGAGTGCAACCACTATTAGATTGTTCTAGCAATTTTTGACACATTTTTAAAGAAATTTAAGATTTTATAATTTTTGTCCCATGATTGTCTGCTGAAGCATGCTGCCTGAATTCTTTTACAAGCTTTGTTTATTGAAGGAGGTTCATAAATATAATGAAATGTGAAATACTTATTCAGGATTGCTTGTGCAGTGCATTTTTCTGATGCATTTAGTCTGCTGTAAGATGGCTAACAGGAGTGGTTGTTGTGTTTCATTTGTCCTCGATATTTGTGTATATTACGTTGTCTGTGCTGGAGACTTGAGCCTGCTTTACTTGCAATAGCTGACCTGTAAATGATGATGGCAAGTTAATGTTTGAATAGAATAATAAAGAACATTGGATGTATGGATGTGATGTGTTGACATTAAAGTATGCATTAGGTGTAGATAATATTTCTTGTGCTAAAGAACTTCATAAAACATACCATAATAAATAAGAAGTATACTCTACATACATAATATGCTTGAAAATATTAGCTTTATAAATTTATCCATTGTGACAAAGCAAGTGCTTTGTACAAAAGGTTTTTCATAGGATGATGGCTCAACTCATACTGCTGCAAACCTTCAGAAACCCTTGCAAGGCTTCTCATAATTTCAGTTTTCAGAATACCTTGAAAGGCAGTGACTCCTGAAGTCATGATAATCCTAGTCAAAGCCTTGTATATCAGTGCAAGGGGTTTCATGTCCTTATACACCAAGCAGTCTTGAACTGACACCTGAGTGAAGAGCTTTCTTATGCTTGGAATCACTAACAACATGACACAATTTATTATTCATTGTCTGTCGTACACAACACAGTGGTGCAAAGTTAAAATAATGCAACAGTTAATAAAGCTACATGTTTTGACCCCATGGGGTCATCTTGAGGCTTATAAAATATGGTATCATTCAAGGTACATCTGTTGTTACTACCTACGGGATTCCGTGGTTTACAGTACGCTAGTATTAAAAATGTTATAAAAATATAGGTAAAGATCGTGTTGAACGTGTGAATCAATCTACATGTATGTGAGAGGTATCTGTGTGGAAAACCCTCAGTTTAGAACATGACACAAGCTTATGTCTAGGAATCCCTCAGATGCCAGTGAAGTACATTACATCTTTGTTGACCCACTGATAATTGCATGGTAGATGTCTTAATTTGATGTAATTTGTAGGGAGTGTATGGAAAACATGCAAGAATTGCCACGTCATTACAGTCCCTATGAAACCCTGGAGAAGTCTAGGTATTGTGGCTATTAATAAGAATTCTCTTTGTATGAACACAAGTATCACCAGGCAATACAATATGACAAGTACTTAACTGAATAATTGAGCTCAACCCATGATGATATTCAACACTAAGATTTACTTGTGAATATGCAGCTTTTGTATAGTTGGTATGACTGTGACCATGGGATTGCAGTCTTCTGGGATGTGATTTCATGTTGTCTGGTAAATGTGCCCCGATGTTCCAGAGTAACCTACGGCAGCGATGAACCAGGTAAATTAATTTACCCAGAAAGTGGAGGGGAAATGTTTCTCTGTAATGACAGTATACAGCTACTACGCTACACAGCGTCACATCCCAGAAGACATTAATAATCACTTGCGGACATATTTGAATGGCTGTTCGACCAAGCACTGTAAATGGTCAGACTAGGACAGGTGTGGGAAATGGTTAGGTCATGTGACACAGGGTTTAGGTACAACTGAAATGAGTGACAGAGAGCATTTCTGCTGCTAGATATCAGTGTGACATGTTCTCCATTGTACGTATACTGTCATATACATGTTTTGTCATTTTGTGAATTTGTACATCTCACTTCCAACACTACTATATGCTTAAGGCCAAGGGCAGTTTAGGCTGTAACTTTTCCGAATCTAGTTGTGTTACGGGCATAGAATGCATGAAGTGAGGAAATTGATTGGGACGGAAGTATGTTGTATGCAAAGGAAAATCTTCAGTTTACTTTATTATTCATTAATTTCAGTCAAACATCTGACATGAGGTGTGTGTGTCAATTTCAGCTCCAGTTTTCTACTAAATGTAAATGCAAACTAAGCATAAGTTTCTTAATATTACATAGACACAAATACATTATAATACTGACAAATGAACAATTCACTACTGCCACATAGCTATGCAAGCATTATGGCGCCCCACTCTTACGGCGACTGAACTACCGATACCAGTCACCACCAAGATTAAACTTCAGTGGATCCCTGGAAACAAGGTCTTGTGGTGCCCCAAGGGGTTTTGACATCATTACTACACTGAGTGGTTTTCAGCAGCACATAGATGGCAGAAAAAGGCACTTTTTCTTGAAATCTGGATAACATGGGATTCATGTGAAAATTGGGTGATGCATGTGCAGGAACAAGGTTTCTGTGCATGGTATTAATCTGGGTTTACAAACACACTTGGTTGAAAAAGGGTGGTCAAGGGGTGTAGCGTAGGCATTCTCCTGTAATATTACTTTACAGATCTGATGTTTATTGGACCGTGCGTCTTTGTGATAACTGAAGAATAAAATCCAAATAGGTGCCACTTATTAATTTATTATACTTCTTATAGGCTGAACATGTTTCAGGCATTACTATGCCCACCATCAGGAGCACACGACTATGATGTTGATTACCACATTGGTCGTTTCATTCTTAGTTTGCTGTATGTTGGAGGTTAGGTGCCTTTAGGCTGGAAAAGTGTCCGGGCTGCCTGCAGCCCGGACACTACTCCAGCCAAGAACAGAATGACCAATATGGTAATCAACATCATAGTCGCGAGCTCCTGATGATGGGCATAGTAGTGCCCGAAACATGTTGAGCCTATAAGAAGTACAATAAAATAATAAGTTGCATCTAGTTGATTTTTTATTCTTCGGTTACTGTGCGGATCTTTTGAGACAATTCCGGTACATTATTGATACAAGGTAAGAGGATGTTATCATTACTGAAAATGTGTGAGGACTATATTGAATAATAATGTTTTTGTTCAATGTGAAAAAAAAAAATCCAACAGATGGAACAGTATACAGATATTTATTCACTGCAAAACTACTCTACATGTTTCGGGTGTCACGGCACCCATCATCAGGAGTATCAAAAACTGTACCCGCAGCCTCCGGTACAGGTCATACTACTTGTACCGCTACTCCCCTCCAACGTGGTACCGGAGGCTGCGGGTACAGTTTTTGATACTCCTGATGATGGGTGCCGTGACACCCGAAACATGTAGAGTAGTTTTGCAGTGAATAAATATCTGCATACTGTTGCATCTGTTGGATTTTTTATTCACATTGAATTATGATGCATGGAACCACGAGCTTAAAAAAAATGTTTTTGTTATTGAAATGTGGTGGTGATTAGTGTGTGAAGATAACTTACAGTAATAACTATGTGCATGATATCTATTTTATTTTATAATATCGGTATTAGAATGCAGAGGGTGTTAAAACAGTGACAGAAATTGTGAACTCAAATTCTTCATATTCCTAACAGTCCTCAGCACTAAGTATGATGTATAGCTTGTTGATATTAATGCTGTGACAGAATCGTATTTCAATATTCATAAAACATTATCTTGTGAGCTGAAGATATATCACGTAATAGGAACTTACATGACCCATATGTTGAGCATGCTACAGTGTTTTTCGCGTTGCGTATTTTTATGTTTTGTCTTAACTGGATGAATTTATTCACATCCAGTGTTTATTGTCTGTCCCGTGTTGGATCAGAATAAATCACTATTTGATCATGCTGTAATTAATAAGGCAGTGACCTCGAGTAGTAACGTCAGAATTTTATCGTAAGTTTATTCAGGGGTTCAAGACATGCTTCATTTCATTTTGATTATAGCAGCAAAAAACTGCAGAAGAAAAAGTATACTGTCATCAGTCATGACCCTTGCGGATATTTGAATATTGTTGTAACATATGTTACTTCCCTGTTACCTGCAAAATTGAAAATTCCTGCTGCTCTTGCCAAAATGTATTACTATTATTTTATCGACACAGACAATACATTACATCCTCTTTTTTTATATAGTTTAAGATATCATACATAACCTGCAGATCACAGTGATGTGCACTAGACACAATATGTACAGTACAGGGAAAGATCGATATTTTTTGAGAACTATGCCACTGTACAGCGAAACATCCCAGAAGAACAAAGATATCATTTACAACACGGCAAAATGTTGGAATCACTTATGATTCATTTTAATGCACTTGCACTTAATACTCTGTGCCCCTATCCATACTAATTTTGGAAACAATGCCAAAAACCGTATTTTATCCTCGTGTAATGCTGAAGATCGCTACCTAGGAATGAGACAGTAGTGATCCTAGGGCTCACATTCTTGTTCAATGTTGACTATACGTACATTGAAACTCAAGCATGTTCGATTTAAAATTGTATAGAGTGAGAAGTGTGATCCTGGAATGGCTTAAATCATACATGAATAACAGGAAATAAAAAGTTGACTTGGAATTTATAAAAACATGCTTTTACTCTTTGGGTCGGGAAACTGTTCAGTGTGGTGTTCGCAGGGCTCTGTTCTGGGACTCTTGCTGTTTAATATATATATTAATGATTTTCAAAAAATAATTAATAAACTCTCCCACGCCTTACTGTTTGCTGATTATACCAGTATTCTTGTCATATCTACTGATTACATTGAACTAAGTCAAAAATTAAACTCCATCCTGCATAATACTTCTAAATTGTATCAAAAAAATCATTTGGTATTAATGTGAATAAAACATATATGTATATATATATATATATGTAGATGGGAGGATAATATTAAGATGGATCTTCAGGAAGTGGGAGGGGGTGGAGACTGGATGGAGTTGGCTCAGGATAGGGACATTACCATTGTTGAAACAACCAAATTCTTGGGCTTGATTTGGACTGTCACGTATCATGGAAGTCCCACATAAATGTACTATTAAAGAAGCTGAGTGCTCTGTTTTATATTATGAGAAAATTATCCTACATGCTAAATATAGTAACACTAACAACTGTTCACTTTGCACACCTTAAACTGTGGTATAATATTTTGGGGCTTATCAACAACCATGTGGAATATATTTTTGATACAGACAGCAATAATAAGAATTGTGCTGGGACTAGGTCCTAGGAGCTCTTGTAGAGGTGAGTTGAAGAAATTAGACATATTAACAGTACCAAGTTTGTATATCCACTTTGAGACTAACTCCCCTATAAATAGTACAGACAAAAAGAAGAAATCAACTACATTAACCATCAGTGAATTTTTCTTCAATTCAAATAGGTTATGCCTATTTATGGATACAAATATTTAATAAATTACCACTCAACATACCAAAACTTCATAGATTTTCAGTTACTTCTAAGTCTACATTAAGGAAATTCCTTGTAAAGAATGCTTTCTGCTCCATAGATGAGTTTTTATCTATTAATTTTGATGTTAATTAGCACTATATTTAACTGTCTCTTATTTTTAACTAAATTTATTAATGAGACTTCCACTTCATATACCACTACAGGTTGTATATTGTAAAATCCTGTGTTACTTTGCCCTACATTTGACTCTTGTATGTGTTAATAGTTTGTGCCTAGTATTGTTAAACTTAATGATACTTGTTAATGTCTGTTTCTAGAATGAGACTGTATATTACAATCCATTCTTGTTTATAACCAATTTCATATTCAAGCTTTCATTAAACAGATGATGGATCCATGAAATGTGAATGTATGTATGTACGTACCTGTATTCTTTGGGTAGGATGACACAAATCCGAAATATATTTGTAGGTACCAAAATTACATTCATAGTTCAGAATGATTACACCCTGCATATTTGTAGTGTTACTCTTTTCTTGAGAGATGGAATTCACAATGCACTAAACATAATAATGATAATAAATTAAGAGTTGGTGGAATATTCCATGACTTGGAGAAAGCCTTTGATTGCATGAATCACGATATATTATTATCGAAGCTTAAATTTTATGGAGTTACAGGTAAAGCCTATACACTGATAAAATACTCTTTAAAGGATAGATATCAGAGGCTGCTGATAGATAATAGATATTACAATAGTATTTTCTCCAACTGGACGAAAGTTAAACACAATGTCCCTCAAGGTTCAATACTCGGTCCTTTGTTTTTCCTTCTCTATCTAAATGACCTACAAAAATTATAATGTATATCTCAACTAGGTCTGTTTGCTGATGATTCCATTATACATGTCTGAAAATCTAGTCCCCTAGAGTTTGTAAACGACATGAAGTATTTGTAAATATAAATGACTGGGTCAAAATTAATTTACTGTTATTAAACTTTGGCAGAACATATTATTTACACTAGGACTAAAAATGGTCACAAAATTAACACCAATATAAGCCATGGAAATAAATCACCAAAGTCACATCACCCAGTTCCTTGGATTATTCATTGATAACATCTTATCATGGAAAACTAATGACCAATTACCTTCGAAATTATGTGAGGCACTTTATGCAATCAGGGCTGTCAAATCTTTCATGTCACAATAAACATTGAGGATGATTTATTTCTCTTACGGTCATTCTATTATGACCTGGTATAATTTTGAGGTAAGGGAGCTCATCCTGTAGTAGTAATATTTTTAAGATTCAAAAAAAGAATAATTGGAATCATTACAAATTCTTAAAGTAGGTATTCTTTTCAAGGATTATTTAAGAAAATGAATGTTCTTCCATTACAATCACAATTTATATTTTCCCTTTTATTGTTTGTGATTAAAAGCAGGGAACAATATAAAGCCAATTTTGAGATTCATTGTATTAACACCAGACATGCTACTGATTTACATCCTCCATCAAGATTAACAATGTTCCAAAAATGAGCTTTCTATTTTGGAATAAAGGATTTTAATCATTTACCATCTATCATTGAAAATTTGTATCATGAAAAGGAACAATTTAGACATGCTTTAAAAAGGTTTCTTCTTAGTTGAGTAAGGAGAGACCAACTTGATGCCACTTGTTTTATTATTACTTTATTCAGTGCTCAACATGTTTCGGACATTAATACATCCATCCTCAGGAGCTTGCGACTAATTCGTAAAGTTACTTCATGGGTCGTATCTGTAAGAAGTATAGATGTATTGTGTTAGCGCGCTATTTATTAGGGCATTGTTGGTCTTGATGCGTGTGGCTCTATTAGAGAGTGTGTTTTGCAAGTATTGGCTGCCATGGTGTCTTATAGTGATCGAGTGTTTTGTGTAGCATGTTGTGATAATGTCTCCTGAATATTGTATCTGCACTTCACAACCTGGTTTGATGTGTGTTGGTGTTCCGTTGCAGTGTGGCTATGGTGGTGTGGTATTCGTATGCAGTCTGAAGCACTACTGACCTGTTCATGAGGGATGCGGGGGTTGGGGGTTAATAAACGTTTGGAGCAGGGGGTTGGTTTCTCCTGGGCTCTGCTCCGGAATGAGTCTTCTTTCTTGGTGGACGGATTGGATATAGTATTGTTCGTAAGGTAATAATAAGCTTGGGTTATTGAGGGGTTTGAGTAGGGTCATAGTACTGTTCATTTGGCCGTATTCATGTTGGTTTTGTAGAATGTGTAAAGCATATGCCGATTGGGGATTATTGTATCTGATGTATCGTATGTGTTCTTGGAACCGTATGTTTAGGCTGCGACTAGTCTGGCCTATATATGAACTCGTTTTACCACTTATTGTAAATTAGATATCTGCTGTTTATAAGAATGCATGTGTACATTATAGTGGCGTATTTTATATCCAGAAGGTTCCTTTGAGGTTGTTAGGAACCATGGAATGTAATGGAGATTAAAGTAATCCGTGCTCAAGTCCACGGGCAAAAGATGTTCTATAGTCTTTGCCAACATCTGTCTGTGGCATTGGGCTGTAGAGGGTGTTGGGTTGTTGAAATAGCAGTAAGTTGCACATTTCGAATATCGAATGACGGTATCGTCATGTTTAGGGAATTGAAAAGCTTTCAGTTGGATACGCCGTGTGTTTATAATTATAGTAATGGTTTAGGAAGAATCAGAACTTCATATTTGCGGGTAATATTGATGTTTCTCTTGTTACGGTAATATTTTGGAACGTGAAGTGTCTACGACAGTAGATTGTGTGTGGTATGGTATTCAGCTTGTTGAAGCGAATGGAACGAACCCTATATGTTGAGAAAGAGAACCTTATTCGTTAATGTCTAGCATAGGGCATAAGTCCACGTATAATGATGCTTTTGATAAAGCTTGATTATTAAATGTGTAGTTTATGTCAGGGCCATGTTTTCTCCCATCTTCTAGTACCGTTCTGGTGATAGCATCATGGTGGGTATTTGGTTTTAGGGAATGTGCAACGTATACACTGATGATATTGCAAGGTATAGTGTGGATTTGACACCTTTTTTCCTAGCTGCGGAGTGACATTCCTGGTAGGTTTGTTACTCCATACAATGCCATTGTGATCACGGTAGGTTATTCTTTGGTTTATTTAGCTGATCCAAACCCATACTTTATGCTGCACTTTCACGTAAATTTTTTTTTGCGGCGCATTCATTATGCCGTTTTTGAGCAACCAGTAACAGAGATATGTTCTGTACAGCAGTTAATTGAGAAATGGTCCACAAAAATCAAACTTATGCTTCTTTTAACCAAAGGATCAAATGAAATTTGCCACAATACAGGTATGTTTCTCTGGATGTGAGTGGTACCACCAGGATGTTTGCAGTGTATATATAACATCCCATCATTCTGCCAAGGAACATAGGGCTTCAACAAGAATCTTCCATCTCACTGTATTCTTGGCATAATTTTCGATCTCCATCCAAGTCTTCTTAACTCTCTTGGACTCTTAAAGCAACGTTCTTCGCCACATATTCCTCGCTCTCCCCCTGCCCTGTTTACCCTGGGGGTTCCACTCAAGGGCTTGCCTGGCCATATCGTCTGACAGTTTTCGTAGTGTATGGCCCAGCCATCCCCACTTGTGTTTCCTGATCTGCAAATCTATTCTAAGTTGCTTCATGTGCTTCCACAACTCTTCAATCATTATCTGGTTTGGCCAGAAAATTGTCAGTATTTTTCTGAGACATTTATTAATAAAGACTTGCAGCTTGGCTGTTATACGTTTTGAGTTTATCCAGGTCTCACAGCCATAGAGGACTGCTTTCACGTTTGTATTGAAGATGCAAAGTTTGGTTTGCGTTGAATATGCTGTTGAGTGCCAGATCTTGTTTAGTGTGCTGAATGCTATCCTCGCCTTTCATATGCGGGCCATGATATCAGCCTCCATACCACCTGTGTCATCGATGATGCTCCCCAGATATGCAAATTATGTCACTCAATAGCTTCACTGTTTGTGCAGAGAGTCTCATTATTTTTTAGGGTAATACACATCTCCTGAGACATATTTACGTTAATCTTTAAGTCCACTTTGGAGGCTTCATTTTCTAATCTCTCGAGCATTAGGCTATTTGCATTCCTCTTGTAGAGTGGGCTTGTTTGCAATGTATTCACCATATTTGTAGTGACCAGTTTTTATCATATACAGTTTATTCTGTTTTGAAAGGTTCTACTCTGATCTAAATTATTCTATAAAAAGTGTATTTCTGTTTACAATACTTCCTCCCTCGACTTTCATACACCTTGCACTGTTGTTCCTGCTTGGTTTTCCCACCTGCATTTTAATTTGTAGAGAAATGTTCCGAAATTGTTCAGTTCCTTAATCTTGGTAAAACTGATTCTTTTCTTGTGTTAGATCTCTTCATTCATGTGTATCGATTTAATGTTTCAAAATACTTCCTGCCATCTCTGTGTCCCATTAAGTTTGAGCAATATATGTATTTCATTCATTTCATTACACAGGTGGCATCTTCCCCCCCCCCCCCCCCCCCCCCCCCCCCCCCCTCTCCCCCCTTTCTCTTTCTATCCCCTCCCCCCCCATTTTCTCTTCCCTTCTCTTTCTATTTTTTTTTTTATTTTCCTTCTTCCCATTTTTTTCTTTTTTATTT
>Ga0123357_10008684_pt1 | contig 12728 bp, 6 predicted proteins | sample TergutEmb28metaG_FD_89873 | JGI IMG/M metagenome (GOLD analysis project Ga0123357, IMG submission 89873) | Embiratermes neotenicus P4 segment gut microbial communities from Petit-Saut dam, French Guiana - Emb289 P4 | ecosystem: Host-associated > Arthropoda: Insects > Digestive system > Gut ... | reverse complement strand
ACACCCCCATACGTTTCTTAGAAGTTAGTTGTCAAATACCTAAAGCTTTTTTCCTCAGAGGAACTCGGAAGTATCCTAACCACGCCAAAACAACTAATAACAGGCATATCAAGGCCGATTTAATGTAATAAGGAAAAATATGGCGCAAAATACACCACTATTATTATTACAGACATATAAATATATTATTTTTTAATGTATATGTAATTAATAAACCATCGTTATGCTTAGTAAATATCAGCAAGGTGTATTGGAAGAATGAAACATTTTTATCTAATAATGTTTATTAATATTTTTCCAGATTAACCAATTTTAGATTGGTTGTTCTGTCACTCGGTCCACTTAACAGCGGATAATCGGAAGTTCAACATAATTATTATTCCGGTTATTAAGAAAGTAAGCTTGATTAACAGTTTAAACACCGCACTCAATTTTTACCCTAGTATAACTTATATCCAAAATTTATTCACACTTCAACTTCGTATAACACAACCACACTATCTACACATAACACACAACCACAACGCATTCAATCTCCACGCACAGAATTCCTGATTTAATTACAACCATTAACTTTGTCTTGTATCGATAAAAACTGATTGATGGCACCGCTTTATCTAGCATTTGTCTGCAGGAACAGCGCCATCCGTTCATTTCACTACAGACAGGATGAAGAATAACCCTCCAGAGAAGCTGCCAGAGTAGGAAGGGGTGGCAGTAACATACCGAAGGGTTGCCTGTACAGCGATACCATGACTATTCTAGCTGTCGCAAATTAATCTCGAACGTCAAAATGCCACCCACTTGTAGTCATCTGAATCCTCTAATAGTCATATATTTTAGAACAGACACTATAGCTGCTGTGAGACAGTGTGGATTTTATACATGTCCATTTCTGAATCTGTGGTTTCTGCTTCAAATTGTGCAGGCGCTGTGACCTGTTCTGTCCCCAGAACACTTCGTCTTTCTACCTTGTTGACGGTCTTCCTGCATCCCTACAAACCTTTGTTTTGAAGTTTAACAATATTTAACTCCTTATAATAAAACCAACTAGCTGCAATAGTTTCTCAAATTTATTTTTGGAATAAAACTCTACATGTTTCGGACAGTTCCTCTGTCCATCACCAGGAGTTTTTCACTGTACACACAGTAATGGTATATGTCTTACAGGTTTGCTGACAGCTTGCGAGCAGCATCGGGACGGAACTAGTTTGTTTCTGCTGCAGCATATATATATATATATATATATATATATATATTTGGCACAGGTTTACAACCGTCTCTGTGGGCTGGTTCGTTAGTCGCATGGAAAGAAATTAAAAGAAATTAAACAAAACCATTGTGTAATTTTTATAGTATATATATATATATACATATACTGTAAAAATTACACAATGCCTTTGTTTAATTTGTTTCATTTTCTTCCCATGTGGCTGACGAACCAACCCACAATGATGGTTGTAAAATTTTGAAAAAAAAAAATGACGCTCTTGGTATAAACCAGAAGATAATTTGTTTCGCACAAGCAAGTACCTTAAAAGCTTGGGGAATATATATCTAATCTTAGAATTTTCACACTCCTAAGTTTCTACGTTCAGAATTTCAGGTTCGATGTAATCCATGTGACATATTTACCTTCATAACCCAAAACGGTTATAGGGTACAGCGACATAATGAACACAGGAGGTGTCAAAATAAACAATATTACAAAAACATTCTGTGTAGAAATTACAACATCAAAGGCCTAAATATCGAAGGTTAAATCAAATAACATAATTTTTGTACTTAAAGTGACGTAAATGTTTCATGTAACTGAAGAACGAACAAGGCAGGCGATGTGCGTTGAATGCAATATTGAGGAGCTGGTGCAATAATTGTTGCAGTAGAAAAACAATTAGTGTTACAAGTTTCGAGAGTATACGTTTGTGGCCGTAAGTACGATGCGTGGAATACACCTCTCCGGCTCTATAATGTTTTTCCACATTACCTAATAAACGGCACGATTTTCGGGGAAAAAAAAACGTTTGGAGAATAAAATGAGTGTTCTGAGTTTCTCTACAACGTTTGTCTGAATCATTTCTCATTCAAAAAAGAATTGAGCGAGATACGGTAATAATGTTTTGTGGTCTTCACTTACAGTACCTATTATTCTTGTCAGATTTTAATGAAACTTGGAATTTCCTCGACAATTTTCGAAAAATACTCAAATATCAACTTAAATGAAAATCCGTCCAGTGGGTGCCCAGTGTTCCGTGGGGACGGGCAGAGAGACAGCAGGACAGACGGACATAACGAAGCTAATAGTCGACTTTTGAAATTTTTCGAAAGCGCTTAATAACGAAGAGGTTCGTAACGTCATGTAAGACTTAAGTGGTTATTAGAGGGACAGCTGTGGAAAGAGAAAACACACACATTTCAGATGATAATATGCAAGGAATAAATGCTAGTCTTGAAATGCCAGGAAATTAAAAACAGCAAACTGAATTACTTTCCAGCTACTGTTATCAGTGTATTTTAAATTTGAAACAATCTAAAGACGTATAACACAACTAGCTGCACCACAGTATCGTAACTACATCCTGCAACAGAAGCCGAGGGTACAGGAAAGTGACAGCGAAAAATCTCGTTTAGTATGGAGGACACGGGCAATTTCACTATTTGAATATAAGACTAACAGACATAATGCATAGAAAGAGATTTATGATTTCATTTACACTCTCTGTCATTAAGAAAGAAGCGCTTTAATTTGGTCATTTCCAATAGCCTGTATATGAAAATCCTGAAAGGACAGCGGAAATTAGTAAGTAAACAAGCAAAAGTCATTCACGGATTTCTTTTCAAATGAAGCCAACTAGTGCACACTACTTCTTAGTATATTTATTTCAACTTCTGTACATGTTTCAGGCAACTATGTGCCCATCATCAGGAGAACTTCCTGTATCTATGCATACACTGGTATATTTAACCCTGTATGGGTAGTTGTCTGGTCTGCAGACCAGACAACCACCCATACAGAGTGAAAAATACCACTGTATATATAGATACAGGAAGTTCTCCTGATGATGGGAACATAGTTGCCTGAAACATGTAGAGAAGTTAAAATAAATATGCTAAGAAGTAGTGTGAACCTAATTGACTTCATTTGAAAAAGACGATTCAAGGATGCGCGGTCAACAAAACATAAAAGTCACTCACGGATTCTTTGAGATTTACCTGACAGTCTCTATCAGTGGAAGCTGTACACACACTTGTTCATTTCTAATTTAATTACCATGATTCCCTCAAACACTATTGCATTTGCGAGCAGCTTCTAAGCAAAATTTACTAAACCAAAAAATGTAAAACGATCAAAAGATAAAAGTGAAGGCGCAATTATTATCATCATCGTCATCATTATCATCATCATTTAATATATTGAAGTAGTTGTTTTTTCTACTATCATTACTAACATAAATACGCGTATCACTATAATCACCATAACTATATTCAGCACAAACCACCACCACCACCACAATCACCAACACCCACCACCGCCGCCATTAGCATCACCATTACTTACCAGTGCGTAAACTGTATCTTTATGACGACAACTGTAAGCTATATGGAAAAAATCTTGGATAAATAACCGTAGAATTAGACCCTAAGTCTAAATTTCTTTCTTACATTGTGAGAGGTTACACGTATCGGCGAAGGGAGTGACACACACACACACACACACAAACACACACACACACACATTTGATGTGGTGCGTGTGAATGTATCGTGTTTTTCTCATGGATTAGTTCTACGACCACTGGGATATTTGTTTCGAATTATACGCAGATTCTTACACGAAGCAAAGTATCCCAATGCATATTTAGTTACTCTTAGCAACGCACGAAAGTAACAAAGCTTCCTTCTGAAGAGAAACAGCGTCTGCTCCACGCTCGTCATCTTCTGGTGAACAGAACGTCTTGCAGAGATTGCAAGACGTGATTGGACTGTATTGCGAGCAGAGGAAAATTATATCGTTCTTGGTCCACAGCGAGCACCTAGACACAATATGGATTGATGCTTTGGGGATTACAAACCTTATGTTTTTATGGCGTTCAACTGCTGTGTCGTGTGAGCTAAAGAGTTTGGGTTTCACACGTGTAGTTATGGTTTGGATGAGGCGGTTCCCTGAAGGATAGACAAGCACGTTTGTCAATGCTTCGTTGTTAAACGAATCCGTCTGCGTTCCGGGGGTCTATTCTTTCAAGTTCTGACGTCAACAAAATCTGACTGACATATTATTAATTTCCCCAGGTCCGTGGAGATAAATGTAGGGCAGCGGTCATCTTGTTATGACACAAAGGCGTTTATTCTCCAGTGCGTTTTTAATTAAAATTTTACTCTTAGTGTTTTCTTCGAAACCACAGTTTTTAATTGCTTCGCAAAGAGAGAAGGAGATTTACAAACCAGGTATAGTACTAGACAAATAATAAGGACGGTCTGCAATTCGGTAAATTGGTTAACCATGCTGTATGATTCCCATCAGTCCACTGTAAGAGTGCGTTAATCTAGCTGGCTTTCAGTAAGGCACTCATCCAGCCAGCCAGCAAGTCTGCCACGAAATCAGTTGTCATTTTGTTGGATCAGTAACTGAGTCAGTCGGTAATTCAGTGCAACTCTACTTGAAACGTAGTTCAGCTGATTGCAATTAGCAAAATCAAGTCATGTTAGGTAAATTGTCACTAATTTAGCTAGACACTAATTGCGAGTTAAACACAAATTTCGTGAACTAATAAATCAGCAAATATGTCGTTAAATCCTTTGCACATAAAATAGTCGGCAGAACTGTTCTTCAGGCATGCTGTCATCAACCAATATTTCCGCTGAACATCAAGTAAACAAAGTATGCAAATTATGTGGTCTCGTGTAAGACATAACTTAAGTCACTATTTCCATTCATTCAAATCTTTCAGTCAGACAAATATTTTGCACAAAACTCTTAGCGAAATATTCTTCCTTTCTTCAGATAAATCGTCATGCTCGTCACACATATGAAGGTTGATATTTTTAGGATCTAAATTAGAACAGAAAATTAAATTAGTAATATGTAGCTCAAACCAAGTGACGTTATAATACCCTTTTGACTTTTCCCCTTCGGTCTTAAAACTGACTTTTTTTTAGACGTAATCGAAAGGCTATTTCTGCAGATATACTGATGCACAGCGGTGTGAGGAACAGTACTATGCCTGCTGACTGTCACCGATGTTTCAAGCGGAATTCGAACCTAAGATTCCATTGTTCGGACTTCACACGAAATGAAATAGGCCTTTATGAAGTTTGTATTCAAACGTACATTTTTATCAATGTTTCATACAACAATGTATACCCGTCGAAACTTTATGAATAATTTCTGAGCGAAGTAAGATGGGAGACCAAATTTCAGGATGATTTTTATCCGAATTACTCGCGTTGTTTTTACTTTAACTGAAATAAAAGCAAGATATATCGTCAAACAAAACACCTGAATGCCATAAAACAATGTGCTACGTGTTCCAGTTCATCAGAACCAACTTTCAGCATCTTTTATGACAAAAATTTAAAAACGTAAGTACATTTTCAACATGCAATTTCTTCGTCATATCTCACTAATATATGATTATTTATTAAAATAACAAGATATACATTTATTCTTTTATGACGTTCAGGTGACCGTGCATCGTGATAAATTCCTACAATAAAACCAACTAGATGCGATAAAACAATAGTGAACAGAGTCTTTTTTTGACGTTCAGGTGACCGTGCATCATGATAAATTCTTATAATAAAACCAACTAGATGCACCAATTTGCGAGCAGCAATCTACATACTATTACAACCAAATCCAATTTCATGCCAATATTAAAATCAACAATCCAAAGACAAATGACACTGTAATCCATCATTCACTTAGAAACAAGCTGCAACTTGAACTCGTATCTTGTCGTCATATCGACGGATATTCATCTTTGCTGAATGTCCGTCGATATTGTTATTTGTCTTTGGATTGTTGATTTTAATATTGACATGAAATTGTATTTGGTTGTAGTGGTTTGTAGATTGCTGCTCGTAAATTATTGCATCTAGTTGGTTTTATTACAAGAATAAGAACATATTTATTCGTTGAATATATTAGTGAGATTTCAATAACGAAGAAATGGCATGATGAAAATATAGTTATGTTTTTACAATTTTTGTAATATGTTTGTCTGATAATGGTTCTGATAAATCGAAACATGTAGCACATTGTTGTATGACATTATTGTGTTGCGTTTGACGGTATATGTAGATTGTAAACCAAGTCAGGAAGGTGTTTCTAAATTGAATATTACATTATCCTCGTGCAATGCAATCATCACAAAATCAATGTTCTTTGTAGATATGTTTATGACATGCATCCTCTGTCACTCACACTTATAAGAAACGTTAGGAACAGCACAGGAACAGATGTCGCAGTCATCAGCTGCACGGCATATGAAACTACAAAATCTGTTAATTCGGTTAATAATATGTCTGAATGAACCATACATTCAGGAAGTGTTGAAGCCTATCTCCACAGGGTGCGAGGTGCGATAATCCGGTTTCCGGTCGAGCACACTCAGTGGCTGTCCTACGCATCACTCCTATTTATCAGTCCCAAAACAATGTGAGTGAGATACCGCCATCCGCCGTACAGTCACTGCATATAATACATGAAAATTGACCGAATACATGGAACAGAATTCCTGAGTAGTTCTCAGGTAATGAAAAACGCGGAAGCCAATAGCAGTCTTCACTGCATTGCGCCTTTGGATCTTTATGAAAGAAACCGGCAGTCAATAACAGTCATCACTATGTTGTCATTGGAACTTAATGAAGAACCACTTCGAATAATTTCCCGTCTTCACAACCTACATGCTTGTTTAATATTTCCAAGATAACTGAATTTTCAGACGTGGTCTCCTCCGGTCAGGTTTCCCAGTCGAAACTGTAATGTACTTCTCATTTATACTATTCTATATACCGAAATCTTTTCGTTCTTATTGATTTCAAAGCGTAGTCGTTAAAGCGGCCCGCTACGGTCTGGATGGTTCGGTCTTCGAACTCCAGCGGGGGCAGGAGATTTTCTCTTCTCAAAGCTCGTCTAGACCGGTTCCCTGGACTACACAGCCTCCTGTACAACGGGTACCGGAGCTGGTTTCAGGAGGTAAAACGGCCGCGGTGTGGCGTTGACCTCCATCTAGCGCCGAGGTTAAGAGTGAGTGGAGCTCTACCTCTACTCCCTCCTTTGCCTGTATGGCATTTTACGGTGAGACGTTTTACTGAATTAAATACAGAGGCAAAGTACATATACTCAGTAGAGCTACCAAACTCCCAGTACAGCTACCCGAAGTCCAAAAGGGGCAGCAAGATTTGTATTAATGCACAAGGCAAATACACACGACCATGAAATTTCATAAATAACTTATTTTGTACTTATATTTTCGACTAATCCTTTTAACCATTTCAAAATACACACTGTAAAATGCTTGGATCCGAAGGAATAGTCTGCATCACGGAATTAGTACAATTTTAATTTTGATGAAAACTAAACCTATGAATGTCAAAGAAACTCGAAATATGCAAAATGTCTTCAGATTTTAATAAACATTACATTTGTACCGTCTGAAAAAGCTTACTGTCTTTATGACTCACGCCTATATCCAATACAACGGAATTTCAATACTGAAGACTGAATATAATTCTCAATGCTTCCTACTGTTACGGTACGCTTTAACGTAAAGAATATGGAAAAGTACTGAAGTCCGGAATTTGAATATATGCATGTATGCCTGACGCAATAAAATGTGTTAGAATTTTAGGAGACTCTACTAATCATCTCAGCTTGTTCCTGTCTCAACAAAGAAGTCGGATCTAGGCTGAAGATGCGACCTTGTAAGACGCGGCGATTCAGTTTTCTGCAAACAAAGACCAGCTTTTCGCAAAAACCTGCCGCTCCCGTATTTAGTGAACTAGAGAAAAATTCATAAGATGCAGACGGTTTCAAGCACACTTCATTCGAATTTTGCCACTTGATCATTTAAGTTCTTTACAACCACCCATTTTCAAATTGAGTCTGTCACACGCTTGCTTTAGAAATCAATTTTGAGAATAATAAAATAGAATTACTACACATCTGCCTCTTTCAAATATTAGCAACATATGTGCAGACTTGTAGGTTTCGTTACCACAAAATCGCCCAGTCAAACGTGTTTTTTTAAAATCTAAAATCCAATACAGCTCTAGGTACGAAAAGTGTAACTTGTAACACGGGCGAAATTTTAAATTTCATAGCACGTGCTCATAAGAAAAGTGATTCGTTTGCAGTCTTTAAGTGGAACCTGCAAGAGTCAGGTGATTTTTCTATTAATGGGGTGCAGAGTGCCAGTGACGTGTATTCAAACTCCCTCCTATTTTACGTACGCAGCAGTAAGTGTAACTGACGTTTGTGTTTGAACAGTCCTGAACAGTAGATGTGAGGTGGAAGTTCGTTTGGAGCTGCAAGATTTATAGGTAATATTCTGTACTAGTTAGGTTAAATTTTAACACAGGTTCTGACTGTAACCATAAAGGATGGGCACTAGCTTGTCCCTCAATCACTATATTAGGAAATTCTTCTTCAATTAAAGTTTAACTACAATTCATCGATATTTAGTTGCTGGTACAGCCAGCAGCTAAATATCGATGAATTGTAGTTGTACTCTGAAACAGTAATTTACTTCCAGTTCTACGTGATTAATTATAATAAAAGAAATAAAACTAAAAAGTACTCTATCCCTAAAAACTGCTGTAATTAAAGTCACAAAAAATTATTCAAGGAGCCGCACATCACTGCGATATTGTAACCACCCTACGGCCTGGGTGACCGGGGAATCGAGTTTGATTTAGGACTTGGGCAGGAAATTTACATCTTCTCCAAACGTAAAGATTGACCCCGGGGTCCATCCAGCCTCCTACTTGGGGCGTCAAACTAATCACTCATCCAGTCTAGTGCAGAGGTTATAAATTATTGGAGCGACAAATCCAGCCCAACACGCCTTCACGGAGAGGACAGTAGCAACTGCATCTTTATCTAATCTTGAAAATTCAGTTGAAGTAATAAGAAGATGTAAGCATGAAAATTCATTTCCTCGTGTAATGTAGGCCTTAAAGACAGCAAAGCAAAATAAAGCAGAGAAAATAAACAAGGATTTGACCTTTCACACAGGTATATCTTTCGGGTGGCCAAAGAAGTAGAATACGCATACACGAGCATTGTTACAGGTGGACATAAATTCTTTTCTTTGAAAATACCTAAACATTGTATTTATGATTCGAGTTTGGGCTGTACACAATCTTGTCTAGTTAACCTCTCTAACGATCGCACCCGTACTTGTACTGTTTTTACAGATTTGCTTCGTTATGTACTCAGTCCATTCCCGTGATCCATTCTACTTGATCTGTAATTATCTTAAAATAAACTTCACTCTTATGCCACTGTTGCCTACTAGTCGTCTTCAGTAGTTGGTTAATGTACGATCCGTCAGGCTGAATATAAAAAAAAAAAACTCTACATTGTGCTCACGTAGTGTACTTGCGTGTTCGTGCGATTTTAGAATAAAGAGCTATTATTTCCCTATACAACAATGAACGATTGGCAAAGCACTATGTTTTCTGGGACGTACTGCGAAATGAATGTGAGTGTATAATGTAGCTTAATTTCAGTCCTTGAAGGAGCATTGGTAGAATGACCCATTATCACCTTTATCTTAAGACTAGTCTTGTCAGAAAGAAAAATGGACGGTGTCTTGGAATGCATACACATTAACGTTCCTTCTGATATGTGCAAGTGTTAAACAGCAGGGCACTTTCAAATTCCTGTCAGTCTACAGCAGGGTATTTTCCTGTCAGTCTTTCACCGGCCTCTTCCTGTATTGATATGGGATTATCGGTTAGCCTGTAACTACTACTACTATGAGCAATTAGTAATCTTGTCTGCAAAGCAATTTAACGATGGGTAACTTAACTACGACATACTAATTCACAAAAGCAGTTACAAAACCGTACTGGTGCAATAAAATTTCTATGGAAATGACTATGACAGCGACCCAATCTGTTTGTTTAAAAAAACACTCCATGTTTGTCCTCACTTCATCCATTGATGAGATATCTCTTAGTTTTTTTTCTGCAAATATATGTATTAAATTCGAAGGAACTGAAACACCGGGAAACCACCTTCTATATATCCCATGGCATTTTCTACTGAAAAAAATTGGTTGCACAGGTTTCGACAATAAACACCTTCTGCGTTACTCAGCACGTTATATTTACGACAAAAAAAATAGTTTTTTTGGACAGCTAATGAAATTCGATTGTTCTGTATTTATTACCGATAAGTTGGACGGAGACTTCGAAAGAACCCGAGGCGATCAGGTTACCCGGAAATGATTCTTACATTGTCCGTAAGCTAATCGATATAGTGCAGTCCGCATTAAACTGAATTTCCTGTATTGTTATTTCTTAAGAGTTGCTAGTACAAATATTCTACCCCACACCCTCTTTCCAATATTCTCAAACTGTCTACTTCCCTTAGGATGTCGGACCACGTCTCACGACGATATATTGTATTACATTTTATTTTTCATGTTTGGATATGAGGGGATGATGATGCTGCTGCTGATGATGACGAAGACGACAACCGTGAAGCGAGATCACAATACAAACACGTGCATAATGAAGACCCAAGAAAAGTGAAAGCCAAATGGGGATGACACCAACTCCATGCGAGAAACTCCTCCATGAATAGGTTAAAGGAAAATCATTACATGCAACTGGGAATCAAATGAGAACACACATGGGGATAAAGAGAAGAAATGCGTGAGTGAGGCTGAACAAAAAGGAGTGCAACCGACAGATAAATCTTAGCTGTCTGTTGTAGTGTCTGACACAGGACCAGAGAGCCCAGGTGAAATAGCGAAAAGCAATCCATCACTGCCAGAAGACGTCCGCGACAATGGCAGTGACACCCTCAATCCTTGCACGTCACAACCGGAGATTATCTTGCGGTCTTCGCTAGTATAAACAATGGCACACAGGAGATGTTGACGAATGTTCGCCTATAATTAAACTGAGTGCAGAAAATTTTTAACCTGATAGGCAAGACGCAAGATGATAAATGCGGAATACGCACGATCTGTGTTTTAGGAACAACACCTTAATGATGCAATGTCGTGCGCAGGAAACACAACTGAAATTATCACGAGCCTATGGAAATCGGGCCGATACTCCATAACAACTGGTAACGCGGAAGGAAAACTGTAGTCAATGCCCATAATATGAACACAAACTTAAAATTCTTGACACGTGTATGGGGGAAGTCCGTACTAAATTTTCTTCCAAGATTCTAGTTTCCCTGATTCAGCCTCATCGTTTTTTTCGTCCCTACAGAAAAACTGTGGGATAATACTTCGAACGACCTCATCACCACTTCTCTCTGACCATTTGCGGTTTACCTTTGACAGCCATCCTCACCACACGGACACACAACCAATGTGGTGATACAATAGAAAAGTCTCAGGCTCCTGATGATGGATGTTTTAATGTCCGAAACATGTTGAACATAGAAGAAGTTAAATAAAACTTAATAACTAGTGACATCAAGGTGGTCTCTTATTCTTCAACTATCACAATGATGCACGGTCCAATATACATCAGATTTACGACGATGTGTAGGAGATGCGTTTTGCCTCTACCGTCGGTGTCAAGCATTCCAAGGAAAGTGCTTGGACTGCTTAACGCTGAAGGTGGGTGTATTATGTACCTTCGGAAAGTCAGCAACTACACCATTCGGCACGGCGTAAGGTTCAGGAATATCGAAACCATTTCCAAAATTTCAATTGATTTTAATTCAATCAATAATTTGGTTTGAATGAATAAGGGGCCTGAGCGCTCATGTCGATGCAACATGAATGTAGAGATCTTCGTAGTTTCACCGTGCATGTTGATAATATTAAGTGCTTTATTTGTCCAACTAATGCACACGATTATTATAAAATTGTTAAAATGTTAAAATCATTTAAAATTACAGTAGTTGCTCCAACATATTTCGGTTTCCATAAACCATCATCAGGGAGCTCTCAGTCTGTGCTTCGCTAAAGTTACAATGTTGAATTCGGTTACATATCTTTACTTGAATTATCGATACTGTGGCTGCATATGCAGCCACAGTATCGATAACTTCAAATAACGACATGTAACCGATATCAACATTGTAACTTGGAGAATAACAGGTTGAGAGCTCCCTGATGATGGTTTATGGAAACCGAAACATATTGGAGCAACTATTATAATTTTAAATGATTTTAACAATTTAACACTTGAATAAGAATTGTGTGCATTAGTTGGACAAATAAAGAACTTAATGAAAGAAGTTTTGTAGGAGTAGTAAGTGATGAGAAGTGAAAGACTGGGGTGAAAGCGTGAGTGAATTAATGATTGTAAAAAATACAAGAAACTGTACACAGTACCCTCTTGCTTGGGTGTTTTTACCTTTTTTACATGTTGTAAAATTCTAATTTGTCTCGTGTGTTTTGTTGCTAGTTTTAAGTTGTCTTTTATATAATTGTTGTTGGTTGACCGTGTCTATTGTTGTAGTTGTCTTGTGTGTTTTGTTATCTTATGTGTATTTGTTGTACTATGAGGGCATTGTTTTTTTTTTTTT
>Ga0123357_10008683_pt1 | contig 12729 bp, 7 predicted proteins | sample TergutEmb28metaG_FD_89873 | JGI IMG/M metagenome (GOLD analysis project Ga0123357, IMG submission 89873) | Embiratermes neotenicus P4 segment gut microbial communities from Petit-Saut dam, French Guiana - Emb289 P4 | ecosystem: Host-associated > Arthropoda: Insects > Digestive system > Gut ... | reverse complement strand
GGCGTAGCTGGCTTGCTCGGGGGAGAGGTATTCGTCTTTGCCGGCGATGACTTTGCCTTCTTCGTTATACATGAGGTCGAGGGCTTTCGCGATGCCGAAGTCGGTGAGTTTCACGTCGCCTTCATAGGTGAAGAGGATGTTTTTTGGGCCGATGTCGCGGTGGACGATGTTGAGGCGGCGTCCGTCGGAGCCGGTTTTTTCGTGGGCGTAGGCGAGGCCGCGGGCGACGCGGGAGATGATGAAGACGGCGAGGTCGACGGGGATTTGGCGTTTGAGGGCGTGGTGGCGTTCGATGAGTTGTTCGAGGTGGGGGCCGCGGACGAGTTCCATGACCATGTAATAGTGGCCGGTGGTGTTTTTGCCGAGGTGGTAGGTTTGGACGATGTTGGTGTGGATGAGGTCGGCGACGAGGCGGGCTTCGCCGATGAAGTTTTTCTGGAACTCGGGGATGGTGGAGTATTCTTCGCGGATGATTTTGAGGGCGACGCTTTTGGCGAAGTTGCCGGAGCCGCGTTGGGCGGCTTCGTAGACGATGCCCATGCCGCCTTCGGCGATTTTGCGCACGATGTCGTAGCGGATGTCGGTGGTGATTTGTTTGAGGGTGTGCATGGTTGCGCGGTGGTGTCGTGTCGGCGTTGTGCCGGCGTTTAAAATCAGGGGAGGTTGCGCGCGTGGCAAGTAGCGAAACGCGGGGAAGGGCGGGGAAGGGCCAATCGGGCATGAAAATCGCGGCGCGCGCGGAATTTTTTCAAAAAATGGAAATGTTTGCTTGGCAGGTTGGCGTCGCGTTCCGCAAAATAAGCGGGTCATCGAGAGCAAGGCAGGATTTCGTCTCGCGCGAACTGTTGTCGGTTGTCGGGCCGGCGTCATCGCTGGTTCCGGTATGCGCTCTGGATTTTCCATGCGGGACGCAGCGCGTGCCGCCAACAGCAACCATCAACATAATAGAGGCAGCGAAAGGCATGAGACAGAATATGATTACGACGACGACGACCACGGATAGGAAAACGCTTTCGAGCAACAGGGGCCGCGCGCCGCTGCGTCCGCGCAAATACCGGGCGATTTTGAGGCGCGACTTGGACACGCTGCCGCAACTGCGGCGGCTGCCGGCGGGCGAGCTTTCGGGGATGAAGGCGGTGGCGGCGGTGCTGCCGTTTCGCGCCAACGAATACGTGGTGGAGGAGTTGATTGATTGGGACGCGGCGCCGGGCGACCCGATGTTTCAGCTGAGTTTTCCGCAGCCTGGGATGCTGGCGGCGGAGGATTTCGCGGCGATGCGCGCGTTGATTGAGCGCGACGCGCCGTCCGCCGAGCAGCAGGCGCTCGCGAGGAAAATCCAGATCAAGATGAATCCGCATCCGGCGGGGCAGATGGAGCTTAATGTGCCGCGCCTCGACGATGGCACGCCGCTGCCGGGCATGCAGCACAAGTATCGCGAGACGGTGCTGTTTTTTCCGAGCCAGGGGCAGACGTGCCACGCGTATTGCTCGTATTGTTTTCGGTGGGCGCAATTCGCGGGGCTGGACGATTTGAAATTCGCCAGTCGCGAGGCGGGCAGCCTCAGTCGTTACGTGGCGCGGCATTCCGAGGTGAACAGCGTTTTGTTCACCGGCGGCGACCCGATGATCATGGGCGCCGCGGCGCTGGCGCGCTACATCGAGCCGTTGCTCGAAATCGACCATGTGATGAGCGTGCGCATCGGCACGAAGGCGCTCGCGTGGTGGCCGTATCGGTTCGTGACCGACCCGGACGCGGACGATGTGCTGCGGTTGTTCGAGCGCGTGGTGAGGAGCGGGCGGCATCTCGCGCTCATGGCGCACCACACGCATCCGCGCGAGCTTGAGACGCGCGTCGCGCAGGCGGCCATCCGGCGCGTGCGCGACACCGGCGCGGTCATCCGCTGCCAGGCGCCGCTGGTGCGCAACATCAACGACGATCCGCTCGTGTGGACGAGTTTGTGGAAGCGGCAGATTGTGCTGGGCATGGTGCCGTATTACATGTTCGTGCAGCGCGACACGGGGCCGAAAAATTATTTCGAGGTGCCGCTGGCGCGGGCGCACGAGATTTTCACGATGGCGTGGCGGCGCATGTCGGGGCTTGGGCGCACGGTGCGCGGGCCTTCGATGTCGGCGACGCCGGGCAAGGTGCTCGTTGACGGCGTCGCGGAGGCGGGCGGGGAAAAAGTTTTCGTGTTGAAATTCATCCAGGGGCGCGAGCCTGCGTGGGCGGGGCGGGTTTTTTTCGCGAAGTTCGACGAGCGCGCGACCTGGCTCGACCAGCTCGAGCCGGCGTTTGGGGAAAAGGAATTTTTCTTCGAGGCGGCGTTGCGTGAAATCAAGAGCCGCAAGCGGGCGCCGGCGTGGGGAGAGCGCTCGAAGTTCGTGAAGCGGTTGTCGGAGTTCGGGCACGTGGAGTGGATGTAGGCCGCCTGCGGCGGAAATGGCGGACTGTCGCTTCGCTCGAGTTTTGGAGTCGGAGTTTTGGGGGCGGCGGGATGAATCCCGCCGTCGAAAGCGGGACTAAAGTCCCGCACTCCAAAGAGCGCCTTCGCAAGGCGCGCCTTCGCAAAATTCACCGGCGCTGGCGCGCGGCGCGGGTTTGGTTTGCGTGATTCGGGCATCGCGGGGCAGTCGCGGGGGGTAATCGATTTAAGTCGATTTAAGTCGACTTAAATCGATTTAAATCGACATAAGTCGGGCGGCGAAAAGCGACACGATGATTATCACCCTCACAGGCAATTTGCTCGCGGAGCGCACGTTTGAGTTTTCCTCTTGGGCGGCGGGCAAAACACAGCGCGCGGCAAGCGAGTCGTTTCAGGTGGGCGGGAAGGGCGTCAATGTTTCGCGGATGCTCGAGCGGCTGGGCGAGAGCACGGTGGCGTTGTGCTTCGCGGGCGGCACGTCCGGCGAGGAGTGTTTGCGCTGGCTCGAGGAGCACAGGGTCGGGTATCGCGCGTTTCGGAACGGGGCGGCGACTCGCACGGGGTTGGTCGTGCGCACGGTGGGGGAAATGGGAGAGATGGGAGAAATGGGAGATATGGGAGGGATGGGAGATATGGGAGGGGCGGGAGGGGCGGGGGTTATGGGAGGGGCGGGGGCAGTGGGTGTGGCGGGGCGTGAGACCACATTTTTGGGGCCGGATGTCGCGCCGGAGGCGGCGGCGATGGCGGCTTGCGCGAACTGGCTCGACGCGGAGGCGGCGGGGCACGCGCTCGCGTTTTGCGGCAGTTTTCCAGGATGGGAGTCGCCCGCGGCGGCGCCGTTGCGCGAGGCGATTGAGCGCAGAATCGCGCGCGGTGGCGGCGGCGGGGGCGGGCGCGGTGGTGGCGGGGTTTATGTCGACACTTATGGGGCGCCACTCGCGTGGTTTGTCGAGCGGGAGGTCGCGCTCGTGAAAATAAATCGTTCGGAGTTCGACCGGCTGGCGCGCGAGGTTGGGGGCGGCGACTTCGCGTTGGCGTCAGCGCTGGCGGTTGATAATTCGATGGACGCGAGACTCGGCGCGGCGCGGCGGCGGTGGCCGGGGGTGCGCGAGTGGATTGTCACCGACGGGCCGCGGGAGGTCTGGTTCGCGGGGGCCGAGGCCGGGGTCGCGCCGGCTTCGCGGCTGCCGCCGGCGGTGCGCGAGGTTTCAGCCACGGGAGCGGGGGATGTTTTGTTTGCTTGCGTGTTGCACGGGATTGTCGGGCGTCATTTAACGCTCGCCGAAGCCGTCGCGGCGGCTCTACCGTTTGCAAGCGCAAAAGCCGCGGGTTCCAGCTTGCTCGCGCAATTCGCATAGGCAAAGTTTTCACGAACAAACCCGCAACGTCCAACCTTCAACCACACCAATCGCCATGAAAGCCGCCATCGCCGCACTTGTCATCGTAGCCCTGCTTCTCGGGGGCTACATCGGATACCAGAGTTACCAGACCAACAAAGACAAACAGATCGCCTTGCAGCGCGCGGAGCAGGAGGCAGCGGAGAAGGCCGCCGAGAACGAGCGTTTGATCGCCGAGGCGAGGCAGCGCGCGGACGCCGCCGCGGAGGCCGCGCGGCTGACCGATTTGCAAGCGAAACAGGACGCCGCCGCCGCGGCAGCCGAAATCGCGAAGTTGCGCGCCGCCGAGGCCGCCGCCGAGTCCGCGCGGCGCCAGGCCGAGGCGGATGTGCGCGCGGCGCAGGCCGAGCGCGAGCGTATCACCGCGGAGAAGGAAGCGGCGGTTGGCGAGGCGCGGCGCCAGGCCGAGGAGCGCGAGAAGGAGGCGCTCGCCGCCGAGAAGTCGCGTCAGGAGGCGCTTGAAAAAGTCGCCGCCGCCGAGAAGGCGCAGCACGAGGTTGTGGAGCGCGAGAAGGCGCGTCTGGCGGCGCTCGCGGAGCAGCAGGAGCGGGAGCGCCAGGCGGCGCTTGCCGCCGCCGCCACCGCGACGCGCGTCAAGGCCGAGCTTGAGGCGCGCGTGGTTTACGGGGCGGATTACAAGCGGCGTTCGCACGCGGTTTTGGACTCGGATGTCAGGAACACGATTTTGGAAAGCGCAGTGCCGGCTGTTTCGGGAACTGCGGGCAAGTGAGCGGGCAAGGGCGCGCGCGCGGCGATTTTTTTGGAGTGCGGTGGCAGAGGGAGCGACAGCGACCGGCGACACCGCTTTGAGAGGCGTGCGCATAATGACAGTCGTAAATCGCTCAAAGCGGTGTCGCCGCTTCGCGCTGACGCGCGAAGCTCTGCCACCGCACTCCATAATGGCGATGGCGCAAATCGGGCATCCGGCTCGCTTGTTGTGGAGTTTTTTTCATACGCAGCCTTAGCAGCATTGGCCTTAAGTCGTTCAACTTCTGTCTGCTCCAGAGTGCGAAAAAACCGTCACCTCTGACTTGTTTTTCCCTGAATTGACAAAACACGCCCTCGGGTCTTTTGGCCGTCCCTCGGTCTTTTGGCCGTCCCTTCAGAATCAACCAAAACAACGGATTCCTTATAACCCAACACGTCTAATGCTCCAAACAAAAAGGGCGTCGCATGCGAAGCGACGCCCTGTGTTCGTTCCTGTTTGAACGCGAGTTGGAATTATTGCGCTTTCTTTTCCTTCACGGTGAGCGCGCAGATGAGCAGGTAGATCATGCAGGCGAGAATGACGAATATGGCGCCTTTTTGCCCGCCGGTGAGGTCGACGGCAACGCCCATGAGCCATGAGAAAAGGCCGCCGCCGGCGACGCCCATGATCATCAGGCCGGAGATTTCATTGGCCTTGGCGGGGAGTTTTTGAAGGGCGGCGCCAAAGATGATGCCGAAGATGTTGGCGATGGCCAGGCCGATGATGATTATCATCGCCCCGATGGCCCAGAGGTTGTGCAGCGGGAGCATGACGACCGCCGCGACAATGGCCACGATTATGCTGACTATGAAAAACTTCTTGGGCGACACTACCAGCAGCAGGCTGGCGCCGGCAAACGCCCCGATGGTGCGGGCGGCGAAATAGAGGCTCGTTCCCAAAACGGCATCGTTGGACGACAGGCCGCAGCGTTCCGCCAGGAAGCTCGGCATGGTGACGTTCATACCGACGTCGACGCCGACGACGCAGAGGATGCCGAAGAAGAAGAGGAGGATGGCCTTGTCGCCGAGCAGCGCGAAGCATTCGCCAAAGGTGGAGGGTTTGCCTTCGGGGACTTCGCGTTTGATTTGGGTGAGGAGCAGCCAGAGGCCGGAGAGGAGAGTGAGGGCGGCGAAAATGGGGAATGCCCATTTCCAGCTTCCGAGCATCCTGGCTCCAATGACGCTGGCGATTATGGGGCCGAGGAACGAGCCGACAGCCTTGATGAACTGGCCGTAGTTGAGGCTGCTTGTGAGGCGGTCGCCGCGCACGACGTTTGTCACGAGGGGATTGAGCGAGACTTGGATGATGGCGTTGCCGATGCCGAGCAGGGCGAAGGCGAGCAGAACCGCGGGCAGGGTGTAGGCCACCACGGGAATGAGCATGGCCACGATAGTAATGACCATGCTGACGAGGACGGTGTTTTTGCGTCCGATTTTGTTCATGAGCATGCTCGTGGGCACGGAGCAGACGAGGAACCAGAAGAAGAGGGCCAGCGGCAGGATGCCGGCCACGGTGTTGGACAGGGTGAAGTCCTTCTGCACGTATTCTTTTGCGGGGCCGATGAAGTCGCAAAAGCTCATGATGAAGAAGCCGAATAGAACCGGCGCGATTACGGAAAAAGACGCGCCGGTTTGCGCGGCGGGCGTCTGGGTGGGTTGGGTGGTGGGTGTTTCGTTACTCATGGTTTGGTGGTGTGGTTGGTGGATGGTGGATTTTGGATTTCAGATTTTGAATTTCAAATTTCAGATTTGGATTTCAGATTTCAGATTTGGATTTCAGATTTCAGATTTGGATTTCAGATTTCAGATTTGGATTTCAGGTTTTGGATTTTGGATTGCGGATTTTGGTCGTTGGGAAATTTCACATGCTGGGCAGCAGGGGTTTGACTTGCACCCAGAAGGGTTCGTCGAGGAGGCGGGCGCTGCCGATGAGGGCGGCGTCTTCCTTGAGTTCAGAGATGTGGATGAACATGGGGACGTTTTGCGCGGCGAGCGATTTTTCCAACGCGCCGCCAAAGAGGTTGTAGGCGCCTGTGACGTTGCCGCCCATGACCAGCGTCGTCGCGCCGAATTTTTTCAGGATCGGGCCGAGGAAATCTCCGAGGTTTTGCCCGAATTCGTCGAAGATGGCTTTGGCCGCGGGGTTGCTGGCGGCGTTGTCGGCAATGTCTTTGACACCGGCGGCTTTGCCTCCGGTTTTGGCGGCGAATTGCTTGAGGAACCAGCGCGTCGAGAAGGAGTCGTCGGCAATGCCGTCTTTGAAGGGGAGGTGCCAGACGCAGCCCATTTTGGGGACGTCGGCGCGTTCGACGACGGGGATGCCGGCGTCGATGAAGGCGGAGCCGAAGCCGGTGCCGAGGGTGATGGAGACGGAGCGGGCGGCGTCCTTGGCTTTGCCGAGCCAGGCTTCGCCGACGGCGAAGGCGGTGGCGTCGTTCATGTAGCGGAAGTCGCAGTCGTTGCCGGCGCCGAGGTTGAGGAGCGCGGCGAGGCGTTCGGAGACGTTGACTTTGTGGAGGCTTTGGAATTTTTGCACGTCGTCGGTGAACATGGCGACGCCGGTGGCGTAGTCGAAGGGGCCGGGCATGGCGAAGCCGATGCCGGCGAGTTCAGCGGGGTTGATGGTGGCGATGGATTGTTTGAGCGCCCATGCCCAGCTTTCCAAGATGACGTTTGCCGCGGCTTGGTTGTCAACCGGATGGGTGGCGAAACTTTTTTTGATGATTTCTTTTTTGTCGAGGTCAACGGCGGCGCAACTGATGTGGCTGCCGCCGATGTCTGTTCCGATGGCGTATTTTTTCATTTTGTTGTGGTGGTGGTTTGGTTGGTGGCGGGAAGGGAAGGGTGGGCGGGCGGGCGGGTTTTACGGGTGGTTTACGGGGCGACTATGGGGGCGGGTTGGGCGAGGGCAATAGAATAGAGTATGGTGTTTTATGGGTGGGATGGGATGGGAGATATGGGAGAAATGGGAGATATGGGAGATATGAAATGAGGTGTGGCGGGGGGTGGGGAAGGGGGGTTAGTCGTCTTCCATTTGCGTGATTTCAGGGAGGTTTTTTCCGGAGTTGCGGGTGGCGTTTTTCTTGCCGCCGCCTGCGGCGCCGTCGGCGGGTTTTAGCATTCCTTTGGGGTCGCCCACTTTGTCGACGTAGGCTTGGCGCAGGGTTTTTAGTTCCTCGACTATTTGGGGGTATTTCTTGGCGAGGTTGTTTTTTTCGGAGATGTCCATCGCGAGATTGGTCAGGTAATACTGGTCGGGGCCGTGGTTGTAGCGGATGTTCGCGACCGGATCGATGGCGTTGTAAATGAGTTTCCAGTCGCCTTTGCGGACGGACCATTGGTCGCCAATGTCAAAGTAATAATCCGGGTGGCGCGTCGGGGCTTTGGGGTCGGCGAGGATGGGCATGATGCTTTTGCCGTCCACGTCGGCGTAGGGGGTCATGTCGATGGCGCAGAGTTCGGCTATGGTGGGGAACCAGTCTATGTTGCCGCAGAGTTGGTCGCGCGTTTCGTTTTGGGGGATGCGGCCGGGCCACGAAATCATCGCGGGGAGGCGGATGCCGCCTTCAAAGGTGGAGAATTTCGCGCCGCGGTAGGGGCCGGCGTTGCCGCCGCCGAAGCCGTTGCGTTCCTCGGTGCTGTGGCCGTTGTCGGATTGGAATATGATGATGGTGTTTTCGCGCAGGGCGTTTTGGTCGAGCCAGGAGAGGACTTGGCCGACAATTTCGTCGAGGGTGGACACGAAGGCGGCGTATTTCATGCGTTGGTCGGGGAGGCCTTTGTCTTTGTAGTAGGCGAGCCATTTTTCCGTGCCTTGCAGGGGGTAGTGGGGGACGTTGATGGCCCAATACACAAACCAGGGGCCTTGCTGGCGCTGGATGAAGTTTTGCACTTCGCCGACGGTGAGTTGGGGGAAGAACTGGCCGTTGCGCCAGACTTCGGTGTTGTTTTGCCAGAGGTCGTGGCGGTTGGGGCCGGACCAATAAAAGTAGTGCGAGTAGTTGTCGATGCAGCCGCCGCGGTGGCCGAAGAAGTAATCGAAGCCTTGCGCGTTGGGGAGCGTTTCGGGGTGCTCGGCGACGCCGACGTGCCATTTGCCGATGGCGGCGGTGGCGTAGCCGGCGGTTTTCATCATCTCGGCGATGGTGACGCGCGCGCCTGGGAGCACGGCGTTGGGGCCGGCGTTGTTGGTGAGGCCGGCGTGGCGGGTGAACATGCCGCTCAGGAGCGAGCCGCGCGAGGGCGAGCACACGGGCGCGCCGTAGAATTGCGTGAAGCGCGTGCCTTGCGTGGCGAGGCGGTCGAGGTTGGGCGTGTATAAATCTTTCGAGCCGTAACAATTCAAATCCAGCGAGCCGAGGTCGTCGGCGTAAATCAAGAGGACGTTGGGCTTGGCCTGCGCGGCGCCCGCGAGTTGGCCCGCGACTAGCAGCGTGAGCGAGAGCGAGGCCAGGCTGGTGATTGCTTTGGTGGTTTTCATTTTGTGATGGAGTGAGGGAGCGGTGGAGCGGAGCGGTGAAGATGGAGTGAAGAGGGAGAGTGGATTTGGAGAGGGAGAGTGGAGGGCGAGGCGAAGAGTGGAAAAGCAGCGAAGCGACTGAAGTGCTCATCATCAATAAAAAATGCCGTGTTGCGTATCGTCTTAAAAGACGATGCGAGGCTCCGCTTTTGCTGTTTCCTTAATTAGAAATCGTGAAAGCATTTTTTCGCGCAGTCGCGCAGTTACTGGCACTGATACTGATACTCTAATGCTAACAATGAAATCATGAACTCGTGAAACCCATGAAACCCGCCGCCACCCTCGCCACGCTCGCCACCGCTGCCGGCGCCGCCGCAGCCGCCGCTTCAGCCTTTCAGGCTTTCAGCCTTCCAGCCCTTTGCGCGGACGCGCCAGCGGCGCGTCCGAACATCGTGCTCATCGTCACCGACGACCAGGGCTACGCCGAACTCGGCGCGACCGGCAACCCCGTCGTCCGCACGCCCAACATCGACCGTTTCGCGGGCCAAAGCGCCTCGCTCGCCAACTTCCACGCCATGCCCGTTTGCTCGCCCACGCGCGCGTGCCTCATGAGCGGACGTTACTATTACCGCACCGGCCTGACCGACACGTGGATGGGTTGCTCCATGATGGACCCGTCGACGACGACCATCGCGCAACTCCTCGCCGGCGCCGGCTACCGCACGGGCATTTTTGGCAAATGGCACCTCGGCGACACCTATCCGCGCCGCGCGATGGACAAAGGCTTCCAGGAAAGCCTCGTGCTCAACGGCGGCGGCCTCGCCCAGCCCGGCGACCCGCCCGATTCCGCCGACGAACGCGGCGCCTACTTCAACGCCACCATGCGCCACAACGGCGAATGGATAAAAACCAACGGCTACGTGAGCGACGTCATCACGACCGCGGCGATAAACTTCATCGCGGACAAAGAGCACCGCCTCACGCCATTTTTTGTTTATCTGCCCTTCAACTGCCCGCATTCGCCGCACCAAGTCCCCGACGAATACCGCGCGCACTATCCGCCCGCCGCGCTCGCCCCCGCGAAATTCCCGAAAGCCGGCAACCCCATGCCCGCGAAACAAAACTACGCCGACATCGCCCGCGTCTACGGCATGATTGAAAACATCGACGACAACATCGCGCGCCTCCTCGCCAAACTCGACGAACTCAAACTCGCCAACGACACCATCGTCGTTTTGTTTTCCGACAACGGCTGCCAGCATCACAACGGCTACAACGGCGGCCTGCGCGGCTGGAAAGGCTCGACCTACGAAGGCGGCATCCGCCAGTTCTGTTTCATTCGCTGGCCCGGCCATTTCAAAGCTGGCGCGAAAATCACGCCCATCACCAGCGTCATCGACATCGCGCCCACGCTGCTCGACCTCGCCGGAGCCGAGGGGTCATCCAAGACAGCAATCGGGGCGGCCTCCCGCTTCGACGGCCTGAGCCTCGCGCCGCTCCTGCGCGACGAAACCGCCGCTGCCACCACCGCCGCGTGGCCCGAGCGCGCGCTCTTTTTCCAATGGCACCGCGGCGCCGCGCCCGAACGCTACCGCTCGATGGCCGTGCGCACCCAAAACTGGAAACTCGTGCAGCCGCTCAGCGGCGGTGGCGACAAATGGGACGGCAAAACCGACTTCATGCTCTTCGACATGACCGCCGATCCCTTTGAACAACACAACCTCGCCGCGCAACACCCCGACATCGTCGCCGAATTAAAAAAAGACTACGATGCATGGTTCGACGGCATTTTGCGCAGCCACGATTTCAGCAAACCGCAACGCATCACCATCGGCGCGCCGCAAGAAAACCCCGTGCTGCTCACGCGCCAGGACTGGCGCGGCCCGCGGGCCAGTTGGAACGCCAACGGCCTCGGCTATTGGGAACTCACCGCCCCCGCGCCCGCGCGTTACGACATCAAACTCCGCTTCGACGCGCTGAAAAACGGCGGCGAGGCGACCCTCACGTATTCCGGCGGCGGCGGCAGCGGCGGCAATTCGTTGAAAAAAACTTTTCGCGCGGGCGACACCGAACTCGTTTTCAAAAACGTCGCGCTGCCCGCGGGAGACGGACGCCTTGAAGCCACATTGAAAACCTCGCAAATCGAGCGCGGCGTGAACTACGTGGAGCTGGCGCGGCTCGATTTTCAGGGGTGAAGGGTGAAGTGCGATTTGAAGTGATGAAGTGGAGACCTCTTTCTGCCGGCTAACGCGCGCGAGGCGCCGGGGAGGTCGAGGGCGAGGGTGGAATCGGGACGAGGGTGATGGCGGGGCGGTGATGGTGTTGGCGCCGCCGGCGGAGCGGGTCGCGCCGCCGTTTCGAGTGGCGCGGGCGACGCGCCAGTGTTCCCGTGTTCGCATGTTCCCATGCGCAACCTCGCGATGCAGACTTCGCGATGTGTCTTGCATCGCGGCACTGCTTGCCTTTACCTTGGGCAAAGCAAAACCCTGGCACTGGCACACACGCACTCGCACTCTCGCACGCACTCGCAACATGCACGGCTACTTCGCATTCATCGTCTTTTTGCTCATTCTGGTTTTCCTCGCGTTTCCCATTTGGGTAATCGCGCGCATCGTCTCGCTCTCGAACGAGCTTCGCCAACTGCGCGAAAAAATTTCCGCGTTGGGCGCGGGCGGCCAAACGAACAAAACATCCGCCGCGTCCGTCGCAAAAGAAACGCCGCCGCCCGTCGCCGCGCAACCCATCGCGCCGCCGCCGGTTCCCATCACGCCGCCGGTTCCCATCGCGACGCCGGTCATCGAGCCACCGCCGGTTCCTGTCGCGCCGCTGCCGTTGTCGCCGTCGATTCCGGCGATGGCGGCGATGGCGGCGGGACAGCCAAGGGCGTCGCAAGCGACGCCCCTGCGTCTGCCGCAACCGCCGCCGTTGCCCGCGGCGCCTCATCCGGCCGCCGGACGCGCGTTCAATTTGGAAATATTTTTCGGCGCGAAATTTCTCGCGTGGTTCGGCGGCGTGGCGGCGTTTCTCGCGCTCGCGTTTTTCCTGAAATACTCAATCGACCACGGATGGATTTCGCCGGAGGTGCGCGCCGCGCTCGGCTTTTTGTTCGGCGCGGGACTCATCACCGGCGGGCTGGTCGCCGTCCGCAAAAACTACGAGGTGCTCGGACACACGCTTTGCGCGTGCGGCGTGGTGTGCCTTTACGCGGTCACGTTCGCGTGCCGCGCGTTGTATCAATTCCCGTTCTTCGGCCTCATTCCGACATTCGCGCTGATGTCGCTCATCACGCTCGCCGCGTTCGTGCTGTCGGTGCGGTTGAACGGAAAATACATCGCCATCCTCGGCATCCTCGGCGGTTTCCTGACGCCCGTGCTGCTCTCGACGGGCGTGGATAATCCGCTTGGACTTTTCGGTTACGCGGCGTTACTCGACATCGGCCTCTACGCGGTCGCATTGAATCACCGCTGGAATTTTCTGGTGCCGCTCGGCGCGCTCGGCACGGCGCTGCTTCAGTCCGGCTGGGCGTCAAAATTTCTCGGCTATAACAACGACACGACGGCGGTGATGGTGGTGTGCCTCGTATTCAACGCGCTTTTCCTCGCGGGCTACATCATCGCCCGCCGCATGAAACGCGAAACTCTGGCGCACTCGTTGAGCGCGCTCGCGCTCGTGTGCGTGTCGTTCTGCTTCGCGCTCTGGCTCGG
>Ga0123357_10008682_pt1 | contig 12729 bp, 5 predicted proteins | sample TergutEmb28metaG_FD_89873 | JGI IMG/M metagenome (GOLD analysis project Ga0123357, IMG submission 89873) | Embiratermes neotenicus P4 segment gut microbial communities from Petit-Saut dam, French Guiana - Emb289 P4 | ecosystem: Host-associated > Arthropoda: Insects > Digestive system > Gut ... | reverse complement strand
TTTTTTAAAATTTGAATTGGATTCATCTGGCTTGGGTAGTAATGCAGCATGAAGCTTTTCGATTGCGGTTATAAACGTTTTATTCATGTAATTCCAGTTGACGAAGTGAATATCTGACATATTTTTAGTACGATAAGCCTGCTAAGAAATTTCGCGATATTCAGTGTGCGCATACAGAACGCTTGATGGGCGCTGCAACGGAATGCACCAGTTTGTAGGCTCGTGTTCTTTGTGGCAGGGTCTGAGGCCATCATTGGATGTATGAGGGGTTTACAGGCGCCGGCGCTATTTGTGTCCTTCCGTGGTGAGTGTGTGTGGACGGACGCCATTAAATCACCAGCTAAGACTATCCGATGTCTCCGGTTTCACTGCGCAGCCATGCGGGGGTTTTAATTGGCGGGAGGCCTCATAGCAAGATCTCTCTCCTCCACTTACTGACCCATCTCTTTGTAACAAATTTTTTCATAACCGGCTTTGCTTTGTTTGTTTTTGTGCTTAAAATCAGAGCTTCGCATCGTTGCTGTTCTACACGGAATGTAAACCTGCTGTATTTACTGTCATATTTACGAGGCCTGCTGCAAACATTTCCATGATGGTCTATTTGTACCAATTCCAGGTTAAACAGCAAACATGGTTGAGAACTTATAAATGCATAGCAGGCAATGTGTGGCAATAAACCGCACGGGATAGTGGTTGTGTGTCTTATTGTGAATTAACACACTTAAATCAGTATATGTGTGGGCCGGGTAGCTCAGTTGGTACAGCGACTGACTACGGGCTGGACGGTCCGGGATCGAATCCCGGTGGGGACGAGATTTTCCGCCCGTCCAGACCGGCCCTGGGGCCCACCTAGCCTCCTATAAATTGGGTACCGGGTCTTTCCCGGGGGTAAAGTGCGGCCGGGGCGTGCTTCTATCACTCAACCCCTTCTAGTGCCGCAGTCATGGAAGAGTAGAGCTATACCTCTACCCACCCTCTGGGCCACACCAGGCCTGTAACGGGATCACTTTACCTTTGCCTTTTTCAGACAGACCAGTATCTAAGTTTTTTGTTGTCTTTAAAAGTTGATTCAATATACAAACACTCCCCGCCTTGAGATTCCAAATTACATTTTTTTAAATTAAAAAGCGTAATAATAGCATTTTTAAACTCTCCCCGGAGTTTTTATTGCGGGAATGAGAGTGAAACGAGACCAGGTGGCAGAATAATACTGCTGGGTGATAACACAGGTGACGGGGCGGTTATGCTGCGGTCTTATCAGATTCGGGTGTGTTGGAGTTTGGATTTAAATTGGGCTCCCTTTTGTGTACGTGTACCTATGTAGTTGACAATAGGAATACTCAATCCCGACTTGTACCAGATCTTCCCGAACGTTACTACCCCGTACGTGTGTGAGTCCTGCAAGGTTTTTCCTGCGCCGAAACCTCAAGGCACATGGTTTTTAAGGTAACTGGAAGTTAAATTATGTGGAGTTGATATGGAATTACTGCATGCTGCTACCGCTTTACCCATGGAGAAAAAAAAAATTGCAGGTGCCAGCCAATAGCATAGAACCCAAAATGCCCCAAATAGAATTCTGACATGGTAACTAAGAAAGAACTGCTATTCCATGAACACCCCAGTCTTATGGTTACTCGCTTTTCTTTCTGACCTACTGGGCCTAATTATTTCGATTCGTCCCGCTTAAAATAGTGAAAACATCCGCGTCCACTGAGAATTTCTTTTCTGTACAGGTTGTGAGTTTCTTGCACACAGCTTGTCGTGTTCAGACACGTAGTACATGCCTGAACATAACACGAAACAGCCATTTCGTTAAGATATGCGACTTCTGTTTGTAAATCGTTTACTGCTACATTCAAAGTGCTCTCAGCCCTTCATATTTCGCGTCAAAAAATGCTGTATACAGATTGGAATAGTAAGCTTAGACCCAATACAGAATTCTATTTTGAAAGCCTGAATTGGCTTTTTGGGAGACCTCTGAGTACGTATAGGAAGATAAATTGGATCATATACAAACAGCCCTATCATAATGTATACCAGGGGTGCACAAATCCAGGGCACCAGATCGCCGTCGCGATTAAATTATGTACGGTGGCGCTTCATACTTTTTTTTTGATTTTGACTTTTCGTTTGTAATTTGCTTTATGTCACCCTTCTGGAACCTATACGTTTAAGGTGGCTGTTCAATTTTTGGAAATGTATGCACCGCTTATATATACAGATGTATATATGTATGTATATACACACACACACGCGCGCACGCACGTGTATGCGTGTGTGTGTATATATATATATATTCACACACACACACACATACACACACACATACACACTATACACACTATACATACATCTGTTCACCGTGTTTCTTCTGTTTACCATCTTCGCCCCGCATAATACTTGCTTAATGCATTAAACTGTTTCCGAGCAACATATACTATCCTTCATGCATTGCTCTTTCACTACAAGAATCAATTATGAACGTATGTATAATCAGATGGGGGCACAGGAGGGAATGCCATAACTATCATATTTATTATGTACAGATACAGGGAGTATCTTTGATCAGCTCTCTGAGACTTGGGAAATACGAGCTCCCTTAGGCAAAGAGCGTCGCCCGAGAGTTGCATGAACGACCTGAATTGTGTGTATAAAAATATAAACATAACAGGCCGAAACATATTTGCTATATTTTGACGTTTTGCTGACCGTGCATCTCAGTATATTTATCTCAGTAAATAACCAACTTAATGCACAAAATTTTTGTTTTTTACAATATTGCATTATGAATTGCATTACACAGCCTCTGGTATCATCACACCTATAGGTGTGATGATACCAGAGGCTCTGTAATGCAATTATGACCTCCTGATGTTGAGCACATGTGCTCGAAACATGTAGAGGTATGAAACAAATTTATTGTAAAACAAAAATTTTGTGCATCAAGTTGGTTAATTACTGAGATAAATATTTGCTGTATTTACACTTATGTAGTAAACCAACATATGCACACTTATAAAAATATGCTTTTCCATACATTAAAAATCATCTACATGTTTCGGTCGCTTTGGCGACTTTCATCAGGTTGCTTTACAAGAATACCGGTAAAATATAGCAACTGCCCAAACTGCACAATTAAAATCACTATGTTACATGATTTTAATTGTGCAGTTTGGGGAACCAACGCATTCTGTAACGTACAAATTATTCAATTATTCATTTTCTTCCAGAAACCCTTTTAGTACCCAAGCCACCGAGATGTAAATATTTTATGGCATACTCTTATTTTCCTTTTTTAAGACAAACAAGCCATTAACGGGCACACATTGTCACATAATGAAGAGTGTTGCAAGTGGTTCTGAGAAAGAACTGGAAATATATCATATGTCTTGCAACGATATAGCAGACTGCGTATTGAATAACCGAAGAATAAAAACCAACTAGATGCCACTTATTATTTCATTGTACTTCTTTTAAGCTCAACATGATTCAGGCACTACTATGCCCATTGTCAGGAGTTCGCGACCATAATGTTGATTACCATATTGGTCGTTTCGTTGTTAGTTTGCTGTATGTTGGAGGTTAGTTGCGGGTAGGCTGGAGTAGTGTCAGGGCTGCAGGCACGACTCATGTGCTTTAGCCTGCAGCCCGGACACTACTCCAGCCTACCAACACCTAACCTCCAACATACAGCAAACCAAGAACGAAACGACCAATGTGGCAATCAACATTATAGTCGCGAGCTTCTGATGATGGGCATAGTAGTGCCCGAAAGATGTTGAGCCTGTAAGAAGTACAATAAAATAATAAGTGGAATCTAGTTGGTTTTTATTCTTCAGTTATCACAATGATTCACGGTGCAATAAACATCAGATGAGTATTGAGTGTACGTACTTCAGTCTCTCCTCCTCCCCACCCCCCATCCCCCTTCTCCCTTCGTCCGTTCTCAACATGACTTTCTTCTGTCGTACAAGTTACAATGAACCCTATCGAAGTCATAAAAACAGTTGTTCGAGCTTTACAGGTGTGATTTATGGTAACGAACTTCTTAACGTACCGGCCACCGGCTGTATCATTCTGCTTTTATGATCTTAAGCGTACCGAAAGATACCGTAACTTATAAAATTTCGGAATTGTTACACCTTGTCCTAGTTCTCAGATGCAGTTGTAGATTATTTCAGTATGGATAATTCCACGGTGTTTGGGCGGTTATTGCACTGCGTGGGGCTTCCACTTCCAATTTGTGTGTACCTCAGGGCATCTCAGAGGCCGGCGGACATCGCAGTAATGAATTGCCTGCAGTCTTTCTGCAAGGAATTACTGGCGTACGAGAAGGTGAAGGGAAAGCACATTTCGTTTATGGAACTGCAGTGACTACTCCGTGATATATTGTCTGTGATACTCGTGTTTCTTCAGCTCCATGTGCAGCGGCTTGTAGGGTGACTGAAACTCTCTACATATGGAGCCACGGACCACGTTCATTCATGTGGTACGTTTGTATGCATTATTTTCCAAGCTAGATTTGGGTTCATTTATTTTCTATTAGGCTAAGATTTCCAGGTATGCTTAAAACAGCGGTATCATTCATCACTTGTACTGTACAATATAAAGGAACCTGAATGGCATGTTGGTATAATGAGTGGGTCGTCAGCTGCAGTATCCTGTATTCAGTTCCCGGCGGTTGTTAAAATATTTTTCCGTTCTTCAAAATGTCCAGGCCGCCTCTGGACCCCACACAGTTTCCTATTAAATGAATACCGGGGCTTCTATTCCCGCTAATAAAACGGCCGGAACGTGAAGTTGATTACCTATCTCCTCTAGTGCCGAGATCAAGAATGAAAGAAGCTATCTCTTTCCGCTTCCTGTATTCCTTCCAGGCGGAGCAGGGATGTCTTGATATACTATATAATCAACAATATCTTACAGGAATGGTAAACAACGCAAACACTTAGAATTCATCTGGCAGTTAACACGAAAAGTGCAGGAGTGGGCCTTATTCGTTGTGTGTCAAGCAGTAAGTCGCTGCTATCCCACGGCGGAGGCCCGGGTTCAATTTCAGTTTAGTCCACAGAGAATTTGTGTTGGACAAAGTAACACTCGGACAGACATCTGTCCGAGTGCTGTGGTTTTCCCGCCAGCATTATTCCGTCAGTGCGCCATAGTAGTTTATCAGTCACCAACATGTCCGCGTCGTTAAACAATAGTTTTAGAAAAAAAAACAGGAATACCGTATATGTACGATAAGATGCGGCTTGTTGAATCGGAATTTCGTTGACGAATTACGGCACAACCGATGTAATTAGAAGGAAACACCAATGAAAATCTCTGCTGCTATATCTGGATGTTCGGAATTAGGCGGCAAGATTATTTTTGACACGCAACCAAGCTAAGGACCGGAATATTTAAGCGTGATTATTGTTGGTTTGTTGTCATTCTATCGTTATAGGGCACAATTTGACAATAATTGGCCGTTAATACGGCCTTATCATGTGCCAAAAGAAATGTCACACTGAGCATGGTACGTATTCAGTGATGTACTACCACGGAAGGTAAAGTGATCCCGTTACAGGCCCGGTGTGGCCCAGAGGGTGGGTAGAGGTATAGCTCTACTCTTCCATGACCACGGCACTAGAAGGGGTGAGTGGTCAGCAGCACGCCCCGGCCGCACTTTACCCCCGGGAAAGACCCGGTACCCATTTTACAGGAGGCCGGGTGGGCCCGAGGGCCGGTCTGTACGGGCGGAAAATCTCGTCCCCACCGGGATTCGATCCCGGACCGTCCAGTCCGTAGTCAGTCCCTATACCGACTGAGCTACCCGGCCCGATATACTATCACTAAAGCCCCTCAAAGTCTGTACTGTGCCACAGAGTTTCGGTGGAAGAGTTATCTGTGGAAGCTATAGTTAACCCACTGGAATTATCAAATGTTCCCTGTAAAATGCCGATGTGCTTTATGACAGTATACAATGTCGTAGCAAATGCAGTTTTTTATGTCGTGATTATGTTTGAGTATTGACGGAAAATTACACTGGCAGCAACGCAAATGAAGTCTCTCCGACCAGTACAGGGTAGTACAAGGCCATTATGACAACAAAATGAACGGGTATTTCACATGTTATTAGTGAAATTGAAAGACTGCCACATTAATTTGCCACAGCACATGCACAGAATGCAGATCAATGGATATGAGGGCTTGCTCTGAGATACAAGTCGCTGAAGCGAAAAATATCCTATACACCAATAAAATACACGTTGCTGTTATAGTAGCTGGCTTTAAGCGTAGTGATGCGTTGTTTGAATTTGATATTCTACTGGGAAAACAGCTTGTGAAAGTTCGGTACTCTTTCAAAAGGTGTTGAAGAAATGATTTAGTTTACTTGTATTTTAAGCGAATAGATTTGAATCTGTACGTAGACGCTAGTCACATGTGCGAATGTGCAATGTGACAAGGCTTGTCAATATTTTATTTATTTCTGATAACATTCCCCTGTAGTTCATGCTGTTACTATTTCAGTACTTTTTGAGTAGGCAAATTTGCATGCTCAATATGTGCACGCACACTTGAAATACCTGAAGATACTAAATTCACATGGACGGCTCTTGACACCATTTAACGTAACCCATTGCAGGCTGCCTGAGACAGAGACGCAGCGAGAGGCGTAGGTAGTGAACTAATAGACTAAAGGTAGAGTCGTGGGAGAAAGGAGAGACTCTTTATTTCGCGAAAAGGGGCAGAAGAGAGTCACTTTTTTGTAAGATTTCTAGTCTTCGCCTGCTCGTCTTTCTGAGAGCAGTAACATGGAAATGAAGACAGAGTTTTGAGAAGTAATGGCTTGAGAAAATGCAGCGAATTTTTAATTTATTGGTTAGTACTAAAATGCATAATTTGGAAGTATGATTTGGTGGTCTTCAGAGTGAAGGATTTAATTTTTATGAATTTAAATCTGCAGGACTAATTGAGAAGTGTGAGAAGCGCTTGGATCTTGAAAACGAGTCTCAGCTTCTCTTGAAGACGAAATGAGTCATGAAAGCCTATGTTTGCATAGTCGGTCGAAGGACCTTACGGATGCATACTGACTTGTAGCCAGCAGTCCGGCCAACGAAAGGTGGAAATTCTCTAATTTACATAGTCTTCCTGCCTTTAAAAATGTAGATTACGTGGATACATTATAAGCGTGAATGGCTCCTTACTGGTGACCTTTCAGTTAGTGTTCGAATTGTATCAAAATACAAAGAATCTTTAAACAGTTTGAATAGCGCGGCGTAGAATTCTAGTTCCAAGTTTGGAGACTGTTCGAGTATTCAATTCGTACCTAGAACTTGCTCCGTGCTCTTGGGACCATCCTGAGAAGCCGACATTCGCTCAGGTAATCCACAAAGTACCCGACTTAATTAAATCCTTGTTCGCAGTTCACAAGAGTCCCTATCCCGTACCGTCCATAACCGTTCACCCTGTGTCGCTAGTATATGTACTTTAATATTATCCTCCCGTCTCCCCATAGGCCTGTGTCATGTAAGTAATTAGTGCTGGTTGATATGTATAAAGTTTTTCGAGAAACGTAACTTGAACAGTACAAAATGTAGGACAGCCGTGCGCGTGCCACTGTTGTCCTTTGCGTGACGCGCAGCTGAGTATTCTTACGGTACGGTCTGTCATGCCTTGTTTACAGTTTGCACAAGAGCTGGTTTCAGCCTCGTGCGAGTTTTGTTGTTGTTTGTGTACCGGAAGGAAGACTATTTCGTGTATAAAGAACCCATCCCCATCCCCACCGCCACGTCATGTGGGTCACGAAACTCTTTTGATTAATCTTGTTAGAATTTCATATTTTTCTTAGCAGCACAGCTGTAGGGATGAGTGAAAAATTCGAGAGAAGATATTTTATTTTTGGACTTGTTATGACTGCCTTCGCTCTGTTTTTTAAACCAAAACAACTCTCACTACCGAGACTGTTGTGGTTTTTTTTTTAAAGGTAAAGTGATCCCGTTACAGGCCCGGTGTGGCCCAGAGGGTGGGTAGAGGTATAGCTCTACTCTTCCATGACCGCGGCACTAGAAGGGGGTGAGTGGTCAGCGTCACGCCCCGGCCGCACTTTACCTACGGGAAAGACCCGGTCCAGGAGGCTGGGTGGTCCCCAGGGCCGGTCTGGACGGGCGGAAATTCTTGTCCCCACCGGGATTCGATCCCGGACCGTCCAGCCCATAGTCATTCGCTATACCGACTGAGCTACCGGGCCCGATTGTTGTTTTTAAATAAGTTAAAGTTGAGGTAAAGAGCACCCTTGTTTACCCACTGAGGCTCTGTACAGGCCGTACGGCCCATAGGGGGAGTAGATGTACAGCTCTACTCTTTCCTGACCACGGCACTGGAAGGGGGTGAGTGGTCAGCATCACGCCCCGGCCGCAATTTACCCACGGGAAAGACCCGGGACGCATATTTTTTAAATAAATGGCGATTTTTAAAACGAAAATTATGTTTTTTATAAATATAAGGTACTTTGTTGTATTTTCAATATTAGTATTATTTTATTACAGCACTGTGTGACCGGACATTTGATTAGGTTTTCAGTGCAGATGTTATAAATGCTACATTAGCTGATCGCTCCTGTTTAACTGTGTTTTGTCTGCCAATTCACGGAATATTTTGACACCGATGCACAGCAGATAACAGAAACTCCTCTGAAATTCGAAGAGGAGTTTGTAGTGCAAATACAAGAAGGCTATACGTGCTCTGCGTCTAGTAAAGTAATCCACAAGTATTTGATATGACGAACTCTGCCTCTCCTTTGCACAGTATCGTATCAAGTTGACTGTCCAGAATGTCATATAATAATTACGACTTTACCACAAAACGGCAGATTTCTGTGTAACGCAATTCAGTTCGTCCATATATTTGTCTTCAGACCACTAGCAGATGCTCTTAATATTGTCTGTATACAGTCTAGCAGACACATCCCAAATGTTCGTTCATTTGCAATAACATCTTGTATAGTTAATTTGATATTAAAATAACTCTCAGTGCTTTATCTTATCAATAATTTGTCACAGTACAATACGCTATGTCATTACGCAAAATTAAATGTGTTCATTAGGAAATGGCGTAGTCCTCGTCACATTTACTACAGCTGTATCTTTGACAAACTCCCATTAGTGTGTCCGTCTGTCCATTTTATTCTAATATTGTCTGATTGCAGCAGTCCTAGGCATCTTCCCTTCTTGTGTGTTGATTGTCCAGTTTGTCGCTGTATGAACGCCTGCCTTAGCAAATTCCGCGACCACCTAAACATGTTGTAGGCTAATTGGACGTTCTGAGAACCATGCATCGTGATATATTCTTATAATAAAACCAACGAGAAGCACTAATTTCACAAATTTATTTTTGGAATAGGACTCTACATGTTTCGGACAGTATCTCTGTCCATCGTCAAGTGTTTGGCACGTGCTAGACTCCTGGTGATGGACAGAGATACTGTCCGAAACATGTAGAGTCCTATTCCAAAAATAAATTTGAGAAATTAGTGCTTCTCGTTTGTTTTATTATAAGAATGTTGTAGGCTCTCATTTCTTATATCTGTTTCCTTCCTGCACTTGAATTTTGCAGCCATGAGCGGTACTTGATACGTAATAAGAAACGTGATTTTGAAAGTGTGTCCCTGATTTTAATTATGTATTCTGTCCTATCTCTGTAACTCCATTTGGCAGAATCATTCTTGAGAAAGTAATGCCCTAGAAATTATCCACTTTCGTACACCATGTAGCTTGATTGTCGTGTTCAAACAGCGTACCCTGCACCCTGTCCTGAATCAGACCATTGCGGTCCACACCTCACCCTCTGATTATTGAAGATCCGTTTCAGTATTACACTCATATGCCCGCTAAGTTTTCGGAAGTGATCTTTCCTCTTTTCACTTGCCTACTCCAGATTAGCATGCACTCTCTTCTTCTGCCACACTTTCCACATCCTTCTTGTTCTAATAATCATAGTCATACATGCTGGTGATTCCGGCTGTTTCTTGAACACTCTGTTCTCTGACACCTTCTTTCGTGATGGAATTTAATTAGCTGGTATTTGTAATGTTTATTTGTTACGATTCAGCACAAAATGTATTATAATTAACGTGTGGCTGTGGGAACTAAACTTAATCCAGGACGTAGCCTGTACCGAATAGATCATTTTATGAAGATTGTTAATTGCGGTAATTGGTTTCTGTTCGGAGGGTGTGGGGTAATTGAACACGCAGTGGAGTGGGCGGCATAGCTACTTCGAATTCTGGAGGTTTGGGTTTAAATATCCAGATCCCGTCTGTCTTGACGGGACCAGGGGTTTATCGTGGTTTGCTTAAGTCCCTGCAGACGATTAACTATGACTTCTTGATAGCACACGTTCCATTTCGTTATCCACGGTCGTTGTCACTCGATGCTGTAACAATTGAAAGCGTAATTAATTGATTAATTAAGGTATATAAGACTGAGACGATCCCAGTAGCCGTGCTTCTTATGGCTTGTGTTTGCAGCCGCTTGCTTGCAGAGATTGCGGGTTCGAATTCTGCCGGGAACATTGATGTCTCATATGAGTGTTGTGTGTTGTCAGGTACAGGCCTCTGCGATGGTTCGATCATTCGTCCAGAGGAGTCCTACCGATTGTAGTGTGTGTGGTTGTGATACAGGAACCTCAGACACGATGCCTATGTCCACTAGGGCTGTCGAGCCATGAGAAAACAATAGAAGGCTGTGACACAAACGGAGTGCAGTGAAGAAGAGACTACAGACGAATACATAGCCAAAGAAAATTAATTGTGCTAGTGTTTGCATTAAATTGGCGCGATCCTTATGCAGTACGTGTAAAAATCTAAGCCCAGTTTCTCAACTGCCTTCGTAAGCCAAGAGTGGGAATTGTGAAATTTAAACTAGATTTGTAGAGGGTACAAAATGCGATGCATTTGCTAACTTAGGGCTGTTTATTTCGATTAAGTACTCGATGGAACAGTAGCCTTGTACTGACTTTCGTACAACTGTTTAAACTCTTAAGGCTTGTGTACATCTCGTCTATGTCATGACAGTTTCGCAAGTTGAATGACAGTGACTTCGACGGTGTTGGTTCGACTCCAGCAGAGGAAGGAATTTTTCTCTTTGTAACCGCATGCATACTTGCTGTGGGTCTCGGTCATGTCTTATCCAATGGGGACAGATGGTTAGGTGTCTGGATTGTGAAGCGTTCCTCCCACCTGAGTCGTGTAATGCGTTTAGCTTTATGTACACTCGCTCTTACGTCTTCATGGCATGGTGCTGACAGTGTGTGACAGATGTTGAAGCGTAAGTCCTTTGAAATTTCAATGGGAGATTGTTTACAAAAGTCCTCCAAAACACATAACCTCAGTCTACACCAAACAGCACAAATATCTTTCATTGCAGTCACCATTTTTACAGATGTAATAGTCCCTACTTGAGCGACTTGGCCCCATTTGCAACATAACACTCATAGATGCTGTTAATTTCACCAGTAGTTATTCTTACGCATTTCGACACCGCCATCATTTACTGAAATTTCATGGTCTTCCCTTGCACATTATTGTGCATTATCTCAACAGTGTCGGAGATGGGCAGGGCCTACAGTACAGCGTTTTATCTTATTACGTTATAAATACTTTCATCATCCAGCAATATACCAAGGTATAAAACAGATGTTTCCCGACTTTGTATACGATTCCCACACAACACTTCTCAGTTTATCCACCTCATAGGTTCAATCGCGATTGTTCTGAATGTGCACGCTATCAAATACGGATATTTGTTTGTTACCACTTAGTGGTCCTGCCGTCATGTTAGTTTCATATTGACAGATTGTATTCTGCTATCACTGCCACCTTGTGTTTGTACTGGTAATTGCAGGAATGGCACCGCGCGTTGGGACAGAATGACAACAGGGCTCCAATTCTTAGACTTATACAGATGCCCGAATATCTGTGTAAAAGACGTTAAGGTATTACTTGCACGGACTCGACGCTACTGGAGATAACTGCGTGATTTTGTGTCCATGTGGGTAGCTGATGAGAATGGTGGTCTGATGAGGGTTCTGTCGCCTAGGGCAGGGTGTCACACAGTGGATAGCATTGCGCTTCATGTGACGTATTTTTCGCTTTTCTCTAAGCTTATTGAAGCAAGACCCTACCAGAAACATGGCGGTCAATTTAAAGCATGCAGTTGTTTTGTCGGTTGAATGAAACATGTACGGGGCTTTCGCAACGAGAAGGCGCACAACGCTTCTGTTAGCTGCATCGTGTTTGTCCGTCAGACTGTCTCTCTGGCAACCCCATAAAAACTATTTTTTTTTTCGCGAAATTTAATATTTTAACCAATATCTGTCAAATTTATATCTTTATATATTACTTTTGTGGTGATGTCAGTTCGTTATTATCATCATCAGCACTGCAGCCCTAAGTGGGCTTTGTCTTCCTTCACAAATCTCCTCCTGCCTGTTCTATCCTCTACTGTTCCTCTCCAGCCCTTGACCTCCTTCACCACACGGTCAATCAGCACGTTGTTCAACCACCTTGTATGCCCTCGTCCCTGTCTTCTTGTAGAGAATAAATTTCCTTTCAACATTCTTTTAAACTGAAGAATAAAAACCAACTAGATGCCACTTATTATTTTATTGTACTTCTTATAGGCTCAACATGTTTCGGGCACTACTATGCCCATCATCAGGAGCTCACGACTATAATGTTGATTACCA
>Ga0123357_10008681_pt1 | contig 12730 bp, 10 predicted proteins | sample TergutEmb28metaG_FD_89873 | JGI IMG/M metagenome (GOLD analysis project Ga0123357, IMG submission 89873) | Embiratermes neotenicus P4 segment gut microbial communities from Petit-Saut dam, French Guiana - Emb289 P4 | ecosystem: Host-associated > Arthropoda: Insects > Digestive system > Gut ... | reverse complement strand
TAACACTTATGTTATGCACAACGTTTACTTACTTGTGAAACTTATATTATTAGGATTTATTGGTAATATTTTCTATTGTTGATTAGTAGTAATTGACTTTTGCTTTACAACGCAATTACTTCACCTTGAGGCACGTTGGCGAGCCTTGGTTTTCTTGTCCGCGTGGGTACGCGTCAGTCAGATACAAGGCTCCGTTGGTGGCGGATCACACATCGCACCATCGTCAATCATATTCATGTGATGATACCAGAGGCTGTGTAATGCAATTTGGAACTCGTGATGATGAGCACATTTGCTCGAAACACGTAGAGGCACGAAATAAACTTATTATAAAACAAAAATGTTTTGCATCTGTTGGATAACCTTTTGGCGCCGGAATATTTTTTTTTTAATTTTAGCACATCCTGTAAATAAAACGTGAATAAAACAGTAACCAAATAAGTTAGAATTATGAAACCAACTGCATTTTTAATAGAAAAAAAGGGAGAGTAAATACCGTTTTTAAAATATTCAGTACCTATATTTGTTGAATAAATATATAAAATCCAATGTTTAGAGGTTCGTGTTGTGGTACGACCACTATAGGGGTCGTTAGGCGTCAAAAGGTTAGTTACTGAGATAAATAAACTGAGATGCAAGTTCAGAAAACATCAAAAGTAGTCTAAGTTTCTTATAGCATTGGTTTGAGACAAGGAGGTAATTTATCGCAATTGCTTTTCGTGTTTATTTAGAGTAGGCCTTTAGGAAGTTTCAGATATACCAGGATGGCTTGAAATTTAATGGCGCACATCAGCTTCGCGTTATCAATAAAATTTTAATATATTGGGTGGGAAAGTACATTCCACAAAAAGAATCGCATAAAATTTTAATTCCTATTAAAGAGACTGGACTAGACATAGCAACAATTACAAGGTCATGACTCGAGATCAGATTACAGGGCGAAATCACAAGTCGTTTTAAAGGGTGGAAGAGTTAAAATATTTAAGAGCACTGACGAATTAAAATCCTCTTCAGGAAGAAATTCAGGGTAGCTTGAATTCAGGGAACGCTTGCTGTCATTCGGGGCAGAATTTTTACCTACAGTTTGGTGCTAAAAATTTAAAGATTAATATATACCGAAATATGACTTCGCCTGCTGTTTTATGTGGGTATGAAACCATGTCGCTCGTATTGCGGGAGAAACGTAGGCTGATGGTGTTTGAGATTGTGGTATTGACGAGCATATGTCTGTATAAGAGGGAAAAGGTGTCAGGGGAGTGGAGAAAACTACATAATGAGGAGCTGAGTGATCTGTACTGCTCACCGAATATTATTTGGGTATTCAAATCGAGAAGAGTGCAATGGAGGGTGCATGTAGCATGTATGGGTAGAGAATAGTTGCATAGAGGATTTGGGTGGGGATACCTGAGAGTAAGAATCGCTTGTAAGGCGCAGGTGAAGATGGGAGTGTAATATTGAGATGGATTTTCAGGAAGTGGAATGGATGGTAGCATGTACTAGAGTTGTCTGGTTCAGGATAGAATCAGGTGGCGGGCTGTTGTTAACTCGTTAATGAAACTTTGGTTTCCATAAAATTCGAGTTAGTTACTGACTAGCTGAGAAACTGTTAGCTCCTAAAGGAGGACTCTTCTCCATGCAGAAAGTAATTGTGTGTGTGTGTGAGTGTGTGTGTGAGTGCGTGTGTGTGAGTGAGTGTGTGTGTGAGTGTGTGTGTGTGAGTGAGTATGTGTGTGAGTTTGTGTGAGTGTGTGTGAGTGTGTGTGAGTGGGTGTGAGTGTGTGTGAGTGTGTGTGCGTACGTGTGGTGTGTGTGTATGTGTGTGTGGTGTGTGTATGTGTGTGTGCATGTCTATAATTATACATTTGGACTACTCAATCAATCAATATTTGTAGTACACTCTTTTACCCCTTACAATATACTGTGCGCGCTCTTTATATGTTCTTGTTTCGTTGTCAATCATTTTCACATTTTCACCATGTTTCTCGTGTTCCTATGATTCTTACTTACAATCATGCCGAGAATGCTGGCGCCAATCCCAAAACCACACATTGTTGTCCCAACAAGCAAGAGTGGATATGTAGTTGATATGGCGATTAGTAAGCGGCCAATACAGACAGAGGAAACTGCAATCTGAACAGCTAGCCGTCTGCCCCGCAATTCCATCATGATGCCACTCAGCAGAGAGCCCACAGAACTGGCACCAATGTAACTACTCACTGTGAACAGGTAACAGTACACAAAGTGGCGCGGATCTCTAGAAGGCCAGCTCAGAGACTTACAAGTACACAAAATGTTGTAGATGTCCAGGACTCAGCAACTTACAAATACACAGAATGGCTTAGATCTCCCGAAACAGCAATTTACATGTGTACAAAATATCGTAAATCCCTACCAAAGAACATAAACCTGTTAAAGAATAACAATTTTGTTTTTGGACGTAACTTTTACCAAACCTGGCAAAATACTTTGTGACTGACAGTGACTATTCAACCTTGCAAGTGGACTGTCAGCTAAGTGGGGAATTTAAAAGAAGTGTGCTGGCAGAGTGTGACAATCGAAGTTTGTCCAGTAAAGTAATCGTCCCATATACAACATATGCATGTATATTGTAGTAATAAATAAGAGGCTCCTCAACTGTACCTAAAATGAGAAGAATATTGTGTTGTAAATTGGCATGTCTATAGTTAACTGATAATGTTCATTGTTAAATGAAAAGCCAAGTGCTCTCCTGCAATGACTTTTTGATCATTTTTACATACTAATTCCACGATTTTCTGCAAGTGAATGAAAATCACACATGTGAGGCGTGTTTAGGTGTCTGTACAAACAAGGGCAATAACTCTGTTGACGTAAAAATAAATGCCCTCAACGAAACATAATAATAGCAAGGCTGTAAGTAAAGTTTTTCTCATCCAAAACAAATGGATTTGTTGCGTGCAAGTTAAATCACTTTCATATTTCAAATTTTCCCCACACACTACTACAAATTATAATGCTTGTAATGCCTCTATTGGTCAGGTGGAAGTTGTCAGAAAAGTTTAGGAAATGTATTAATGTGCAATACCGTAAAAACCTTATATATGTGTTTGCTTCCTTTTTATTACTCTATCCCAGAAATAAGTACTGGACATTAAACAGGTTTCTTTTTCCTTCCATAATTTTTGTTTTGAAGTTTCTCAAACCAACAAATACTCGTTGAGGCATACTGGAAATAAGAAGATAAACGAATTCAAGTTTCTTGTCAAGTGTCGTTAGTTTGTAGGTTTTTAAAATAACTTTGAATTAACCAAAGTTTTCAGTAAAATTCTCCAAATATTAAATGATATAAAAATTTATATACAATTGTTCACTACGTTACGTGCAGACAGTTGAACAGATATACCGAAAGTGTATTGGAGTGTTGCATATCAATCTGTACTTGATTATACAACATTAGTATTCAAACAAACAATTACACTTTATTGTGCAATAATGCGTAACTGTCTACGCTTGCCTGCTACATACTTCATCCCTCATGGCCCATTACCAAGAAGCATTAGTTAGAAGCACTTACAACATACGATATTGCATATCATAACAGCTATTATAGGTTGAGAAATATACAATAATTTTGTCAAAACTTAGACATAACATTTACAAAGGCGATACTTGAGCGCGTTGTTGATGTCTTTGTAAGGACACGTGTTACTGAATTTGTGCTCGATACTTAGCGATAAGTGATAAATGTGTGCCACAGTGTTTGTGCTGATGTAAGAAAGAAAATTAATAATAATTTCAAAAAAGAATTGTGAACTAATTGAATGGGAGTGGACTAGAATTTTATGCATTAGAATACGGATAGTACCTGCTCTATTGAATTTGGTAACAGCTGCTGGTTCCGTACTGCGCCTGATATTTCTTGACCAAATTTTTAAATAAAAGCTTGTGAAAGAAAATTAGCGCTTGCAGGGTTAGTTTTGTGGTTGGTTTGTTAATATCTGTGCGAAGTGTACGAAAATTCTGAATCTATTTTATGTAATATTTTATGTGTTTTGAAGTATTTTAGACAGAAGAAAGCTTTTTGGTTTGAAACTTGTTACGGAAATAAATACTTGAGAATATTTATTTGTGTTGACGGATTTCATTCTTTAATTTTCCACTGAAAAATTGTTGATTTTTTCAATCTGATTTTGCATTTTCTTAATTCAGAAACTATAGCGCAAGACTTGGAATTCTATTTATAGTATTCGGTAACCTCAACTTAAAAGTCGTAAAGATCTATTGCACCGCTATTTGTATCACTTCCCTTACCGATCCATGACATAACATCTTCAGCCGCTTCAAAGCCACTGTACTTTGCGTTAAGTTGGGGACCAAGGATGAGTAAATAACCTTCAGTTAAACCTATGCAGGCAGCTGTCAGACACGCCAAAGTAGCAACTGATGCCTGGAAGCACATAGTTACATTATTTACCGTGTCTTCATAGTATGTTGTGAAAACAGTATGTTTTTTGGCTCCGTCCACTGAATTCAAAAAACTGTACAAAGATTCACTGTTGCAACAAACTGAGACAAGAGAGTAGATTCTTTTATTCTGTTACTCTAAATGTTCACATTGTACTGCAGGGAAACAATATTATGTTGAAATTAAAATATTATTAAAAACCAGCAGGATGAACTTAGTCAATCGACAGAGTTAGAAATCTATTCACTTTTAATATTACTTGAAGCTTAAACAACACAAAATATGCTATGAAGATTACACAGTTTAAAGAAACAGATTTCAGTGCTGCAAATGGCGGCGAGCTGGTAGATGTGAAGGGTGAATGTTTATTGCATAGTACAATAATTAGCACGTAGCAATGCCATATATTTTACGTAAAGTTTATTGTGGATTCTATGTAGGATAACAGGTAGTAAACTAGGAAGATTATTTTTGAGTAAATCTGGAGAAGTGAAAATTGAAACAGATCATTAATATGTCACATTCTGTACAATGTGCAATACTTTAAGTTTAAATCAAATTAAACAAAAATGGTAAAAATAATGAAGTTTGAACTACATTAACGCTTTCGTGAAGGACGGTGTTTGTGCAACGTTTTTACTTATACGTGTGGCAAAACAGGGCTCTGGATAGAATATTGTTAGGGAATAGCTGTGTAAATATTCATAGTCACTATTGGCTGCAGAGCGATAATTGAAACTTACCTGAGGTAAAATAGGACGTGTTGGTTGTTCAGATCTCTGTTGTGTGATAAACGGCCCATCAAATTGTGATGTCGGACGCTCTGTTCGGTCGGATTCCATTGTGCTCTGTGTACAGTCAAACCTATAAATATAATGCACTTAGCTGATAAAGCAGTAACAGCCTTTAACAAGAACCAAAACTTGCAGCCCATTATCAGTTCAGGTACTGCTTCTAAACATTTGTTAATTTTATGTCACACTACTAATCTTGGTTCGGGTTAAGGTGCCGCTCAACTGTACAAACGCTCTCACTGTCTGTTATGTTAAGGTGCCGCTCAACTGTACAACCGTTCTCAATTTCCGGTATGTTAAGTTGCCGCTCACCAGTACAACCTATATCAATGTCCGGTATGTTAAATTGCCGCTCAACTGTACAACCGCTCTCAATATCTGGTATGTTAAGGTGCCGCTCAACTGCACAACCGTTCTCAATTTCCGGTATGTTAAGTTGCCGCTCACCAGTACAACCTATATCAATGTCCGGTATGTTAAATTGCCGCTCAACTGTACAACCGCTCTCAATATCATGTATGTTAAGGTGCCGCTCAACTGCACAACCGCTCGCAATTTCCGGTATGTTAAGGTGCCGCTCAACTGTACAACCTCTCTCAATGTCCGTAATGTTATGTTGCCGCTCAACTGTACAAACACTCTCAATGTCCGGTATGTTAAACTGCCGCTCAACTGTACAACCGCTCTCACTGTCCGGTACGTTAAGAGGCCGCTCAACAGTACAAATGCTCTCACTGACCGATATGTTAATTTGCCGCTCACCTGTACAATCGCTCTCACTGTCCGTTATGTTAAGGTGCCTCTCAACTGTACAACCGCTCTCACTGTCCGGTATGTTAAGGTGCCGCTCAACTGTACAATTGCTCTCACTGTCCGGTATTTTAAAGTGCCGCTCAACTATACAACCACTCTCACTGTCCGGTATTTTAAGGTGCCGCTCAACTCTACAACCGCTCTCACTGTTCGGTATGATGAGATGCCGCTCAACTGTACAACCACTGTTATTGTCCGGTATGTTAAAATGGCATAGTAATTAATTAAGCAAATGGAAAATTTACCTCCAAATTTTAGTACATAATACGATAAATGCTGTAATCATAATAAATAAATTTATCTATGAACAAATATATAAATTGTAAATAAACCTTGATTTGTGAAAATTAATTATCCGTATATATCGATACGATAAATTTATTTTATATTTCTGTGCATACAGAAAATTATTTTATATTTCGTAATATTACATCAGTGTGTATGGAATTGTGAATTGGATTTCGTTACAGAATTAATTCTATGAATATATTTTCATCTTGTAGCATAAAACAACATCCCGAAATGTTGTCCTATTCATTTTCTAACAGTGTGTGTAGATAATCACTTTAGTATCAACCAATCAAATTCCGAAGGCAGCAAAACGTGCTGTTAATTTTGTTTAGTGCTCTACACTTAATGTTTGATATTTAACATCATAAAGAAAGGGCAATTTGAAGCTCAAAGTGAAGAAAACTTTGTGCAGTTAGCAGAGGGGCTTACCATTGTTGTATTGGGCAAAGATATTGAATTATATATTTGGCACAATCATATTTTCTCTCCAATTTAATCATAGTTCACTACCACAATGAACAATACAGATTCAGTTCAACAGAGTAAATATAAAATAAACAAATTTCCACCAACGGTTTGATCTATTTATTTGCTACACCTACCGTGCAACATTTATAATTTATTTTCCGGACCAACCAATGCACCATACATATATATATATATGCCAAAATTAGAAATGTTGAAATATCTTATGCCCTACTACAAGTTTCCATTCAACCACACAATATTCAAGCAAGTTATACTTCAACTTTGTTACACGTAAAATAACATTTGATTTTACTTTATAAATTTAGCAACGTAGAAGTTTAAAGCTACCTGCAGAAGATGTGGGTGCATCGAAAAGTGTAGCAGTATTAATGGTACATAAAATGTTGTTAATGTTAATATATATGTTATGCATTTGTTGGTTTGAATGAAAAATATAAGTTTACAAACTTTCCAGTAAGGAATTAGTGAATAATATTTCAAAATATCTGCTTAACTACACATTGTAACGATAGTTCAAATATGTTCTGTTGCCCAAAAATACATCTTTGACAGTCACAGACAAAATGAGGTCGAGAGTTACTATTGTTTAATTGAGACAAGTAGTAAAATTCTACAAAATACGTACAACTATTCGCTGAAATGCTAAAACAGGGAACATATAAACAGATAAAAATGCTAATGTCGTCAACCCGGGTTTAGGTGGCTTGACTTCCACCAAACTATGCCCAGGTAGACACGAGTGTTTGAGCCACTAAGTCTTCTGGGTCTAGAATTTTATCTAGGTTAGGTTGAATGCTGCCACCCGCTTAATTCTAGGCAAGACTTCGGAGAGTTACTACGGGTTTAATAATACACAATATCGGAGATTTCTTTATTATATCTATTTTCTACTAGTCTACATTAATCTATAAGTTCACATAAATAAGTTACAGAGGAATGTTGTACTAAAGGTGTTCATATTTACGTTCTTGTCTCTCTGTATAATCAAAAGGTATGTAATTTTGAAATTCGAATAGAAGTTGGACTCGACCGAATTTAGTAATCAAATCAAAGTTAGTCACAACGCAACTGTTGAAGCTTACCTGTTAACAACAGTATGCTGCAGTACATTCTGAGCGTCTCTTAGTTATTATAACAACCGTTTGTGTAACAAGCCGTGTACTGATAAATCTTCACGTCGCTGTAGGTACTTGCTTCGCCAGTACAGTGCCCAGTATCGTATCAAACGTATAACGTTGCGAGAAAGTATCATCGAAAGAATTCCTTGTACTTTAACTATCAAAGATTTTGTAGAGAGGAAAGTACGTTCCTCAGCGTTTTAGTTCTTCCTACCTGACCATATACGGTCATATTCCAAAACACTTACAAAATATGAAGTAACTCAATAAGCCGGTCAGTTTGCAGTGATCGACATGTTGCATGTGGGGGCATTGTAAGTAACTTGTGCTGATTCTGCATAGATAGCTTGACTAAAGTTTCCTTATTGCAATACCTGAAATACTTCTTCAAGTCTTCCTGGTTTGTTCATATTTTGAGAAGGTTCTTTCAAAATCCAATTTCGGTCTCAATCATGACACTAACATGGGTATTAAATAGATGTCTAAATGAAGAAGAAGCTCCGCAACAATGGAAAGTTGCTTACATTTCATCAATACACAAAAAAGGAAGCAAAAATTTGTTCTAACTGTAGGGGCAATTCGGCGACTAGCGTGATGATTAGATTATATGGTAAAATACTTGAGTCCTCATAGAATAAGAGAATAAACATGAAGAAGAACAAAGCTGATTTCGAACAGATCGATCATGTACAGAAATTATCTATTGCATGAAGCATTTTATTGAAAAAAGGAATGCCATAAAACAAGAAACCCATTTATTATTTGTGGATTTGACAAAGGCATATGACTATATACCAATATCAATACCTTGGGAAGTTTTGGGAGGAGCAAATATTAACAATATTTTAAATAAAGCAATACAAAATCTCTACGGCAATACAGCACAAGTGATAATTGGATACAAACTATCCCACCCCTTCAAAATTACTATTGGATTACGAAAGGGATGTTGCATTTTCCCTACACTTTCAAGATTTACATACTAAAAGCTTTAGAAGAATGGAAACGTAAATGATCCGGAATGTGTATTCCTCTAGAAAGTACCACACAGTATAGACTCCAGTTTGCAGATGATCAAGTGGTTTTAGTGGGTGGAAAATAAGATTTGGAATATATGACACGTGATTTAAAAGAAACTTACGAGTAATGGGGCCTGGAGATAAATTTGAATAAAACAAAATAATTATGTATTGGGGGAATATACAGTAATTTGAAATTAGATAAATAGAGCGAGATTGAATTTTGTCAAGAATATAAATATTTAGGAGATAGTTTTGTTACTAGCGGAACAGACGACAAATAAATAAGACCAAGAGTAATACAAGCAAGGAAATATATAGCATGTTTCAACGGGATACTGTGGAGTAAAGACATAAGAAAGGAGAGAAAATTAAACATTTATAATGCACTGATTAAAAGCAGTTTATTGTATTGTTCCGAAACATGGAGACTCACAGAAAATAACAAAAGACGGTTCGAAGCTACAGAGATTGATGCCCTGAGGAGATCCTGTAGAATATCAAGAAAATAAAGAATTAGAAAAGTAACTAAAAGACAACAAATTGTATTAGAAGAACCAATTATAAAATAAATTGAACAGAACCAACTTACATGGTACGGCCATGTTCAAAGGATGACAGAAGGAAGATTACCCAAAATAATATTGAAGTGGATGCCGAAACCAAATGAGCACGAGGAAGGCTGAAAAAACTGGATGGAATATATAAGGAAGCCTATGAACGAAGTAGACCTAAGCAGTGGAGTCTAGGTGTAGGACAACGTAGAACAACGTTTTGAAACGGATATATACATACATAGTTTATATTACGAATGGTGGCCGACCTAATGAAAGTAATGCATAATATTAAATGTGGGATTTACAGTTTTATGTTCACCACAATTTAACAGTTGGTTTCCTAAGCCATTGCTCTCAATACAGTCATTATTTTTCAGACAACTCTGCTGCCATCTACTGTCAGTTCACAGTACTAATATGGCCCACTCTACCGACCGCCTACTGGCGTGGCGAAGTGAAAGCGGAAATTTACGAGCCGACAAAATAATTTTAACTGGTATTCTATGTGGTGAGTTTGTGTGTGTGGGATGGGGTACACTTTTAACGTTGTGTTCATTTATAGGATACAAAAGCGCAAATGGCTTTGTGGTTTAGAGGGGAAGGTTGGCAGGATTTTCCTACACAGCTGTTTTCGCCATATTTTGTAAGTAAACCCTAACCCACCCCTCAACATAATACTGCATGCAACATATCGGCCAGCTGCTGTACTGCCGCTGCTGACATGACAACAGCTGACAGTGTGACAGCTTAACGTAGAGGGGGAATTTAGGAAGCCTGGTTGGGACTTTGTACATTGTTACTGCATGGGATTATTATAAAGGGAAAACGCACCAACAGCACATTAAGAAATTTAACACCCACACTCAATACTTACCGCTAGTAAGAAGTGCGTTCTTCTGCCCACACTTCTGGGTTCAGAAAGCCTGCCAAACACCAACACAGTTTACATAGGGATATCGTGGGTGGTGAAAAGTTTCTAGGGGTTTTGTCATCCAATAGGATTGCAGCAATTGATTGTTCTGGGACGAAAAGGGTTAGAGCAGTTGGGGGTGGGGGGTGACGGTCATTGATTGGAGGAATTGTAACGGCAGTGACTGCATGAAACTGTTGACCAAACACTTCATGACAGTGGGTGGAAGGTACAGGATGGCGAGAACAATATTTCGTTGATCAATGCATAATATAAAACAGAACAATGATTGGAAGAAGACTTACCTCTGCTGTATTGCAGGGTAAATATACAAAATGTAGAGCAGGATACGGCGGACTGAAGAGTTGGTCGAGCGGCAAGTTAAGGAGAGAGGAAGTGGCTATAAGACTAGAAGAAAAAACAGTAACCAACGGTAATAATTAGTTATTGTCCTGTCTTAAATAAAGCAATTTCCACTCCCTTCGCACCATATGACAGTCGGGGCCGATCTCTGCCACCGGCCCACTGAGCCTCGCTAGGCGGATAATATCGGGGGCTCGGCACACTGTAAGCCCCAGTCAGGCAGTTTGGGCGGTTGGGCCCCGTAAGGGAAGTCTCCGGTGGGAAAGTGTTAGAAAAGCCTTGCACAATACAGAGAAAAACCACAGGTTAGACAAGCACACCAAATAATAATATATTCTAATATTACAACGGTTCCCAGTTAATAATACAGAAAGAAATACTTTGAAACAAACACGGCGTCTTCCGCCAAGTAGACACAAGCAAACAAAGAATTCGTGTTAAGCTTAGCGGCATGCACAGCCAACAATAATCATAGCAAATTATACAATGAATTCAAGCAAATAAAACAGCCAGGTCAAGCCACACGACTTCGACCTCCAGGCGAACACGCCAGTACCAGATTACAATATTCCTTCCTACAGAAAACGATAATCAACATCAAGTTATACGACTTCCACAACCACTGAACATAGCAGTTCAGAAAACACAATATTCAACAGCGAGGTATACAACCTTCGCTACCAGTCGTCTTCGTAATATTACGCAATTTACCAACTCCTCCAACCAGGGCGTAACACTGCACCAGTGTACGGCCAAACAGCGTGCTAGCCGGCTATCGTTTTCTCCGAAACTTAACGACGCACTAGCGCGTCTCACCAGCCGCCTCACTAGCACGCCAATCAATGCACGGGCTTCGAACTAGTACAAGATCGGCCAACGTTCATAGAATTCGGGCACAAATCCAGAGAAGTACAACTAATACAAACACAAACCCCCAAGGTTTGCCCTCAAGAGAATGTGGACTGGCGGCAATTTCGCGTAACAAGACGAATGAACGTACAGAGAAAATACAGACCGGGTCGAACAGACCAAATTTGCGACTTACAGTACGCTCGTACGCCGAACCCCTCTCTCTCTCTCTCTCTCACTATTGGGCTGTTTCAACAACAGTAACTAAATCGTCCGGGCTGGCGGCCCCCTTTGTTTCACCGCGTTTCAGACGTCCAGTTTTCTCGCCGGCTCCAATGCAAGTTCGTCCCGGCATTACATTCACTGTCAACAGTTACACAAACAACCACCCCCAATCCACTCCCCTCACTCACAGGAACCAATCCGCTGATGACAGCTAGGGAATAAGTGGACGGAAGTTACGGCAAGTCACCAGTTTAGTTCCGCAAGGAGATAAACTTGAGACGAGCCCTTGTGGCACGACTAACCACTACGTGACGTCATCAGTGTTCCTGTTGGTAACAAACAGTCCGGAAGTTGTTCCAGCCACATTTAGTGTGGGATGGAAAGTGCTATTATTGTGTGGCTATTGGAATGTGTGAATTGATAAACTGTCTTCTGAAAAGCATGGTTAATTATGTTTATGTTCGAACGCTGTATAATTATGTTGTCTCAAAGTTATATATATGTTTCTACGCAGTATATTTAATTTGTCTCAATTGTCTTAATTTGCCTCACCACACCGCACTGTTTAGTGTTCAGAACAGTGTGACTGTGCTGTGCTGTTAACAGTGATAGTGGTAGAGCAGAGAGTTGATAGTTGAAATGTTGTGAACTGGATACAGAAAATTGTAATGCATTGTTCTGTGTTGTTAATAGTAATAGCGGTACAGCACAGTGTATAGTTGTAATGTTGTGAACCGGATACAGAAAATTGTATGGCATTGGGCTGTGCTGATAATAGTGTTAGCGGTACAGCAGACAGTGAATAGTTGTAATGTTGTGAACTGGATATAGAAAATTGTATTGCATTGTGCTGTGCTG
>Ga0123357_10008678_pt1 | contig 12732 bp, 8 predicted proteins | sample TergutEmb28metaG_FD_89873 | JGI IMG/M metagenome (GOLD analysis project Ga0123357, IMG submission 89873) | Embiratermes neotenicus P4 segment gut microbial communities from Petit-Saut dam, French Guiana - Emb289 P4 | ecosystem: Host-associated > Arthropoda: Insects > Digestive system > Gut ... | reverse complement strand
GTCGGTCACGCCGGATATGCTGCAGAGAGTCTGGTCCGAGCTAGATTATCGCATCGATGTTTGCCGAGTAACAAGAGGGGGGCACATTGAGTGTGTGTGATACCACATGAAACTGTATGAGTTAATGCAACTGTAGCCACCAATTTTGTAAGAATATTCCATTAAGTTTTGATTTGATAACTACTTGAAAGAGTGTTTTTGTATTCACCCTGTATGTCTTCATTAAAATCACTCTTACACTTACTGTCAATAAACAAGACTGATGGTGTACGCAACACAGTAAATAACATCTCTGTAAAGTACGCCTTCCAACTGAAGTGCACTTCTTAGTTTCTGAAACTTATGTCTCTCAAGAAGACAAACATGAAAGTAATCAAATGACGAACACTGTAGGCAAGTTACTACAATTCTTCTACCGCCGGTTCTCTGAAGTGCTCTTGGCGCGTCTTATGTCACGGGCATATAGTGCAACTTAAGTGAGACCATTTCCAATGGAGACGTTTAGCCACAGAAAAATTCATACAAACGTAAGGCAATAGCATCTACCTCGTAGCCAGCGGATGTTACTAAGAAGTCTTATGGGCTCGCCATGTTGTGTGATGGCGGGGGGCGGGAGAGACACTCAAAAGATTTCTAAGAAATTTCGTATCAAAATTCTTTCCACCGAAGGACAGCCTAACGTCGTGACTTTTAGTTTCCTTAATCAGTAACAATAACGTGGTAGACGAGCGAAGTCTGAGGTGGAAGGAAAAATATCGACATTTACTTTACGGGCCTAAAATTATGTCTTGTAACAGATCTTGAAAACAAAATCTTTTGTTAAAGTAACAGCGTTTATGTAAAAGTAAAACAAAAACATGGCAGAAATATAAACAATTTCTTCAGAATTTTGTAAACTTAAAAAAAAGGTATCTGAAGATTGAATTTTGGAACTGTGTTACAACAACAGTAAGTAAAAATAATGCAGTTCTTATAATTAACATGCTGGCACAACAACCATAAGGCTAATTACAGAAACAGCACAGGAATGTAAAACAAGACACAGTCGACCCCGCTTATAACGACTTCGGTTACAGCAACACTCATTTACAACGACACAAAATACCCTTTCATGGCGTTATAACCGAATTCGACTGTATACAAGCTAAGAACCCGCCAACAAAAACACAAAGAAAAAAATAAGTACAAATAAAATAAGTTAACACGGCATTACTAATATTAATATACTTGAATTTATAGTAAAGCCGGACCTCACAACAACAACAACAACAACAACAACAACTGCAAGAAGAAGAAGAAGAAGAAGAAGACGAAGAAGAAGACGAAGAAGACGAAGAAGAAAGGAAGAAGAAAAGAAGAAGAAGAAAGGACGAAGAAGAAAGGACGAAGAAGAAAGGAAGAAGAAGAAAGGAAGAAAAAAGGAAGAAGAAGAAAGGAAGAAGAAAGGAAGAAGAAAGGAAAAAGAAGAAAGGAAGAAGAAAGGAAGAAGAAGAAAGGAAGAAGAAGAAGAAGAAAAGAAGAAGAAAGGAAGAAGAAGAAAGGAAGAAGAAGAAAGGAAGAAGAAGAAAGGAAGAAGAAGAAAGAAGAAGAAGAAAGAAGAAGAAAAAGAAGAAGAAGAAAGAAGAAGAAGAAAGAAGAAGAAAGAAGAAAGAAGAAGAAAGAAGAAGAAGGAGAAAGAAGAAGAAGAAAGAAGAAGAAGGAGGAAGAAGAAGGAGAAAGAAGAAGAAGAAAGAAGAAGAAAGAAGAAGAAGAAAGAAGAAGAAAGAAGAAAGAAGAAGGAAGAAGAAAGAAGAAAGAAGAAGAAGGAAGAAGAAGAAGAAGGAAGAAGAAGAAGAAGGAAGAAGAAGAAGAAGGAAGAAGAAGAAGGAAGAAGAAGAAGGAAGAAGAAGAAGGAAGAAGAAGGAAGAAGAAGAAGGAAGAAGAATAAGGAATAAGAATAAGAAGAAGAAGAAGGAAGAAGAAGAAGGAAGAAGAAGGAAGAAGAAGGAAGAAGAAGAAAGAAGAAGAGGAAGGAAAAAGAAGAAAGAAGAATGAAGAAGAAGAAGGAAGAAGAAGGAAGAAGAAGGAAGAAGAATAAGGAAGAAGAATAAGGAAGAAGAAGGAAGAAGAAGAAGGAAAAAGAAGAAGGAAGAAGAAGAGGGAAGAAGAAGGAGGAGGAAGAAGGAAGAAGAAGAAGGAAGAAGAAGAAAGAAGAAGAAGAAACGAAATAAAACATCAAAATTAATTTAATTAAAACCGAAGCTAAATGGAAGAAAGAAATGATGAAAATAACTCTAATGAGTATACTCTCATCCCTCGATAATTTATTTAATATATTATACAGGGCCACAGTAATATACAGTGCGACTTATTTAACATATAAATAATAAGCTATGATCGTGATAAAGACTAACAACCTGCAGCGTAAAACCCACATTTCATCGTAAATTAGTCAGCAGGTACAATTTTTGGAAGGATATACTTTTATTGAAGTTTCTGTCAGTCACCGCTCCAGCGCCACTAAATACAGTATCCTGCAGCTCGTAACAGGTTTTCAGTTCTTTATTCAAACACCGAAGAATGATTAACATCTGAGCGGCGAGTGAGCCTTCACAGCAATTCACAAGGTTAAACCACACAAACAAAACACTAAGGTGTTAATGACTTCACCTTGGGATGTGCAAAGACAAGGAAGTGGGTCCACATCAACAGCCTTTCATTTTTATGATCCATTCGTACCCCAGAATCTCAAACTTTCAACACACCTGGTACTACTGTAAAGGTAAAGGTAAAATGATCCCATTACAGGCCCGGTGTGGTCCAGAGGGTGGGTAGATGTACGTGGAAGAGACCGCGACACTAGAAGGGAGTGAGTGGTCAGCAGCACGCCCCGGCCGCACTTTACCCCCGGGTAATACCCATTTTACAGAAGGCTGGGTGGGCCCCAGGGTGGAAAATCTCTTCCCCACCGGGATTCGATCCCGGAACGTCCAGCCCGTAGTCAGTCGCTATACCGACTGAGCTACCCGGCCCACGGTACTACTGTACTGAGAGAAATACACAAACAAGACTCTGACTCTATTGATGACTACGGCTGTTTACTCGAAAGAATGACGACACTGCGGATCTATTAGTTATTCGGAGCATGAAACAATGTAATATCAAAGAGAAAACTCAATGTTTCAGAGGCACCTGCCGTCTCAAACTTTAGGATAATTCGCAATATGGGGATGACCGCTTCCTCCTAGCAGTTCGTAACTATGTATCGAACTATACGTTGTCATCACAGAATATTATAGGCCTGAACTTAGCATCCTCCGTCCCGACAGTCTCAAAACCCAAACAGGCCTACTTAAGGGTGGAGGTGAAGCAGGTGTACGTGCTGTGATCCCAGCAGACAGGTCAATTGCCACGGTGTCTGGACACAGCGCCGTGAATGTATACAGTGGTGATGGGGGGGGGAATCCTTGTATTTTAAACTTTAGCACACTACGGGAAGTGGGCTGCTAGTTTATGGTCCGGCCGCTTTGTCCCGAAGGATTTATTCATTCAGTCAGTCACTCTGTCCTCTGTCTTACGACAGGCCCACAGCCTCTGCCAAAGCGAGTTCTCCACAGAGTGCAATCTAGTGCCCACTCTTTCAATTTCCAATATCCTCTCTTTTCCTTAGGGCCATCCAGCTGCTTAAGTATTCTTCACCGTCTTTCCGTCACTTCCATTCTGTCCTCTATCTTTACTTCAATAACGTGCTTTAGAAGGCAGTTCGTATTAGATACGTGACAAATCATGTTAACCTTCCTCCTCTGTATTGTTAGTTGGTGACAGATACAAGAATAATATTAAAAGAAAAACTAAAAATAACAGAAATAGATTAAATTTTATGTAAAACCAATATGACAAAAAGCAGTAAAATAAATGCTAGTGAAGCTTCATAATAAATTTCTGGGGGCAATGCAAGTTAGTTCCGCAACAAACAGCACAAAGAGCTGGAAGATCACCCGGTAAACATAACAGTACAAACATCACACATAACGCATAGTTACGAGAGAAATAATTAAACATCAAACTAAAATACTATTCTCCAGGACAAGTGCCTTGTGGGAGGAGGGGGGGGGGGCAATACATGATCCGGACATGGTGGAAAATTGGGTAATTTCTGATCCGCCTTTTCCAGTCGAAATGACTTCAAATGTGTCTCTCACTCTGGAGCAGCAAGACACGCAGCTCCGAGTCACGACTTACTGTGACGTTTCAAGTGGGGGTTAGCCTTCTACACACTGCTCCTGCAGGATACCAAACCGTGGCCGTCCACTTCTCCGGCAGCCTATCCGGGCTGTCATTCCGGTAGCAGCAGCACCGAATCTCGGCCATAAATCCGCCTAATGAGGTTCAGGTTGCACGTTTATTAATTAGTCACTCCACCCAAATACTACGACAGTTTCCTACCTCGCCCTTACCAATACAGGGTTATTCATAAGTCCGTGAAAAGAGAACTGGCTGATGCCACAGCTGAATGAAGACTGTAATGATTACATCTTTCAACAAGACGGCTCTCCGGCTCACTACAAAGACGTGCGAAGGTATCTCAATCGAAACTTGCCATAAAGGTGGATAGGACGCACAGGAAAAGAAGATGACGCGTTAATGCAGTGGCCACCCCCGTCCCAGGATTTAACCCCGTGCGACTTTTACTTCTGGGGGTTTGTGAAGGACACTGTCTTTGTACCTCCACTGACCGCTAATCTCCAGATTTTCGCAACCGTATCACCGCTGCTGTGGCTCTGGTCGACCGTGATATGCTGACACGGGTGGAACGAGATGGACTATCGCATAGATGTCTGTCGTTTCACCAAAGGTGGACACATTGAGCATCTGTGAAATATGTAAAAAAAACTTGCAGAGTTTCTCTCTCTGTCGGCGTAAGAACTACCATGATCCGTTGAGTAGTTTATTTGTTGCGAATTTTTAAAATGTTTCACGGACTTATGAATAACCCTGTATAACATTCATAGTAACAATGAAATATATTTGCATCTATGAAGATTTTTCAAATAAAACCCGTTCGGGGACAGTCGTGGCAGATACGCGTACATCACGTTCAAAATAGTCCCCATAGATCTTGAGATAGGCATACCATTGACACATTTAATGGATCCCCTACTCACACACACACACACAAATTATTTGGGTTGCACTGAAACTAATTCATCGCCGTAACCTTGAAATGTTCATCCGACCCGGTGGTTAAGAGCTTTAGAGATCCAGGATGCTAACATCACCAACCGCGCAATATTATGCAACCCCCCAGGCACATTCGCTCTGACATTAACAAAAGTCACAACACAGTCACTACGAATGTCACTCTGCTGCATGACAATCCCGTCCCCATGTGGCCAGCACTGTCCGGGATACGGTGCGCCAACTCTGCGCTGGATGTTATGGGCCATCTCCCTGGAGTCTGGACATTTCCCCATGTGTCTAATTTGTTTGGCTCTCTTTAGGAATGGCTAGAGAGTGTATAAACGGTAGTACCGACGATGACAAAGTCGTAGTGGTGCAGTCGTTCGAGCAGAAGCCAATAGGCTCACTGCGGAGTGTATCCATCAGTTGGTGTGGCAATGGGGTTACATGTGTGAGCAGCCAAGGGAGAATGTTTTAACCCTCTCTTTCCTCGCAAAAAAATAATGCCCAAAGAGATTTCAGTCGAACAAACCACATATATCATACATCCATCTCGTAAGGTGGTGTTAAATGAGCAGACAAATGCACAAAATGTTTGTTTTACAATAAGTTTAGCCTCTACATGTTTCGAGCACCTATAGGTGTGATGATACCAGAGGCTGTGTAATGCAATTTTGACCTCCTGATGATGAGCACATGTGCTCGAAACACGTAGAGGCATGAAATAAACTTATTGTAAAACACAAAATTTGTGCATCAAGTTGGTTAATTACTGAGATAAATACACATATTAGTTAAATGTACCCAAAATAGTTGTTAGAACAGAACATATGTGCTGCATAGCCCTTTGTACTAGAGACTATGTCACACATTTGTGATTTAGACGATGTGCATAATTTATGGAGTAGCTAACTTAAGCATACCGCAACGAATGACGTAATTGTATGAGTAGTGTAGAAACCAGCATGCCCAAGGAGCATACTGTCTGCTACAAATGTTTTCTTTGCTCATTTGCACAGGCAAGCCCATTGATATGTACGTATATTTATTAGAGGCACAAATCTATTGGTGTAAAACCACATATCACAACAATATCGCGATATGTTCCAGAAACAAGCAATTAATTCTACATCTTAACGATTTATGGAATTCCTGCGACGTTACACTGTTTTACAGGATCAAATGTGTTAGAAGAAATTATAAACAAAACGGCTTTGAGCGGGAATTAATTTCTCCTACCATTTAGCGTTAGAATACACAAATACTGTATCTAACCAAATCAAATTGATGGTTTCAGACATACGCGTGCATGACGACGGACGTACCGGTGAGCTGGCGTCGCCTCTCCTTCAGATAACACAGTCTAGTAGAGTCCTAACTCATAATCTAACATCTGAATGATTTCAGGCTTCCGCAGTGACGTAGAAGAGATCTGCGCTCTTCTGGGTTGTTACGCAGCATGCAGTGGTAGTTCCTTACCGACGATTCGGGACAACCTATCGGTCCCACCTTCAAGGGCGCCCTTGAAGGTGGGACCGAGCACCCTTGAAGTTAGAGCCGACAGGTTGTTCCGAATCGTCGGCAAGGAATTGCCACATGCTCCAAAATAACCCAGAAAAGCGCAATGTCAATTTAACTGTTGTTCGCTTTGTCCAGTTTTCCAGTGTCTGATGCAGCCAAATGTCCATTAACGCGAAGATACGAGACAAACACTGGTCCCTGTTTTCTGGCAGACCACACTCTCACATGGAGCATCTTTAAGATGTATTTGAATATTATCTTCCGATAAACTAATACGTCTTTCAAGTGACCTCTTCCTTTCAGGATTTTTAGACTAAATCTTATATGATTTTTTATCTCCTATGGGTGCCACATTCCCTGCCCATAATGCCCTTCTTGATTTGGTTAACCTAATAACACCTCGTGCAAATTAACAATCATTAAGCTCCCTTCTACATTTTCCCAGCGCAATCTGCATTAACCGTTTATATTATTTCCTTAGCAAAGTGTTAGATTTGAAGCACAGCTTTGTATGGTGATGAAACTTGGTCAGTTCGGAAAGTAGATCGGAAATACCTGGAAAGTTTTGAAATGTGGTGCTGGGGAAGGATGGAGAAGATCAGTTGGACCGATCGTATAAGAAATGAAGAAGTGTTACAAAGAGTCAAGGAAGAGAGCAATATCCTAGAAACTATAAAAAGAAGGAAGGTTAGCTAAATTGGTCACATCTTGCGTAGAAACTGCCTTTGTCAATGAAGGAAAAATGACGGGAAGAAGAGGAAGAAGACGTAAACACATACTGAATGGCCTTAAGGAAAAGACAGGATACTGGTATATAAATATACACCGATGTATCAAACACAACAAAACTTTATTATGTTTATTATTGTGTGTGTGTTTGACTGACACATCATTATATATTTATTGTGTGTGTGTTTGACTGACACATCATTGTATATTTATATATGGGTCAAACACTTCGGGATGGCGAACATTAAATTTAAAAACAGGATACTGGAAATTGAAAGAGGAAGCACTAGAAAGCGCTGCTTTGGAAGAGGCTACGGACCTGTCGTACGACAAACTACGCAACAAATGTTTTACTCTTTAGCTAAAATAATGCAAGCATACGACAGCAACGAAATAATTTACGATGAACAATTCACGATGTGTCATTCTTAAATTATTTACAAACAAAGTACATTTCAAATGTAAGTACACAGGTGGCAGTTCTACTTTCGAAACTGTGCCACTTATAAAAGGTAAAGATCTGAGGTTACTGACGCAGCACAAAACAATCAGCTTACGAAAGAAGGGAGTGAGGTGAGAAAGGATCAAGGAACATATAGAAAGAGGATGAAGGGTGAAAATAAGGAAAAAGTTGTTTTTAAGCTTTCGCCGTGTTCTAAATGTAATTTATTCCTTTTTGGGTAATTCCCCGGCGTCTGAGTTCTAATTGCCGACGTTTCGTAACTCACCATCGGTTCCATCTTCATAGGCAGGTGAATGAATACTTCATTCACCTGCCTATGAAGATGGAACAGATAGTGAGTTCCGAAACGTCGGAAATTAGAACTCAGACGCCCGGGGAATTACCCAAAAAGGAATAAATTAGAAGGAAAAAGTTATTTAAAATCGAGTTTAAATGGCCATTTTACAGTAGTATACAGGAATCTTTAATATAGTAAGAATGCTTGTGTGTGTTGTAGCAGTATGCTGCCTTCTACAGTTGAGCTTCTTGACACGCACACCGTATCACCACTACATAGACTTCCTCTTAGCCATTCTTCATAGAATGGTCTCTAGCAGTGTTAGGACGTGCACTGCCTCACAGAGCCACAACCTTTACTGTTCAGAACGAGCGTGTTGAGCCACTTTTGCTTCAAACCGAGGCGCACAGTGCAGTATTTAGATGGCTACCCCACTTTAAACGTCACCATTTACGTTGTGTCTGACAGCGGACGTGCCTTTTCTCCTCACAGCAGACCCTGCGTGTGACGCCATTTACATGTCGACTGGAATGACGGATCATGACCATACAAATCCCCTCAGATCCATAAACACGGAACATATTTAAATACATCGATTTCCCTTACGTCTGCAGATTTATATTCGAGAATATCTGTCTTACAGGATGTGACACCGTGTAGTATTGTACGAGGTATCAAAATTTAGGGGGAAAAAAAACCTGCTGCCTCCAACTCCAAGGAAAATTCTTAATCTTCTACCTGGAAGAGGAAAGCAGGAAGGTCCTGAAAAAATATCAGACCCGTTTACTGACAACAAGGCTTCACATCCCTGAATGCAGTAGTACAGAGCGGTCTCAATTTATGCGAATCTGAAGCAGGGCGATATAAAAATATTTATGAAATATCATTTCATCCGCAAAATTTGAACAAGTGCGAATCCCAAAAGAGAAGAAAAATTCACCACGTCAGCGGTTAATTCGAAATGGGGAGAGAGCGCTTCCTAATTAGGCGCCAGTAGCGTGTCCTACTCCTTTTAAAATTTATTTCAATTTCTTTCAGGCAAAATAAAATTGTCACTAAAGCTATTTATTTATATTGCGTTAAAAAGTACGTTTAAAACCAAAAATACGCTACGATGGTCGTAATTTATGCGCTCTGAGAACGCATCACCCCCTACTTACACGTAAGTCTAAGGAAAACCGGTCTTGAATCATGCGAGGTCTTCAGGAGCTCCTTCCTCGCATAAAATGTGACCGCAGTTCTCTTCATGGTGATCATCCTGGAGTCTCAAAACTCACTCACATAGGGATATTCCAGATTTTCGAATCTAAGCCCGGTAATCGGCTACCATGATTTCAGATTTTCCGTGGCGTTTCTCAGTGCTTCCTGGTTAATACCCGTATAGAATCTCAAAATATTTTGAGCTCATTTTTTTTTCCACATTCATATCTACTCATTATTCATGTCTAACCTGGCAGAATATACTTCGGTTTCATGCACACAGTGGCATAGACAGACCCCTGCAGATACCCCGCAGAAAAATGCATACTCCGCGGAGTGGGAGAAAGGCCCAAACACAGAGAAAACTAAGATATGCAATCGGTGCTTTCAGATTTGATTCGGTTCTTCCCACAGAAGGCGGTATTTTTGTCCCTGTTCAGAGATCCGAGAGTAACTCCGATAAAAACAACAGGGAGCCTCGATTATGCAGTCGCGCGGGGACCCCCGACCGGTTATCTACGCAAATGCACACAACTTTACTAGGCGCATTACAAATTTAAAAAATCCTGCATTACGAAGTAACAGAGGCAAACAGATTTGGATAACTACATAATACAGATACAAATTAGTACTTAAAATGTTCTATGTGATACTAGCAAAAGATAAATGCAGAAAACAAGAATCGAAATTGCATAACGACGGGCTATCCGGTGCGTTCACAATCAAAGCAAAAAAACAAAAAACAAAAACAAATTCACCCTGGTTGTTGTGTTCCAACGTCCACAGAAAACTGCAAGCAATTTAGAAATCTCCAATTCCAATCGGATCGGGCACGGACTGAAAAACGGCACAGACGAACCGAAAGGGAATTGAACATGGGCTCACGGCTAGGGCGCAGACGAGCTATTTTCAACCATCGGCCTGCGAGCCGCATGCGGCCCACCTAACGTCTTTGTGCGACCCCCAAAAGAAGGCAAGGCAAAGATAACTTAGTTCACGATCCGTTTGACCACATTAAATCTCCTAATAATAAATTTCAAGTGTGGGAACTTCAGCTTAGAAAAGGTGGCTTGACACACCTCCCAAGCTTGTCAAAATGCGTGGCCACGGACACTGTTACGTAAGTAAGCCTCAGCATCGTGTAAAGTAAAACCAACTTCATGCATAACTTATTCTTAGTATATTTCGTCCACCTCTACATGTTTCGGGCGTATCTAGGCCCATCATCAGGAGGTGAAAACGTATGTATACAACAATTGGTACTTACTATTATTTTTAGATGAATGTCTGTTGTCCCCAGGACCAGGACAAGACAGTCATATAAAAAGAATAAAAAGTACCAATTGTTGTATACATACGTTTGCACCTCCTGATGATGGGCCTAGATACGCCCGAAACATGTAAAGGTGTACGAAATATACTAAGAATAAAGTTGTGCAGCAAGATGGTTTTTTTACACGATTATATCGTGATGCACGGTCAACAAAACATAAAAAAAAGCCTCAACAGTTGCTGATCTAAGAAGTGAACTCAGTAAAAGGTTCACAGGTTTCAAATCAAATAAAAATAAGTGAATTTGTTTTCTAGCGACGAAGGTGTTCCTGGCAAAAGTAAATGGAAGTAACTGATTGCACTGGAACAGTGGCCTAAAAGAAAAATGCAATAACGCTGAGCTTTCTGAATTATATCCCAAATATACTGGCATAAACACTTTTTCAGCTATTCATTTACACGCCTGAAAATGGTTTCCCTCGTTGAAAATTACCTACTTCTGCGAGAAGCTTTTCTTCGAAGGTGAAGAATGTAAAATGCAAAACAAAGACCCAAATAACCAACACTCACTTGGCGAACCAACTGCAAACTGCTACCTGCCAGGTTAAAGCTAATATAGACAGGATGGTGAAAAATAAACCCTGTCAAATGTCTCACTAAACATTAACAATTTTAGGCTTGCAAAATTATTAAGACATGTCAATTAATAGTATTAAGATTAATACTTATATTTTTACACTTCGAATATTCATTTTTTTCTAATTGAACCTAAATCACTATGGGTTGGCATAGTTGCTGAATTATTCTTCTAGAAATATTCTTCTGGGGATAAGTAAATTATAATAATAAATAGCCCATAAACCGTAACTACATAAAGAAATAAAAAAAGACTATCGTACGTATGTTTATGTAGTGAAATATTAATGGGCAGGTCCAGTAAAAAAAAAACAAAAAAAAAAATCTACCTCGTAAAATGTGCACGTGGTCCGCAATTCCGTCTACCATCCAAATGTGGCCCGAGCAAGGAGAATCTGAAGACCACTGGCGTAGAAAATTATTAGTCGATCATAGGAGAGTAACACGATGAAAACAAATTAACAAGATGCAAGAAACTGGGAGCTTGGTTGTGAAGTTATATCGTAATGTATTATGCAGTCTACACGGTGTATTATCAAAGCTGTATGCCGCATAACGGAAAGTTTCCGTTACAACGGATCATGACGGTCCCCATTCAGTGTGAAAAAGACAAAATATTTATCCAGCGTTATGTATTACTCTTTTTGTGTACTCAAGAAAAGTGCAGTACGAACATTTCAATAACATCAACCCGTACCGTCACCATATACCTCCAAACCGAGTAATCATACAGCGTTTCTGTATTTTCCTAAGCCAATCTCGGGAAAACGGTGCTACAGGTATGTGGCGTGAAGTAACTGGCACACCAAGGAATATCTGACCACAACAAACTTGGCAGTAGGATTAGGTTTATATTCATTGATGCTGTTAAGGTAACATCCTCCACACTCTTAGTAACCTTTATGTATCGAACACGAGACGCGAAAGCAATAGAAGGAAATTAACGTGACGGAATTGTACACACACACACACACACACACACACATATATATATATATATATATATAAAGTAAGGTAAAGCTATCGCTGTGCAGGTCTAGAGAGGCCCTTAGGGCTCAAGGAGTTTGAGGTTCCCCAGATTTCTAGACAATCGGCACATGAAGGTTGTCAGCCCCACGTATCTACCGCCTTTACTCCCAGTAGATATCCCTGGAACTCGTTTCTGTTACAGCTTGAGTGGACCCAGGGCCGTAGTGCAGGCGCAAGGATTAAGTCGTGAACAATAACCCCATCTGAAATCGAAACCGCAACCTTCCGCTTTGTAGCGCAGTGCCTCAACCAACTGAGCCACCACGTACCCCATAACTTTACAAATATATATTTACAAATTGTACGTATATATATATATATATATATATATATATATATGTACATTTTGTATATATATATTTGTAAAGTTATGGGGTATGTGGTGTCTCAGTTGGTTGAGGCACTGCGCTACAAAGAGGGAGGTTGTGGTTTCGATTTCAGAGGG
>Ga0123357_10008677_pt1 | contig 12732 bp, 6 predicted proteins | sample TergutEmb28metaG_FD_89873 | JGI IMG/M metagenome (GOLD analysis project Ga0123357, IMG submission 89873) | Embiratermes neotenicus P4 segment gut microbial communities from Petit-Saut dam, French Guiana - Emb289 P4 | ecosystem: Host-associated > Arthropoda: Insects > Digestive system > Gut ... | reverse complement strand
TACGCAGATATTTATTTACTGCAAAGCTACTTTACATGTTTCGGGTGTCACAGCACCCATCATCAGGAGTATTAAAAACTGTACCCGCAGCCTCCGGTACAAGTAGTGTGACCTGTACTGGAGGCTGCGGGTACAGTTTTTAATACTCCTGATGATGGGTGCTGTGACACCCGAAACATGTAAAGTAGCTTTGCAGTAAATAAATATCTGCATACTGTTACATCTTTTGGATTTTTATTCACATAGAACTTTTAAATAACATTAAACATGGTCTTTCACAAAGTAACCAATAAGCTTCAGAGGAATATTTAATTACCTCCAAATGGCGGAAGTAAAAAAGTGGCCAGCCTCGTGTCTTTCATTTTATTTTGTTTTTGGTGAATTCCGGTGCCGCGCTGAAGAAACTTGTCATCTGTATCATTTTATTTACTGTCTCATATTTGTTCGAAGGAGCTGACGGAAAACATGGAAGTGGGAATTTCCATCTGTAAAACATATTTGCGCCAGATTCTTTGTAAAGTTTTTAGAGGCATTAATCTGAAATTTCTCGGCAGCAATTAAAATTACATAGAGCACTTGCTTCACTGATTCACTGTCTCCATCACACTAAAAGCTAATTGTAGATCCCCGAATTTTTTGCTTCGTAGGAGTAACGGGGCTAATAACATTGGTGAGACAACATCGACTATGGGTATTAGGAACTTTAATTTACGAATTAAAGTTATAAAGAGACGGAAGATCGGTTTGAATCAGTCATTAACCTTTTGGCGCTGGAATTATTATTATTTTTTTTCAATTTTAGCACATTCTGTATATAAAACGTGAATAAAACAGGAACCGAATATGTTAGAATTATGAAACAAACTGCACTTTGAAGAGAAAAAACGGAGAGTGTGTACCATGTTTAAAATATTCAGTACCTGTATTTGTTGAATAAATATATAAAATGTAACGTTTAGAGGTTAGCGGTGCGGTACGGCCACTATAGGGGTCGTTAGGCGTCAAAGGTTTAATATACATTCACTCCTCTACCCCAATTTCACCCCATTCTCTTTATTTGCCCCTCTTCAACTCATTAGCCAGTAAAATCTACCCTTCAGTAGAAAAAATATTGGAAGAACATTTGCACCCCTTCGGCATGTTACGCCTATTGTTTTCTTGTCTATTGCATTGCCCTTTATCCCGATTAATTTTCCCAGGAAGTTTCTCCAGTAGCTAAATTAAATGTCGGATAGTAATTTTGGAAGCGATTTCAAATATGAAATTTCCGTACCATTCATTTAACCATCTGTGTGACTGTGAAGGAGAGAGTTTGGTCCTTATGCAGGTCATGAATGCAGTTGGGAGTGGTGTTAACCGCGGCAGGAGATGCGGGTGACCGGTAATATTGCACAAACCAGCCACTATGCTACCGCGGAAGAGCCGCCGGTACGCTTAAATAGGGAGACAGGTGCGCCACAATGGCGGTCACAACGCTTGGGAAGAGCGACAAATCTCCTGCTCCTGTCGGGAATCTAACCACGATTCTTCGGACCTCCCTCCCACCTATGGCCTAGACACTATCCCGGAATTACTCGGAACAGTGTCAGTTAGAGGTCAGGTCGGGTCTTAGAACTCTTTGAGGTCACCAAAGATATGATTATTCTCATGTGATTGATGCAACAACGGGGGGTCTTTGCCTTTTTTTAGGGATCGAAGTCCACAGATAGTGTTGGTACGTTATAGATGTGTTATCTCTTCTATTTTATACCGGAGATCCGGGATAAGTAAACTTTTAAAGCCTAGTGGTTACTTCATGTACCGCCAGCTTTAACATTCAGAATTCTACATTATACACACATGCGAGTATTTATGTGTTTGATATGCATCTCAGAGTAAAGAGCGACATTTCTCTATACACCGTTAAATGACTTGTTTGTATGACAGTGACGGAGAATGTTTTCTGCGCAGTACGAACTGGAACTTTAAATAAAACAGATTACGTTTCATTCTTAAAGGGTTAAGTAACAATTCAATGCTGGTCTGTGGTCAAAAGTCTGTGGCCTGTGACGTTATGATTAGTGGTTTACGGAATGGAACCTGCAGTTTTCAGATGTTTCGAGCGACGAGATAGGAGGGCGAACATGTGAGGGCGCATTATATAGCCCTGATTTTATATTATGTAATTGTGGGCATGTGTGTATATATATGAATACATGTAGACATGTACGTTTGTATGTAGGCCTATGCATGTATGTAATTGTGTATGTACACACACACACACACACACACACATATATATATATATGTACGAACATATTTTGTGACCCTTAAAGGGTGACGTATAATTAAGTGTCGTTTTAAAAATTTAAAAATTATTGTAGGATTTCAAATTGTTAATAGTCCCACAAACATAAGTTACTGGATTACACAATAAAATAAAATATACACGTCTGCCTGCCTGGATCGGGAAGATTGTCTTATTTGTTGCGTTTGTACGTATACTGTATATGCAATGTAAAAAGTGTACACACATTACATACATGTGTATACAAAATAAAAACATAGGAAAGCCAATCTGGAGACAGGGAAACAAATGTATAGACTACATTTCTTTTCCTCTGGCTCTCTCTGGGCCAGGCCTCTTTATTGTCGAGGCTTCACGACCACAGTCACACCACACTCGGTAGAACTCATCTGGACGAGTGATCAGTCGGTTGCAAAGACTTCTACCTGACGACACACAACACTCACTTTCGTGACCCGGCGTGATTCGAAACCGCATTCCAAGCAAACAAGAGGCCGCAGACTCACACCTTAGCCTGCGCGGTCTTTGGTGTCGGCTAATGTATAGGCTATACCTTATTTAAGCACAAACCTTACATTTTTAACTGTTTAAAATATCGTTTGAAAATGTAGGCATGGTTCCATGTAACTAAATTACAATGAAATAAAGACGACTTAGTGGAGCCGAAACACGTAGCCCATAATTGCATGACACGTGTACTAAATATACAGCCGGCAAATGTGCACCTGTGTGTGTTATACGGAAGCCACACAGAAAGGATACAGAAACAACAAGCTTAAGAGGATGTGAGTACGTAAACACTAAGAAATAGACCCTCAAGCTACGCGACTTATTTCATTTCATCCTAAATGATCCGCAAATGTAGTACCAACTAGCCTTCTATTACACATCGGCATGAACGAAGACAACAGATGTGCTGAGCTATTTAACGAAGAGATGCAATAATACAGGACCTTTATTTTATCCGCCAACTAAAGTTTGTCACTTCCATCCGCTACTAAACCGGACTTCTGTGGGCGAACAACTGATTTGGCCCCGTTAATACGATAAACTAACAGACAGAAATTAGCAACTGGTTGTCAGATAAAATAACGACTATATATTACGTGGCTACTTACCAGTGTGCCCGGGAAGAAGAGGGACGTGAAGATGAAGTCCTTAGCCCGGCGGACAGAGCCTTGCAGCGCTGCTGCCCTCTTGGTCAGTCGCAGGAAATCCTCACTAATGCATATGTAGAAGTATATGATTTGGACGCCCTGAAACAGACCGCATGGCTTCAAGTGAATGAGCTCTTATTTATTTGACTTTATCTGAATTATTTAACGACAATGTCAAGTCTAATGGCACGATACCATTGAGAACCAATTAGACAAGATTTTATATGTGAATCCACACGGTTATAAACTCAAAAGCTCTTAACTGAATGGTTAATTCTGGAGAGAAACATCCATAGATGTTTTAGTTAAGTATCGGCCGTCGCAAAATTTATTTCTATGTTTAGCTCTTTAGAATACATTTTCAATCTTCGTATTTTACTTTTGTAAATGCATAATTGATGTTAAGATATATGTGACATTTATCTTTGTAACTTCTCCTTCTGTTGAACTGATATTTCTTGATAATTGTCCAGGAGGGACCGAATCGTGCAAGAGGTAAATTGCAGAGAGACAGAGGTTACTACCAAATAATGTACATTTTATGGTTAATTACTAAGAAAACTGTGTAACACATGTACCAGAATGAAAGGCTCCACGTTACATATCAGAACAGGTTTCCCTCCGAACACGAAACAGAAATGGAATCCACTGCACTGCGAAATCTATTGTGATTAATGCGTAACAGCATAAATATATACATTTGTTATGGAGACCTTCGTTTCTATGCCGAAGGCAAGTCTACAGTTGTGGAATGTAAATTCCCTGAACTGGCTTGCTGAATGTAAACAACCCTAACCGCACCCAAACAATCAGTGATTTGTTTGTGAACTGTCTGCATTTCAACACTTGTTGCTATCAGCTGCTTCAGTTACAAACAGAGACATGGAACTTAACAATATAGGGTTATAAGGAAATTGTGTCAACGAGAGACATGAAAGTTACAAAGCGAGAAATATCATCCCAAACGTGCGTGTGTTTAACAGCGCAAACAAGGACGCATTTTAGACTGTACACTATCGGAAAGACAGACAATATTCTTTTCACGTAGTGGGCACCACACACAGAAAAGCAGAAGTTTAACTATTGTAGTTTAAATTACAGGCATTCTAATTTTTTGTAGTTATTATAATCCATGGATAATGTAGCACACTTCCCTAATTTTATATGCAGGCACGGGCTTCCGACATTTCCAGGTGTGCTCGTGTTTGTCACCGCATGTTACGTCGCATTTCTCCTGCAGCATTTGTTGTATAACCTGTCCATTAAGACCGGCTGCTAATTAAACTCGTAGGTTATTACCGGCAAAGCAAGGGTGTCCAATTAAAGCTAGCTTATTCAAGGCCACATATTCATGAACGATTTCTAAAAAAAAATCTTTTGTGTTATATTCTCTTACCTACCCCCAGGTTTTTAAAGTAATATTTTACCATGAGCCCTTAGACGCAAATTTTATCTGGATCAATTAAACACTTTATTATCCATCTAATGCACAATGTATAATTTATAATTACAATTAAAATTATAAAATATTTAAAAGTGCTCCAAAACGTTTCGGATCACAGAGGATCCGTCATCAGGAAACCTTGTACAGGGCTTGGCTAAAAATTACAAATGGTTCTATCGTGTCCGTTGACATGGGTAAGGTCGTTCTTATGGCAACATAAGCCCGTTGTGCGTGTGTGTAGTACACACGCACAATGGGCACGATAGAACCATTTGTAATTTTTAGTCAAGCACTGTACAAGTCTCCCTGATGATGGATCCTCTGTGATCCGAAACGTGTTGGAGCATTTTTAAATATTTTATAATTTTAATTTTAATTATAAATTATACATTGTGCATTAGTTGGATGATAAAGTGTTTAATTATCATTGCTACACGGTGCAAACAAGAAGATTTTATATGGATCTTTTGTTTCCCCCATGAATATTAATTCCATGACGATTTCATCCCTCGGTCCTAAAGTGATGTTCATATCATGAAGTTAGTTTCCATACAGTTTCCTAATTTCTACCTTATCAACACAGGACCAGTCTAAAACAAACAAAGGCGTGGTAAAGGGGAAGGCAAGGGGGACGGCCGTCCCCGGCAGTAGAGTGGAAGCGGCAGAAAATTAGGTCGAAAAATTAATATTTTAAATGAATAATTTGGTTTTATGCGTTCAACAAATTTTAAATTACTGAGTCGAATGTAAGGAAATTCAATAAATATTGTGATTTTTAAGGTCCGTAATTTATGTTTGGGGCGCCTATTGTGATTACTGGCTCCGGATGCCAAAACCCACAGTTACGTTACTGCTAAAAATTATCCGCTCCCCCCCCCCCCCCCCAAAAAAAAAAGCCTGTAACGAGAATATATAATTCGAAATCGCATTAAATTTGGGGCCTCTTTCCAAGTACATGAAACACTCTTTCCTTTTCTAGTTGTGGTAGTGCAATGTCGGTTGTGTCATATATGTGTTTCGTACGTTACTGTGTCTAGGCACAGAAAGACAGTGCTGACGTGCTGACAAGGCACATTTTCCTCAGTAGAAACTCTGCAGTTATTTTCAAACGACAATACGTTGCTTCACTAAACCTTCAAGTTTTATGCCTGCTCGCACTTTTCAAACATACGTATATACATTCATAAAGCTTAAACACGTGCGTACCTTCTTACGCACATAGGACGCACGTAACCTTCGAACTTCTTACGCTTGTGAAAGAATACAATTTTATCAGGGTACTGAATTAGAGGTTTCACTTTTAAATTACAGTTGTTTATAAAAATTCATGTTGATGTTCATGAATTTGTTGTACGTAACGTGTAAGAATAAAAAAGAAAAATATCTACCTCTAATTTTAATCACCACATGGTAATGCCATCGGCAGATTATACTCGCGTTTGTCCCACTGAACTCCTACATTATACAAATGTACCCTAAATGATTACCCGTTTTCTAGGTTTTCACTCATTTGCAAAAGAAGGTAAAGAATCGTAAATAATTACATCATTAGCATCTAAGAAATTCGAAATTTGCTGCCTTCTGAGGTGAGCCGAAATATAGTCCGGTAGATGAACATCGGTATTTCGGAGGAACTTCCTACCTCCATGTACCCTGAAGGTAAAGTCAGCACTTTTCTTCAAAACACTGATTTTTATCCAACAAACTACACGATGTCACATCCAAACAGAGCAATCTCAATATCCGCTGTCGTGAGAACTTAAGTGTTACATATAAAATTAATTTGAAATTTTTAAATTATAAACATCAAAGGCAATAAACAAGAAAACGATTCTCCGAAATGAAATCGTTTAGCAGTCTTGTGCATGTCAAAATGGAATACATCTTTACATTCTGATCTTTGTGGCGACATTAAATTTTCGCTGTTTGTAAGAAGACATGTCGCATAATCCTAGATACGGAAGTAATTAATAAGGGCGCATTAAATAAACCTTTCAAAGAGTAAAAGTGGCGAACAACATGTGAGGGCGCACTGAGTGTGCTGAACACCAGAATGCGTATAAGAAGAAAGACCACTGAAATTTATAAAGAAAATACAATAAAACATTTCGTGGAAGAACCTGACATTGACAACTGAGAAACACGTCTGTTCCCGCTGTGTAGACGATTTAGGCAAAGATGGAAGTCCTAGTACTGCTGAGGAACGTGCGCCTATTTGTAAATACCTGTTTATATATATATATATATATATATATATATATATATATGTGTGTGTGTGTGTATTTTGTTTGTATGTATGTATAAGTAAAAAGCAATATTTGTACAGGCCTGGATAGACCCTTAGGGCTCCAAGAGATTGAGGCTGTCATGTCAGTCTAGGCTCTAATATCAGTCCATATTTGATCTAAACTAGTGACACAACTCGCGGTCCGGGAGCCTATGTGCCCTACCAAATTTACGTCTCGGCTTGCCAGGTTTTCGAATACTGACTTATGTCCTGTCGTCATTCTGAAGGAGACCATGTTAGTGTTTAACAAACTCTGCACGCGTTGTTAAATTCGGTAAATGGTACTGAAGTTGTAAAGGGGACTGTACGTGTTACGTGCGCACAAACCGTATGTTGGGAAATTTACAGCGTGAGGAGTGAGAAAATATGGAGTCATAAGTTCTAGCATTCCTCTTGACACATTAAGTTTCCCAAGTATGTTCTCTAATAATAATTAGGGCGAGTATATTTCAGTCACAGTTTTATGTAATGGAAATCCGTGTATTTACTTAAAAAATACTATTGACAAAGAAATAATAAAATGTTTATTATTGACTTTCTTCCATCAGTCTAAAATAACGTTAATCTCTAAAAATTAAACTACAGTGAAGGTCGCTATTAATTTTATTAATCCTTAATTAATAGTAATTTTATTCCTTTAATCGCTTAGCGTAAAATAAACTTTCACTGAAAAAAATAAAAGGTTAACTTTGACAGTTGGTTTGTGGTTTGGACGCAGAGTTAAGAGACTTTACAATGACCTTTGCGCAGTAAAATTTTGCTCTAAACTGGTATAAATTGCGACTTTTTAGGAAAATGATATTTTGTCGATTAACCGTAACCGAAAGTCCACTTATCATGAAAGTTTAACGATCGAGCTGACTGAAGCAGTAGGGCTTGTGGCTTGTGTTTGGGAGGCGTTTGATGCGTATTTCGGCCGGAATACTATAGTAACTAAGGCTGGCTTCTTTTGTCTCAGGTCTTCCACGACAATTCAGGTTTACTGATTTCAAATTAGGTCAAGACCACTTCATTTTACATCCATTTAAATTCATAATTTACGCATTATTTTAGCATTCGACGCTATATGGAGGCTAATGACAAAGGTAAATAAAGGTAAGAGGTCTTGAAGTCACAGAGAGGAGCAGGAGTACAGCTCTACTCGTTCTTAACCTGTCAGTAGATGGAGATGAGTGGGTAACTTTACGATCAGGATATTTTGCCCACGAGAAGGAACCCTTGTAGCCACTGGAGGCAAGGTGGTCCCAAGAGCAATCTGGACGTTTTTGGAGAAAGTAAATATATTTTTCGCCTACCGGGATTCGAACCCCGGTAAGTGTAAATTTTAGCTTAGTCGCTATATTGATAACGTAATTAAATATGCTATAAAAAGAAACATGACAATTAGAAAACTTCTTGGAAGAATATAATTGCAATTTCACTGAGGATTTTCGTGATTTTTGCCAGGCCATCTCCACAAATGCTGCTATAGTAATTCATTCCATATCCTTTCCAATTCTTTCTTTCTTTCTATCTTTCTTCCTTCCTTTTTTAGTCTTGCTTCTTTTGAATTTAACGCCTCTTCTACCTACTCGCTGTAGGTGTAGTTTATTGCTGCACCTGATTACACTCAATAAAAAAAACAACACACACACATACACGCTTGGTAAGACTACGCTGGGCGAGGATCGGCCCGTCGCTGAGACCTCTCCCTGACAACACTCACACAAGACAGATATCCACCCCTCTCGCGGGATTCGAACCCGCAATCCCAACAAGCGAGCGTCTGCAGACCTACGCCTTAGAAAGCGTGGCCACAGTTTTCCAGTTGAACATTCACAATTTTACATCCACCCACGCCGCTGAAGACGCGCCGTTACTTGGATATACAAAATGCTACTTACAAAGTTCCAGGTAGTAAAATAGCGCAACTTGAATTTCTTCATAACGTTGTGCACGTAGTCGTCGTCTGTCTTAGAAAAGTCGATCTGTGTCAGCAAGTGGTAGCTGACGTACGTGTGGTGCACAAGCACCAGAAGGTGGAACAGAGCGGGTAACATCGCGGTGTACCACACAGTCACCCACAGCACCGCAATGTTAAAGACTGTGCTATTGCTGTTTGTACTGTCTCGTCTCTTATAGCGCTCGGTCGATAAGCACGATGGGCAGGGCTTATTGGTAGGATTTCCAAACAGTTGAAAGCAAGTCTGCGGATATCGGGAGCCCTCCTAAGGCAAGAACACGATGTCTTGTCCGAGTCTCATTTCCGAAGTCCCTGGATCGACAGCACGGCCAGATATCCTGACTTGAATTTTTCGTGTTTCGAGTTGATAGAAAAAAAGCAGAATATTCCTGGATTTTTAATTGAGCAGATGTATTTATAATGACTATTATCCTGTACATAGTTCGTATACTTACACGTTTGAAATATCAACGAACAGAATTCCTTCATATACAAATCTCCCTGTAGATAGCTCTTTCTAGCCGAAACATGTAGGAGAGTATATTTAGTGATACTACAATTTAAATATTTGTTAACTGTAGTGCACTTTATTGGAATTGTATAACAATATCTTTGGTGCAAGAAATATTTGTCAACTGTAGTGCATTATGTTGGAATTGTATAACAATAAATTTGGTGCAAAATATGTGAATAATTTTAACGGCTGATGTGTTTAATGTCGGAATACTACGTCATATATATCACAAATTTAAGAATTTCACATCCTTAAAGCAACTGCGCTTTATAGAATAAGGTATTATGTGCATTTAATATTTAACCTCATACTTTGCTTCAACACAGTGTGAAAATTGATTTCCTAAGTAATAAATCTTATGTATATTGGACCGTGCATCATTGTAATAGTTGAAGAATAAGAGAACAACTTGATGTCACTAGTTATTAAGTTTTATTCCACTTCTTCTATGCTCAACTTCTTACGGACATTTTTACATCCATCATCAGGAGCCTGCGACTTTTCTATTATATCAACACATTGGTCGTGTGTTCTTGTTTCGATGTTTGTTGGAGTTTCGGTGTGGCTGGGTTGGGGTGGTATGCGTGTGGCAGGCTGAAGCCTGCTATACGGATACCACCCCAAACAGCCACACCGAAACTCCAACACACATCGAAACAAGAACACACGACCAATGTGTTGATATAATAGAAAAGTCGCAGGCTCCTGATGATGGATGTAAAAATGTCCGTGACATGTTGAACATAGAAGAAGTGAAATAAAACTTAATAACTAGTGACATCAAGTTGGTCTCTTAACGTAATTAATAATTCGATATCTACGATAAAACTTTTCTGAATCATACACGCCACATAAAATAGCTGCACACTGCCTTCAAGCCTACATGTTTTCAACAAAATAATACAATTCCTATACATAATGTACGGCTATGACCCCAAACCATTATTTTTGTACGCATTTTGTATATATAAAGGGTTCGCGCTTACCGTTTTTTATATTTAGTGTTACGAGTGTTTTGTATCACGACTGAAATCTCGACCTTCATAGTCTATTAACAAAAGCTGTAAAGTTTTACCTTTTATATTCTTATACACAGCGTGATGATGGCTTATTGAAAGCCGAAACGTCTGCATGCAGTTGGGCTTTATACCAGCTAAATACAGCAGTTGCTTTTATTGTTTATAATCACCTCAAATTGTTTACTTAAAAACGAAATTCACGTGTGAGTGTTGAGGTAAATGTGCGCAAGCAATGTATTTGCTGTTTAACCCTTATTCTGTTAATTTGGAGAATATAGTGAGCTCCTAGTAACGCCAGCAAATGGAAGATGGGATTTAATTCGGCGTTTAAAGGGTTAAAGGCGGATCTTAGTCTATGTGCTATACATTATGCCATCAGTAGAGTGCCGTAAGGCTAAATGGATTATTGAGTGTATCACTGCAATAGTGTTTTTTCAGAAATATTCTTCCTACAATAAACAGCGAATTACAGTGATTACATACGAGTAAGTATTGTTTATTACAGCGATCGAGCGGTCGGTTTTTTACACAATCCTTGTAGACGCCAACACCACAATAACCACTCAGTGAACTTTTCTGGAACAGACTAGAGCAAGCTGATCCTATCGGATGTCTTATTTAAATCAGTTACAGATCTTAAGTATTACATACAACACCTATCTCCGATTATGGGTAACTAGAGAGACCACTGACATCCACCTTTTTGTAAGAATTATACCAAACTTGAGGGTTGTTTGACCGTGCATCTTTCTCATGAAATAAAGTGGAATGCCAACCTGATGCAACTAGGTAACTTTATTGATGTATTCTTAGCTCGACATGTTTCGGGTACATACGCCCATCATCAGGATCATTAGATGTTGAGTTGCAGCATATGGTTTTCTGCACCGAGCTTTTGGATATGTGGTGGTCTTGAGAGCCGCTGCGTAGGTCGTGGTTACGGTGCGGATGGCACCATCCGTACCGTAAAGACGTATGTACCCGAAACATGTCGAGCTAAGAATACATCAATAAAATTACTTATTTGCATTAAGTTGGCATTTCACTTTATTTCAATTATACCAAAGTTATCCTTCCATAACAATTATTCCCATATTAATGAGATTATTTCTATAATTGCCGGATTATTAATTACACAAAAACTCGGAGAACCAGTTAGCTGAAGATTTAGAGTATCATATGTGCCAGTTCTGGAGGAAAGACAAGAGATAGGTGTTGGAAGAAGACCGTCTACGGGTGACATCTGCTAGAGCCTCCACCAATTAATCACCACGCGAGATTCGTGGGTTAAGGATGCATGGAGACGGTGACGGTGACGGACGGCTACAGTCTCTGATCATAAGCTCCCTGATCCGGTCCTTTCAAACAAAAACTCTCGTCTACTCTGCATGAACGTAAAGTTACTGGTTCTTTTTTTACATTTATATAAAACTATGAAACAAATCAAACCTACTGTGAACACTGAAATTCTTTTCTTTCAGTTGCTCGCCATAGACTGCTACAGACAGGAGGAAATCCGAAAAGCTTTCGCTGAAGTAGCCGCCGCTCTTTCAATATTGTTTCCCCCCCCCCCCCTAAAATACTGTGTTACATGGTACGCCTCAATCCTTATTAGTTGTGCACAGACGCTCAATTTGAGTAAGCGGTAAAACGCATGAGCTATGCTAAATACTATCTTATCCTCATCTGCTACGATTTCTTCTTTTCTTCTTTCGCTTGGCAAACTCGTTTTCCTGAAACATAAAGACACTTATTACATCTGATTTGCAAATGCAAATGAGCAGATTCATGGGTAGCAAAGATGGAAAACACGTGGTAAATATTCCTTCGTAAATAGGACGATTGAAAGCTGGAACCTATTAACTGCAGGCAAATTAGCGTATTTCCCCTGCATACTAAACAGTTTTTAGAAAGAGGGTTAAGACTATATTTGTTTTGTGTGTTTTGCTGACCGTGCATCTCAGTATACTCTTAGTAATTAACCAACTTAATGCACAAATTGTTTTATAATAAGTTTATTATATGCCTCTACATGTTTCGAGCACACAGTGCTCGAAACATGTAGAGGCATATAATAAACTT
>Ga0123357_10008675_pt1 | contig 12732 bp, 7 predicted proteins | sample TergutEmb28metaG_FD_89873 | JGI IMG/M metagenome (GOLD analysis project Ga0123357, IMG submission 89873) | Embiratermes neotenicus P4 segment gut microbial communities from Petit-Saut dam, French Guiana - Emb289 P4 | ecosystem: Host-associated > Arthropoda: Insects > Digestive system > Gut ... | reverse complement strand
TTAATCATATTCCAGTTTGACAAACTTCGATATTTTGGGTATATGACCAGCTCTGGGCAAATGACCAACTTGATGCACAATTACGTTGACACAATTTGACCTCCTGATGATGAGCACAGAGTTGGTCGAAACATATAGAGGATTATAGCAATAAACGTATTATACAAAGTAATTGTGCGTCAAGTTGGTCATTTAGCCAGAGTCGTACCGCGATGCACGTTCGGCCAAACATAAATTTCGATATTTTGTTCTGCAGTAAAAGTTACTTATTTCGTACTCATTAATAATTTTCTTTCGGAAGTTTGTAGTTAGGTTGTGAAAGTAGAAACATGAAATTAGGATCGCTAAATTACATTAAGTGTGAGGGTTGTGTGACCGTGCATCTTCATAATGAAATAATGTGAAATGCCAACTTGATGCAACAAGGTAATTTTATTGATGTATTCTTAGCTCGGCATGTGTAGGGTATATACGCCCATCATCAGGAGCATTAGATGTTGAGTTGCAGCGTATGGTTTTCTGCACCGAGTTTTTGGATGGGTGGTAGTCTTGAGAGCCGCTGCGTAGGTCGTGTGTACGGTGCGGATGGTGCCATGTCCATTACAAACTCGCTGCAGAAAACCATATGCTGTAACTTAACATCTAGCGCTTCTCGAAACATGTCGAGTTAAGAATAAATCAATAAATTACCTTGTTGCATCAAGTTGGCATTTCACATTATTACACTAAGTGTATTGACTGTCTAGTTCTGGTGGCAGTGTTCATTTTAAATAGTCGTGTATATATTTCTTAATTTTACAACCTTTATACCGCAATTGTGCAAATAATTTATTGCCAAGTATCGTTCAGGATAAAGATCACGAAATAATTATCAAAAAATCATTATTTCAAAAGAAGTACAATAAACGGTAAAATGTGGATTTACCACAAAATATGACAGTTATGGACAATCGCTTATTCTTATCTATATGGCGAAAAACACAATGCTTGAAGACAAAATATATTTTAAATAACGTATATGCTCTTGTCTATAAAAATTAATCTCCCAGATTCTTTCACCCTAAATATTTCTAAATATTTCTAAATATTTAGAAAAAATTTTCGAATAAATTTCTTTGAAGAAGGCATACGTTTTACTGTCGTGAATGGAAAGTAAGATATTATTCACAGCTTAAAGACAATCAATAAACTTTTGGAATGTGTGGAAAAGTTCAAGTATTTGGTAAAAACCTAACAAATCAAAATTTTATTAATGAAAGATTTAAGATCACTTAAACGTGGAAGCTGCCGGACTGCAGATCCCCCAAATAGAAATTCAAAAAGCACAGTTTTTTTTACACAGGCTAGTATCCAGCGTTTGGCACGATGGGCCTTCAGCCGAAGTCAGCTACTTAAACCACCTGATGGCTAGAATATTGGAATTTTAAAAAATGACATTAAACAAAACAGGCAATGGCCTTACTACCTAACAGTGCGGCGCGTTCGAGTAACCATTGTTGCTGTGGAAAGCATTAAGTGTTCAATAGTATCAGTGTGTGTGTGTGTCTATACCATTTTCTTTGTTGTCCTGCACGTAAATAACCTCTTTTCTGCGCCGTACTGTATTGTCCTCAGTGGCCTGTCTATTTCTACCATATTTTTCCATATTATCCAAAAAATTCACAATTTTCGGAAAGAAACATTTATTGAACTTAAAATATGTGGTTTGATTTTCTCTACAATTTTGTCTAAAAATTCTCATTCTGAGAAGAATTCAGCGAGATATTATCATACAGATACACAAGTCACAATTTAATGTATCTAATATTCTTGACAAATTTTAATGGAAATTAAATTTTCTGCCGATATTTTAGAAAATCTTCGAACATCAAATTTCTTAAAAATACCTCCAGAAGGAGCCGGGATTTTGGTGGGAAGACTAGAGGGAAAGAGACCCTGTAACTATACTGCTGATTCTCTAAATCTGTTTACTAGAACTTTTCATTCAAGTTCACAGACTGCATATTCGGTGAAATCCTGACACCAAACGGTAGCCTACCGTGAGCTATATAACACTGGATACACTGGATAATTGGATGGTTTGTTTGTGAAAACTGCAGATAGAGACTGAAATCGTCAGCATAATTGGTTGCGTTTTGACGAGTACTCCAGTAGTCTTTTATGTTAAAAAGAAAGAAGCTAAATCTGTCTTGTACATTCGTAAGTTCTTTGTCTATATTTTCCTTGATTTTATCATCCTAATTATATTTCATGTGCGATGCGGGATAGCTCAGTCATTATAGCGGTTCGCACAAGCTTGATGGTCCGGGGATTTATTCCTGGCGGTGGCGAAATTTCCTGAACCCATCCAGAATGTCTCTGGGGTCGCTCCATCCTTTTATTCAATGGACACCGGGTCTCTTTCCCGCGGATAAAATGGCTGGAGCGTGGCTTTGACCACTTACCCCTTCTAGCGGCTAGGTTAGGCAAAAGGTAAAGTTATACCCCTACTCCCCTCTTGGGCTTTCTTGGCCTAGTCTAGGGTGACACTATTTCGTCAAGTTTACATATTATGCATCTGAACACGTACCGGTCACTGTGCAATGTTCTCCAAGCTCCTTTTACCCTGTTACCCTGTTACCCAGTTATCCTTTTATCCTGTTACCCTGTTACCCTGCTACCTAATTACCCTGACACCCTGTTACTTGTCCTCAGCACCTTGTTTTCCTTAAGTATAGCATTAGCAGCCTATAAAACCACTTAGTCGGTAAATGGGTAAAATTAGGTGTATTTGGAAGGGTAAACCTCGATATAATCTGCTGTTTCTTCTAGAGTACGATAAGTATTCGCCCGGGATTTTCGGGGCAGTCACCGAAACAAGACCTGTGTCCTGGACTAATGCTAGCCCCTTTTATTCCCATAGTTGTATTCCGTCTTCCTGATAGTATTTGTTATAAGAGAGACTTCTCTGAATCTCGTAATTGACTTTTCCGACGACGAGATGAAAACGTAGCTGCTCACGGAGCAGTAAATATAGTGTTTCCCACTCACTACCGAACCTGGCATTTCTTTAATAATTTTACCACTAATGAGGATATTGCAACGAAATTTGAAACGGACTACAGACACATTCCTCTTCATTTCTCACACAAAGAACGCACTCCTGTTCAAATTTCGTTGCAATACCTTCATTGGTGTTAGCATTATTAACCCTTATCCTGCTAACGTGGGGGGACCGCGGTGGCACAGTGGTTAAGGTGCTGCGCTACAAATCGGTAGATCGCTGGTTCGATCCCAGCTGGTGTCAGTGGATTTATAAATCCTTTCTATCGCACTATGGTCCTGGGGTTGACTCAGCCTCTAACAGAAATGAGTACCAGGATTATTTCCTGGGGGAAAAAGCGGCCGGTGCGTGGGGCTGATAACCTACAACCATCCTGTGCCTTTGTCATGAAATCTGGGAACCTTAACTTTCTGGAATCCTCTGGGCCTGTCTAGGCCTGTAATGAGACTGCTTTACCTTTACCTGCTAACGTGAAGAATATGGTGAGCTCCTAATAATACCAGCATATGGCAGATGAGATTTAATTGGGCGTTTAAAGGGTTAAAGAAATGCCGGGTTCGGTAGCGAGTGGGACAACCTGTATTAATTATATATGTAAGATATGAAGAACACAACTGTAAAGTTTGTATTAATTTACTTGTATTTCAGAGCGGTCGCTGTCCCAATGTTATCTGTACTCTAGATATAAAAGCTTCTGGATAAAATCGACCAGTACGATAGTTACATATCTGCACAAATCCTCTTACCCTGCAAAAGGGTGAGGAATTTCTTGGCCACATGAGCGAATAGGAACTTGTCAAGACAATTTATGCACCTTTGTCTCTGTTCCTACTATACGTAAGTTTGTGTTTATTCGTTACATAAAAAGTCGGCATATAATTGTCTAGTTACTTTTGAAGTCTTGAGAAATCACATTCTGGGCTGCATTCTGGTACTTCAAGAAATGTGGTTGCAATTTCGGGTAACGTAAACGTATTTCTGTCTTCCCCACAAAGTTCAGACCGACTCTTGTGTCCTTTTAGTCTATCGACTATTGGGAACTTGGGTGTTTTTAAGGAGGACAAAAAGCTCGGACATAAATGTGACAGCTTATGTCCGTCTATTTCCGAGATTAGGAATGCGTGGAGCAATAACTTCACTTCCCCACACTTTTTCATAAGGTGATTTAGTTACGAAAATGAAAAGTCTTGCCCTTCTGAGAGCCTGATGTTTATCGGTTCTGCCATTTGCACTAATGTTAGCGCTTTTCCACACATTTTGTTTATGTTCGTCGCCTGAGGCTTACAACGAACAGCGATTACTTCCTTATGCAGCATTAATCGACCGGTTTTTTAAAGAGAAGCGGAGTGTTTCTGGTTACAATTGTACTGGAGTTTTAAATATTCTATGAATCTAACGTTTCAGAGATCGTCAAATGTTACAAAAGATTAGAGTGATGGGAAGTTCACTAACACTTCAAGGCCACTGGATTTACGTCAGAAAGCCAGTGATGTATGTCACTAATGACAACGTGGATATCCGCTAAAGGATCTGAACTTCCCGTGACAAGGTCCTGCACTCGTGTCCAATTACTATAGACTGACGTCGCATTAAACCTTCTTATCTCTCTATCTCCTCCTTGTCCATCTCTTCTCCTTCAGTCCCTCACGTACTTACGTCCTGTTAACCAGGCCTGTTAGACGTCCCGTGTCCAAACCTCTGGTCCAGTTTTTGTGTATGTTACCACCCTCCTCTTGCCACTCCGTCCCAACCTGCTCTAATCCTCTGCTCTCCGCTGCCACTGTCTGTTTTTCTCGGGCCGTGTCTTCGCCAAAGTGTGTACCCCCCTTCACTCAGCCAGTTCGTCTATACGAGGACCATGTAACGTATAATGAGACAAGCGGGAGTTGCGAGATCGATAGCCACAATCTGGCAGGCCCAAGACCGGCGTCATCGAGTACAGTCTTTTGCAGAAAAGAATATTTTAGTTCCGTCACTCCTACGAATTTAGCGGAAAAAATTGGCGCCAGAGAATTAAAAGACGATATAACGTTTTCACAGCTTTCGACATCAAGATAGCCTCGGTGATTGATTCAGCAGAATTTTATGCACGTTCGATAAACATGAACAGACTACATGTTGTTTTGGGGTGGAGTGGTGGAGCAGTTATTTGAGGTTTGTTGGAGGTACTGTGCTACAAGAAGCGAGGTTCCAGTTTCGATGCTCGTTAGGGGCCTTGGAAATCTTCAAGTGACATTTCTTCTGCCAATTCAGGAGTTATGGGGTCCACGCAGCCTCTAACAGAAATGAGTATTACGGCATTTTCTTGTGGGGTAAAGGCGGCTGCGTGTAAACTAACAACTCTGCAGTCCTAGTTGCGCCGAAAGTAAAATTAAGGCTGGAAGCCCAACATTCCATCCACCATGTAGGTCTTCATGACTTGTTAAGAGAAAGCTTTACCTTTTACCGATATGTCATCACATACCTGAAGACGTTTATGTTGAAGTCAATTGGATGATCAATACCGGCTGGTTTACATTTTCCCGTATTAAATTACAGAGATAATCACAAATCATAAACACCTCCATTAGAAATACCAAACTGTCCTGGAAAACCTAAACCTCTGATGGAACCTGGAGGTGCAATACCTTTTTCAAAAAGTCCAGTCATTGGTCTCTACACAGAGATTTTCTATCGTAGTCTATATACTCACTCAATATTTCTTTTAGTTTCATTTTAATATTTTCTATTCGCATACTTCTGTTTATCCCAAGCGAGCCTTTTCCTTCAGATTCTCTGCTTGTAAAAATAATCAACCCTTCTGTGTGACTTACAACGTCTTTGATTAGGTTACCATAATGACGTTTGACGAAGAACACAAATTACGTGGCTCTTCATGATGCAAGCTAATTTCTTTATCATTTTGTTAGTTTTTTCCTCACAGATCCAATTACTCTAAGGAAAACCTCTGCTTCATGAAGTTATTTACTCAGACAGAGGATAAATCAGGAGGATGGAAACAGGGAGAGAGATGCTTCTCAATTTGAATTCTAAGAAGATACAGTGTGTCGACAAATCCCCAGCCAGTTAACACTGAGGAATTAAAAAAAAACCATAAAAATTAAAAAACATATATTCCGCGTCCTGCTACAATATTTATTTGTAATGAAAGACGTGGCGGTTTTAATATCAAGTCTAATATATGAGTATTATTTGTATTGATACTCTTGTAAATGTTTGTGCATCATTTGCCCTAAATTCTTTCGATGTCAACAAAGTAAGTAGAAAAATTACAGCCATGCCACTTATTCTCATGTGCAGGGATAATTTATGTTTGTCTTTACACTGTGATGCCCAACGTCATAAATGAAGTTACTAGAGAAACAATCGTGTTTCGGTTTCGAGAAGTCAGTGCTTAAAGGTTTTACAATCATGAGAGAATAATATTAAAAAAGTATTAAAAAGAAACAAGATACGAGGAAATGAGCGTCTCTTAATTCTGGAGGGGCCGACGGATGGAGATAGAATAGGATGATTTAGGAGTAAACAGTCTGGATTACTGATTAGTGTTTGAAGATGTACGCACGTATACTTTTCACAGGAAAAAGTAACATATTCTTAACGGAATGTACCACCTGCTATAACATTAAAACTGTATTCTTTCCCATGATTATTCTGTGTTTTACATGATTTTCAAAACAAATACAATTGTTTCTCCAAACAGAACCAAGCAGCTGTCCTGTTGCTTACAAGCTGTAAGTGTGGTGACAACTGAGCGGCAATAGAGCTATCGGTAGGTTCTGGCGCCAGCCTCATCCACTGAAGTTGTTTTAGTTTTTAAATGCTGTCGCAATATTGCGATAAGCGACTATTAGCGTCATCATATCACTCTGTCTGTCTGTCTGTCTGTTTGTCAGAATGGCACAACTCGGTTTCCACTGGAAGGATTTTCGTAAAATTTAATGTCACCCATTTTTCTACAATATCTCTCGAAAATTCGCGTTTGATCAAAATCTGACAAGAATCACAAGTACTTTACATGAATGCTAATATACATTTGCGGTTACATCTCTTTCAGTTCTTCTTAACATGAGTTAGGCTGTAGACAAATTTGTAGAGAAAATCAAAACACGTTTCATGTTCAATAATCTTTTTCCATAAACCGTGCGCTTTATGAGATAATGTAGAAAAATATGATAGAGGCAGAAGGTGACAAATGACTGAATAATAAGGCGCATGCGTATTGCTAGAAGGATGATTAAGGCTACAGACACAAACTGTGAGTTTGTAATATATATTGATTTTCCGCAGAACCGTTGGTAAAACAATTATGCCTCAGTGTTTGGTTTATACACACACTGATTGTCTTATTCTCTGTGCTGGAACATACTGTGCAAATATTTTCAAAGATACAATTTCCTACCGCTGAGCTCACAAGCAACGCCCAAGTTTTAAATTGATCAAAATTAAATCCTTAGATACGGAAGCCAAAATACGTAAGTTATTGTTAAAATTACTTAACTAATGTGTTAATTAATATTCCGTGACCATTGCCTGAAGCCGCTTCCTCTATTTGAGAAAGATTATTGATTTTCAGACACTTATTTACCTTAAATGTTTTGAGGTAATATATTCTTTCTTCTGAAAACCCAGTCTAGTTCACACTTATCAGGACCTGAAATACCAAGCTTGGTATTTGTTCAAGATTTTTCAACGTAGTTTTCAGGCACAGAAGGTTAAAGTTATGGAATAGTTGTCATTTACGAGAAAATATGGCAAAGGGGTTTATATGTTACAAAATGCATTCAGAATACACAAGGTAGCCAGATATCCTATTGAATCGAGGTTGCATTATGAAGGAATGTGCAACAGAAAGGAATGGCTGCCACATCGCCATACAGCACCGAATTCAATGACACAGGATAAAAGTAACAGAAATTAATATTTCATGAAGAGGATTTAATGCTCGGGGGAAGTAGTTCTTGAGGTTGTTCGGCGAAAGGATGTCGGCGTGGGAGACGCGCTGGACTGTAATGGCCTGTGAACGGCGACAGACTTGTAGGTGTGCAGAACGCACATTATAAATATTGCATGCTACTGGAGCAGTTCAGCCGGTGTAACTCAGTGAGTATAGTGTCTACAACGAGCTTGACGACCGATGAATCTGGGTGCGATACCAGAAGAGAGCAATTAACGTATTCAGACGCGTCCGCGAGTCTAACCGCGCTGTATTCGATAGCTACAAAGGGATTTTCAGGGGGGGAGGGGGGGGGGAGTAAAGCTTAAACCGACCGAAGCTTGAAGCTTAACACTTACTTCTGCCTGCTGTTGAATTTAACAATGCCTGGATATTTGTCTCCCTGCTCATATGGGCGGGGGAGACATTTATACGCGTAGTGCTTAAATTTTACACTGAAATGTATTGTTCTTCTGTACCGCAGAGATAAACCTATCCCTACCGTGGAACTTCTTATTTTGTTACATGAACATTTTAAATTCGCCTCAAAATTATGTGTGTTTTCTATAGATATTTGTAACCGTTCTCAAAGGAACACTTGGATTGTTTGTGATTTTATCTAAACCAGCTATTCCACATCTTAGAAACATATTACCGTCATATGCAAGAACACGTTATATATCTCCTCAGTCGTAAAAAAACCAATCCGACATTTATGAACACCTAGTAAACTTATGTGTGGAATACATGCGAAATTTTGAGGAGAATGTAGAGTATGCACCGCAGAAAAGTTCCGAACTAATTTGGCTGGCTTTTCGTGACATGGTCAGATGGAAATTCTTCTTGACTCTGAAAATTAGGATCGGAGCCTTCTTGGTTATAATGCAGTACAGTATGGTGGAAGGCTTGCCGGCCTGTGCTGAAAACTTGCTTCCCCATATTCAGTGCAGAAGTGGAGATGAATAAACGAAAATATACACAGCGTCATCCTTGGAAACGCCGCCAACCCCATTTCAACCTACGAGTCGTCATGAAACAGAAAAAAATATTTTTATCACACATTTTAAAACAAACTACAAATATGAGTAATTCAAACCAGAAGTGAAAATGCTTCATTGCTGAGACCCCTGGCAGGCTACACCGTTTATGACCACAAAACAAATGACTACATACGCCACGAGCTACGGATTACAGGCATACTAGACGAGATAGATGAATACAGACGGAACTGGCTTTCACACTTGCAAAGAATGCCACAAAAAAACCCCTTTGAAATCATACCACTACAGACCACAAGGAAGGAGAACAATAGGAAGACCGAAGAAGCGTTGGTGCGAGCAGCTGTAACTCTGGAGACGGAACGGATCAAAGAGTCCAATCCTTGATGTTTATGATGATGATGATGATGCTTTTTGATATATTTTGTTTGTTTTGGGTTTCTGAGAAATTTATTTTTTTTCTCCTTCAGTGGAAAAGAACACATAAAAGATAGAAGTGAAGGAATTGGCTGTGTTTAATTAAGCAACGCGCCGGAAAAACATACGAGGGAATGGAAGTATGATTTCATGCATCCTGGAACTTGACATTGGTTGCAGGCGACTTGTCAGCTTCACACCAATATCGATTTATCTCAATAAAAAGTGTTCGTGTACTTCCTGCGTGGGCTGTGGAAGAGAGGGCACAGTCCGTGTCCGTAACGGAACGCGGAACCTCCGATGCAATGTCTGTGAAGCCTACATTAGTTACTATAGTGACTGAGCTATCCCGGCTATTTTTGCCATTATTAACGTATAGAAGTGTTTAACTTTGTGTGCACATTTTTGCCATCTCATAAAAATGTCATAGAACCTTTGCTGCTAATCATTCGTTAGCGTTATCGAACTTCAGGAGAACGACGCATCTTTGGTGATCTCAAGAAGGTCTTACGTGCTTGCCGTCAGTTCTTCTGCGTGCAATATTATGGGCGAATAAACTGTTTGTTGCACGTTTATAAATTCGTTATTATATGATTTATTTTTAATATAAAATTGTTAAGCAGGTGTTAAGTTTTGTGAATATCGGCTCAATGATAATAATGCTTTCCTAAAGTTGTAAATGAATTTGTTACTTACTGTTCATATTTTTTGACAGATTCGGGTAAAATGCGATGTTTTTTTTTCTCAACCTACTGCCACTCAGCGAGTGTGAATTTTGTGGAAACTAGGGCAGTGAAAGGGATAATTTAATTAAGGTTTATGTAAATTATGACGATATTTTATACACTTTTTAAGCGATCTGAAAATTAATTCTGTACTGCTCCTGTAAAAAACTGTATCGAAGTATTGCGAGCTTGTATAAAAATCGCCGCAAGGGAAGCAGCAACTTATTTAATGGTGTAAATAAGTTTTGTCCGCACTTTTTACGTTTATTTTCCACTCTGGGGCAAAATTCGGTATTAGAGATCTGCATTTTCGCCTTTTGTAAATGGATGGAAGGCTGTACTTTCTTACGGGTGTAATTTGATTTACATTTACGCGTATACCGCTTTAACTTACGCTATTTTGAAAATAGACAAATTAATTTAAGCATGTCTGCTGTGTCACAAATTACATTCTTTTATCGTAAGAAAATTATATATTACCGTCCGCTATTTGTTAAAATCAAGATTTAAGTTTCCCAATTTCATTCCTTTCATGAGAAGAGTTTTCTTATTCTGCAGTAGCTCTGAAAGGACTCATTTCAGCAACATATATGGAACGTTGTCAGAGATTAAGGTTTTTCATTTTTAGTTACAAGTTTCTTTGTATTTATTTGGAGTTATAAACTTTATCGTCAGTGAATCATTGCAAATTCAAACTCCTACTGAAGTTACAATTATAAATTTTTATCTTTATTGCGCGAAACCTTAAAATAGTGTGCTTTAATATTAGTAGTAATTAAAAGGGAAATGTTAAAAGGCTTCTCTAAATGTTAATATGTGGCATAATATAAATGCATTAGTGTTAAATGTAAATCCCATAATTTATAAAATAGTGGTATAAATAAACCTAACGGAGAAGGAACATTGCAATATACGAGGACATATTATTTTAACGCTAGTACATAGGTTTCTGAAATTAGTATGACAATCCCTTCCGGAGCAACATTTTATTTGTGTGTATTTAGAGTATCTACGATTCTGTGTAAAAGTATATCCAGTTTTTCCTTCCAAAGTATTTTATCTATTCGCAGGTCTTGATTCGTGTACACATTGAAAGATGTGGGTGGCTTATACGGAGAAAACAATTCTATAGCCTGCAGGTTACCTTTGTTCTATGTCGTTCTCTGACTGTCTCATTGTATCTAATCTTATAACGTAATTTGGTGTTTAGTTAGGAACGACAATTCTGGAACTGACTTGTTAAGAGTTCGATTCCTTTCCGGAGCGTCAAGATTAACTGTGGTGTATACAGTTTCTCTTACTTAATTGGCGCAAAAGGTTTTACTCACGGGATAACCCTGACGGAACGTGAAGTTGATGCTATATATATATATATATATATATATATATATATAAAACAAACTTAAACATCTATGTGATGAGTCAACAAGGGAAGCCTTCATATGTGACAGTGTTATTTTCCGTTAGAAAGAGTAACGCAAATAGGCAGTGGGTGTAGTGATTTTGAAGTGCGTTGAGGTATAAAATTCAGTGTAATATCATTTTTGGGAGCACGTAAGAGAAAAGAATCAATTCCATCTGCAAATGACAAGGGGTCATATCGCTTACTTGTCAGACAAAGCAACAGCTGGAAATTTTTCATACCCACATTGACGAGATGAAAAAGCAGCTGCCAATAACATCGTGCCGTTCAGACGTCAAATATGTAAAGTGCCGTAACACTTCAGAGCTTTTTGATGTTTCCTGATACACAGAAAAGCCAGCAAATATTTGTGACGAAATTGTTTTGTTTTGTGTTCGGTATTAACAGATATTGTGTGTTCCTGACGTTTCCTAAGCGGAGACAGTGTATCATGTGTCCATTACATATTGCATGTGATGGGTTATGGTGTATGGCTGTTACTGCCTCAGAAGAGAAGTGAATTCCTTTCCAAAACACAGACAGTCGCTTTGCACACTGGTTCCACTTGTTTGTATAGGTTTTATTTACTAATCAACAAACCAGCCAACCAAACTTGTAACTCCACAACACAGCAGCAGCTCAACAGTAAACAGTTACTCAGAAATAAATTTATGGAATTCGAAAGTTCTTTACCGTCTCTACAAAAGTCTGTCCCCATCCTCAGACGAATCCTGCACATTCCTTTCAGTTTATTTGTTTAAAATCTGCTTTAATATTTTACCCGTCTCTAAGTATATGTCTTGCACCTGGTCTTATTCGTTCAGTTGTTCTCTCCAAAACACATAATGAACTCTACTTAATCGTACAGTTTATGGTTCAGTACAAAAGAACTTGTCTGGATGTGTCACACGATACCAGATTCATACTGAGTCTGTACTCTGTACTGAGGCTCACTATGGCTGCTTCAGCAAAAAAGAACCCCGGGAGTCCAAGCGTCTTTCTTCCCACCTGTCACTTGACGCCAAATACTGTCGTCGCATTCACACGCTATAATGCAGGTGATAAGACCACCACCGTCACCTCCATCACCTCCATCACCACCACGACCACTACCATGACCATCACCACCACCACCACCACCACCATCACCTCCACCACAACCACGACCACCACCATCACCACCATCACCACCATCACCACCATCACTACCA
>Ga0123357_10008674_pt1 | contig 12732 bp, 7 predicted proteins | sample TergutEmb28metaG_FD_89873 | JGI IMG/M metagenome (GOLD analysis project Ga0123357, IMG submission 89873) | Embiratermes neotenicus P4 segment gut microbial communities from Petit-Saut dam, French Guiana - Emb289 P4 | ecosystem: Host-associated > Arthropoda: Insects > Digestive system > Gut ... | reverse complement strand
ATCCCAATTGCATCTCTAGTTCCTTTTCCTCTTCTAAATCCAAACTGATCTTCTCCAAGTACTTCCTCAATTTTCTTTTCAATCCTTCTTCTAAGTATCTTTGTTACTATCTTTGCTGTATATGCGATGAGGCTAATTGTGCGATGGTCATTGCATTACGTAGCTTGTAGCTTCTTCTTCAAAGCAATCAAGATAAAATATATTTCTTTAATTATCTCGAAAGCATTAACACCTGAGGAGTAAGTGTAACGGATATAAAGTATGTGTTTCATTGTTTGCAACAACTTTTCTGAGAAACATTTCCTCTTGGAAAGTATTTAAATATTTAGGCACAAGATGCACACAGGAATTTACATAGACATCTTGTGACGCGCCATGGATACGGTCCTGTTACAATCAAAATTTTAAAAAGTCTGTAAATTCTAGAATGGCATTCCAGTCTTCATAAAATCTGTTCAGCGATCCTTGAATTGTTGCATGGGGACAGACGGACGAACAAACGCATTTCAAACTAATAAGCCAATTTCTTCAACTTTTCCTCTTGAACTCTCAAAAACCAATAACAAACAGTTCTCTGCTCTGTACGTGCAAAAAATACTGCTACAGTATTTCGGCTTCCATTATTTAAAACAATGGAAAAACTACAACCGTTGTAGAACAAATTAAAGCTATTTACTTCAGCAAGAAAATTAGTTTTTTAAAAGACACCGTAAGTAGCTTATAGCTACAATAAAGCAAACTGTCTGACTGACTGGATTACTGATTTTCTGACTGGCTGACTGACTTACTATCTGATCAACGGACTGACTGAACGATGGACTCATTTAACAATTCTTCATACTGTGCAAGTGACAGCCACACGCCTCACTATTGAAATCCAAGTGAAAGGATTCGCCTTCTTGTTTGAATAACAATAGTAGACTGCACTGCCCCACTATGTACGTTTTAAACTACCTGTACCGGCTATTTTCACGGGCTTCAACTACATACAGTTTGTGCACTGATCTACACGCGGGGAATATTCACTAACACTTGCCACGGGTAGCATTTCAATTACAAACTAACTAACTTTATAGGTGCGTAGAGAGTGTTCTTCTCGCTTTCCATAGTATTACTTGCCTATGCACTAAACTGCACGAAAACTGATACAGTGGCCATTTTGAATGATTATGGATTGCCACGAGAAGATTTCTGCCATTTATTTGACACTGTGTTTGCACACAACTATAAATACATTTTCCATTTATCACTCATAAAACTTACAAAGGAAAGTAATTCAAATATGTAAATATTTAAGTCGTTATTTTGATTTCAGAATTAACAAAGGTCATTCGTTGTTTTTTTTCCCCCCTGATAGTTTTACACCTTTGCTTTTGGAAGTGGCGTCAAGAAATCTTAAATATTAGAAATGGCTCAAATAAATGTCCGGAATCCGCAGCGTATATACACTGCTGATATTATTCTGTCTACAGACCAGCAACAAATTTTTGTGGAAGTAACTATACGTAATAATAAATATGAGAATATGGCATGGATATACAGTCGGCATCAACGAAACAATGGGTCTGAAATATTTTGTAAGAAATAATTTAGAAAACCAAACACAAAAAAATGAAAAAAAAAACAACAAATGGTAAAATTTCGTGATATGAGAACTTTGTTAGTGTATGATATTAATTAATTCGAAGATATAAAATCCTGTTATCTTCAAAAATTCTGAAGGGTGGGTTAGATATTCTGGTACAGAAGAAGACAATTTTTGTAAGTAGTTTCACGCACACAAAACATGACTGCTTACCTTGAGGGAAGAACGTTCACTGCAAGTCTTTCCAGAAAAATACCTGAATCTAAGAACAACTAGCAAGTGTACTGTTAGAATGATATACAATGAGGAACATCTTAAAATGGTGGCTGCAGGTCACATGGTATTGTTGGGTCAGGGGAATAGAGGACATTCGGTTAGGTTGGGCGTGAGACTTGGATGGGTGAGAGGTTCAATGCAAAAGAACTGTAATGGGGAAACATTCTGAGAGACATACACTTAAAGAAAGAAGTACGTGGTGAGAACATAATAAAAGATGGATCTTAGTGGGAAATGTGAGAGAGGGAGATGAATGGAACTGGTTTTGAATCACAAACAGCGGTAGAATGTGTTGCTTATGTAGTTTAATACATATTTTCATCTTATGTATATTGGACCGTTCATCATTGTGATAGTTGAAGAATAAGAGACCAACTTGATGTCACTTGTTATTAAGTTTTATTTCACGTCTTCTATGCACAACATGTTTCGGACCTTAATACGTCCATCATCAGGAGTTTGCGACTATTCTATTGTATCACCACATTGGTCGTGTGATGTGGTGATACAATAGAATAGTCGCAAACTCCTGATGATGTACGTATTAATGTCCGACACATGTTGAACATAGAAGTGAAATAAAACTTAATAAATTAAGACATCAAGTTGGTCACTTATTCTTCAACACACTTTCATCTTAAAAGCTGTAAATCCAATACACATATTATACTTTACGAATTACAGTTTGTTTTAAACCACAGCGCAAGGACTTAAAACTTGAATAAAAGGGCGGAATTATACACGAGTTTGTTATTTTTACTTAATTCAAGCAGTTATTTGCCGACGACTATGCAACACCGTAACTGGAACAAGTAAAATCGATTGTTTTGTGTGACGTACTTAATAATTTGCTGCTCAAGTACAGATTTATTCCATCAGACGGAAGCATTAATATCTGCTGCAAAATGAGTGCGTGACTGATGTATGCCCGCCTTCAGGCTTCCCAAATGCTTGTCCTCAGTATAAAAGAATTATATGTAGCATTGGTTCTGGACTCTTCGCATATGAATTTCAAGTTTGCGGTCTCATTCATTGTGAATTCCACTTTGCCTTTTATTTTATAACTACGTCGGTATAGCGACTGGCTACAGGCTGGACTGTCCGGGATCGAATCCCGGTGAGGACGAGATTTTCCGCCCGTCCAGACCGGTCCTGGGGCCCACCCAGTCTCCTCTAAAATGGGCACCGAGTCTTTCCCGGGGGTAAAGTGCGGCCGGGGCTTGTTGCTAACCACTCACCCCCTTCTAGTGCAGCGGTCATGGAAGAGTAGAGCTGCGTATACCTCTACCCATTCTCTGGGCCACACCGGGCCTGTAACGGGATCACTTTACCTTTACCTTTTATTTTAAAAAATGCAAAATGCCATAGTTTCTTTAACCGGAAAAACTAATTGTGGCAGACTGAACATTTTGGCACTCAGTTGTCTGACACTTCTCATTAATACGCTTAAAAATAAGCTACAAGTTTCTCGTGTAAGGAAAATTTTCTGTTATGTTGTGACTACTTATAAGCTATAGAAAGAACGTTTTCTGAAGCTGAAGTATTTTGATGACGTCCCGGCGTGTAATGACGTGAGTATTCGTTCCACTGGATGGCGATAACATTATAGACACATGTGGTACAAAAACTTGCAAAAACAATGATATTTTAGTACAAAACCGAAGTGGTAGTATGTAGATATTGCGGGGTCTGATGTAGACTCCGAATGCTGAAGGCTTATATTATATAATTCTTCCCCTGCGTTGATAAATAATTAATATTTTTTTAACCAACCAACCAAAGTGCATAATGTATGTTTTACTATTGTTTATTTTACAATGACAATCTCCAACATATTTCAGTCCTAAAAAGATCGCCTTCAGGGAGGTTATACATCAAATATTTGTGCATAAAACGTCTAAAATTGCTGTAAATAGTTGGATCTTGATATTTTGTACACCATGTAGTGGAAGGGAAGGTGAAATATAAACAGTTCCTTATAAGATTTATGTGAATATAGAGAGATGTCGAAATTTAATATTTCAATGTCTCGGAGCTATATCTGTGTATATGTCGACAGTTAGCACGGATTTTGTTATGTAGCATAAAGAAAAGTAAAAATATATGTTGCATTTAATTGAGTGCTGAAAAATGTTAAGGCGCTGTTAAGTTTGGTTTGTACCTGTATGGGATACGTGTTTCATGATACATTTTTCTATGGTATTTTTAGCGTGGTTTCGTAATCTTATAAATTATTATTATTATTATTATTGTTGTTATTGTAAACGTAGGTGGAATCGCCAAGATATATGTCCTTATGATATAGTGAAATGTTGGGAAGTTAGAAGACGCACATACATCTTTTGCACCCATGAATATATCCAGACTGCCCTGTAATAGAAAATACGATATACATATTTTGAAGTGGAAATGAGACTCACCTCAGTATGGATATGTACCAGCTCCCTGGTGGCGAGGACGAAAATAGTCCCCGAATCATTGGCTCACTCGCCATTCAACCACCTGATGCGGCTGATAGTCCGAGGATATTGTATTGAAACATAAATGACGCTGGTTTTTAACTAGATGTAATTGAATATTACTCATTGTCTTGTAGAAAATTTTAAAATAATACAATTGAAGCCACTTAACTTGTGGAATAAAATTAATTTGCGAGAAAATTGTACAAGTCAAGTTGTGTTCATCCCACCCTGAAAGCGGTATATTGGAGTTGCTGAAACAAGTTGCAGCCACCCACACCCTACAGACACCATCTTCTCGTTCTGTTTTTCCACACGTCACACCTGCACATTTCCACTATTCAGGCTGAAGCACAGACCTGGAAGAAGTGAAACAATTTTATGAAAGTGAAAAATTTTTAATATTTTTTTCCTTGTTGTATTAACTACCCATTTTCTTTCTTTTTCCCTCCCTCTCTTTTCTTTTTTTTTCCACGGCCAATTTTTTTGCAGCAGGGCGTCCGGTTCGATCCCGATATGCCCCAAACGATCCGTCTGGAGTTTGCCAAAAGTAACACGAAGGTCAGCAAGCCCAAACAGCAGGCAACAGCAGCCACTGCTCACCCGTCTCTAATGCACCCACTCGCTGGACGTAAGTACAACTAACCACAATAGCCAACAGATGCACCTGCCAAAGCTGTCACATTCAGTGTACCGTCACAGAAACTATGATCAAAGAATGTGAAGCATATTTTACAGAAACATAAGCATAAGCATACTCTTTGCCATGTACTCTTAACACAGCTTTTCCCAGCCCTTTTAAATCCGCCGACTTCTTCAGCAGACCTTCCTAGCCGTGAGACATTTCTTATTTTATTCTTATCTCCATACTTGCATTGCCGAAATTTAAAGAAGTATTTACCGAATTTGACGTTCAGGTGACCGTGCATCGTGATAAATTCTTATAATAAAATCAACTAGATGCACTAATTTCTGTAATTTATTTTTGGAATAAAATTATACATGTTTCGGACACTTCCTCTGTCCATCATCAAGAGTTTTCACTGTACACACAGCAATGATATATGTCATACAGGTTCGCTGACAGTTTGCGAGCAGGATCAGGACTGTCCGAAACATGGAGAGTTTTATTCCAAAAGTAAATTTGAGAAATTATTGCGTCCAGTTGGTGTTTTACAAGAAAGAAAGTAGTTACCGGTGCATGTATTTTTTTCATTTGTATAAGTTCTTGTCCGCGGATTGCAAGATTATTTTACTTTTTATTATCACGGAAAGTGTAGGACAATTAAATAGTTCATACACAAACGTCGCAAGAGGAGGCTGGTTGAAAGTTCAACCAACATGAAACGCAGTTCCGAAACTTACAGATAATGAACACCCCTCACACACACCCCCACCCCCCCTCCCAGGACTACCCAAAGAACTTTGACAATCCCATAATAATTCTGCGAATTATAAGTTGGGAAACATTATTCTAATAATCACCGTGATTCTACCTTAATTCCTTTATTTCTCCTCCTAACTGTTCCTTGTCCCGGAATATTAAATATTGTGTTACCAATTAAAGAATAGTATCGTATTTTATAATATAGTTTACAAACTTAGCATTTTTTCTGTAATGTTTTTATGGGTACCCTTTCTAAATTAAGCACGTCACTTAATGTGTAAAAATCACCACCACATTTTAAAACTTCATAAATTATTGCTTTCTCTGCCAGTCGATATGCCCTTTGCATTTTAAAGTAGCAGACACTATGCGGTATTTTTGTTGCGTTCAGGTCATTATTACCTACACTGAAATCTTAGACTGTTGATAAAAAACTGTAAACAAAGGATATCTTCCACACAATGTTACTAAAGCAATGTGCGTTTCAATAGTTTCTGTAATACTGAGCTACAGAGCTTACAAGAGCGACAGTAAGACAAAAATTTTAGTTAGCTGTGTATCAACGAGTTGTGTTAGAAAATAACAATTTCTAAAAAAAAATATGTTTTACTTTTTTCTAGGAAGAAAACCTTAAAAGACTTTAAAACTCTGAAGTAAGTTTGATTTAATTCTCAGTGACGTTACTCAGTAGCTGAAGTGTCTGCTTTGGCAGTGGCAGGTGTACATGAACAGTGTTGTTGATGGAGCCACTCATGAATAAAGAAACACCTCTACATTCAGCATTCGCTTTGAGAACTACCTAATAATGAATTCTTAATAAATATCCGAGTAATTAACTGGAATAATACACCTGCTTTATGATTTTCAGATAAATTCTGTAAAGCAACAATACTTACGACAGAATTTTAATACTACCACAAAGTTACGTAGTCATTCTCATGTTCGGTGTAAAAATGTAAATACACAAATGAAATCTTACATTCTCAAAGCAAATACTGTGTGTAGATATGTGTGTCCTTAACCCAGGGCACTTGTACTGAATTCAGCATTTCTGTAGGATGAAGGTTGCATAATCGCCCACCTGGCACTTTCCGAAACTCAAATGGCAATACTATTCAACACCTAATTTGGAGCACCTTCTTGTAAACTATATCTGTTAGAATCACTCTTCAACTAGTAGTGTAGACCAAAATGAATTTCTTCCACCTCACACACGCGTGTTTAAATACCTTCTCTGCACACACTGGCACTCGGCATTTATTATGTTCTTCCTAGTAATGCTGAATTCAAGTGGCACGCCGCACGACTGAGGTTTTCAACATTGCAAGTTTGATAGATACCTTGCAAAAAAAAACTGCATATCCATAACTAATTATTGAATAAAATTATATTTTTTGTACATAGTGCTACAGTAAGTGCTTCATGTTTGCCAGTGCTCTGTATATTTGTTCATTATATTTGTGAACTTTTTATGTTTTGTTGACCGTGCATCTCGATATAACCATGTAAAGAAAAACCAACCTGATGCGCAACTTATTCTTACTATATTTCGTCAACCTCTACATGTTTCGGGCGTATCTAGTCCCTTCATCAGGAGGTACAATCGTATGTATACAACAATTGGTACTTATTATTCTTTTAAGATGACTGCCTGTTGTCCTTGTTCCAATCCAACCAGCACAACAGACCGCCATCTAAAAAGAATAAGTACCAATTGTTGTATACATACAGTTGTACCTCCTGATGATTGCACTAGATACGCCCGAGACATGTAGAGGTTGACGAAATATACTAAGAATAAGTTGTGCATTAAGTTGGTTTTTCTTTACACTTCTGTAATTTTTGTTAGTCGCTTTCGCTTAGTCGCGAAATGCGCCTGTTACCTTACTTATGTCCGTCCTTGTGTCTGTCTGCCCCCCATGTATCAGCGCTGTTCCTACTAGACGGATTTTTGTGAAATTTGGTATTGAGGAGTTTTATAAAAATCTGTCGAGAAATACCGAATTTGTTTAAAAGGGGGCAAAAATTGAGTGATGACGAAAAGTTGCGGCAACGATTAGTTGCCTGACCGTTGAGAAGAAAGGAGCAGCTAGCAGGGTGCACAACGCACCTACTTCGCAACGTGAGGACACCTACGTGGGTACCGCACGTGCTGTGGGTGAATACATTACATACCTTGTGTAGATTTGACAAAGAGGAGTTGACTGATATTGAAGATAATTGGGTTGAGTTCGGGGTTGTTTCACCGTGCATCTTCCTCATGAAATAATGTGAAATGCCAACTTGATGCAACAAGGTAATTTTATTGATGTATTCTTAGCTTGACATGTTTCGGGTACATACACCCATCATGAAGAGAATTAGATGTTGAGTTGCAGCATATGGTTTTCTGCACCGAGTTTGTGGATGGGTGGTGGTCTTGAGAGCCGCTGCGTAGGTCGTGTGTACGGTGCGGACGGCACCGTCCGCACCGTACACACGACCCCCGCAGCGGCTCTCAAAACCATCCATCCACAAATTCGGTGCAGAAAACCATATGCTACAACTCAACATCTAATACTCCTGATGATGGTTGTATGCGCTCGAAACGTGTAGAGCTGAGAATACATCAATAAAATTACCTTGTTGCATCAAGTTGGCATTTCACATTATTTCAGTTGGGTTGAATGTAGGAAACGTCACATGAGGCACTCTCAGAAATAGTTCTGTTATTTTACATTTATTATGTGTGAATATCCTTAAAATAGGGAAAATATTTCCCTAAATTGTTGCTAGAATATATGAAAATGCCTGATAGTGCACTAAATATTTTTATTAATGGATCGCCTGTGTATTGAAAGAAGTTAGAGCGTTTTCATACCAGTTGTAGTCATATTGTCAAGAACCATATTTGCCTAACGATCTGACATAAAGTGGTGAAGTGGTTGTGTCCTTCGAAAATATTTTTTTTTTTAAATCCAGTTGCAGAAAAGCTCTTAAAATATAATACGAATCTGAGACCTCAGGAAACAATAATATATTAGTAGCGACCACTGTTTCTTGAGCTGAACACTTTAAATGCCAGATACACTTGTTATAAAGGCTGTTGTATTTAAGTGTAACAGCACGCGTTACATTACAGAATAGTGAAAAGGATTTATAATTCAGCTGCATTGTTTTTGAATGTGTTTAATTAAGAAGCTTCAAAGTTTCTTTTGCCTCTCTCTTGAAATTATTCAAGAAGCAGAGAGAATCTGACATTTTTAACTGCGTCTTCACTCGTCTAATCAATTAACGACGCTCTCCCATCGACGTCACACTGATCTGCGTTTTAAAAATCGAATTTATTTGGCGATGTGTTGATTCTGAGAAGAATTTAGAGTTGTTGTTAGTGCATATGAATGAAATTCAGGAGGCAGTATCTCTGTGCGCGATGGTGGTCATTGCAGGATACGTTTTTCAGAGAGGCTTCTTTAAAGTAATCTGTCGCTGATATGCTTGTATGGGCGAATTGTGTTAACTTACTGAGGGAGAATATGGCTGCAGTTAAAGAAGGGAAAATTGTTTAAATGTTAAGAAACAAAACTGCCGGCGAAGTTATGCACTGTTTAAGATGATAAATAAATACAATATCGTCAAAGACATCTGTAATGTAAGCAATCAGCCTCCCTTCGTTTAAGATAGTGCTTTTTTTTTACATATCGGCCACAGTACCGTTACAGTTATGAGGCAAGAGGCTAATATTAGTTGGTACCACGTAGGATAGCGTACCTTATATGAAATGGAATTTCTCCATTAACATGAGGTATAATCCATTCTTCAAAGATTCCACCAGTATTGCAAACTTACAGCTATGTTGACAACATACGCAGCATGTATCTCTTTCCCCCGCTGTATCAAGTAAGGAGGCTGTAGTTCAGTAATATCGAGGGAAGGAAAGTGTAGCAAAGCGGCCACAAATTAACTTGTCGAAATAAATCATTCCTGACCTTTAAGAGAGATGGTGCATAAGACGTGCTGAAGTTATAGTATTGGTTACTAGGTTATATGCGTCTGGTAGTAGTAAAGCTTTGTAAATAGTGTTCAAACTGTGTCATGAAATGACGCTTTTTAAATCACGAAAATAATTTAGTGTTCACGATACGTTAGTGCAGAATGTGTGTGTTCAGTAGGTGGGCAAAGAGAAGCAGTAGAAAGCGACTGGGTTTAGTGGGGAAACCAGTAAGAAAGGAACAATTTGGGCGACCAAAACGTTGATAACGATATTAAAATGGATCGTGAAGATATGTATTGAGAGGTTATGGCTGGATTAATGTCAATCAGAATATGGAAAATTGTCGTGTTGTTGTGAAAACGGTAATTTAACCTTCATGTTCAATAACATTCAGCGATTTTTTTATTAACTCAGGAGCTCTTAGCTCTTCAGGAAGGGCTCAGCTCTATGGCGTTCTTTATACAGATACGTTAAGAGAAACTAGTCTAAAGTATTTCCGGAAACTTCTCGTGAGGAGTTTGGAGAAGTAGCTTATTTCTTCCCTTGTAACCTCACAAGGAATACATAATGACTACCGGACAGACGACAAACACTAATTCCTCCCCGCAACAAGTATTTGTAATTATTCTGTATTTTAAATATTTTTACCGTTTTGAATTTTAAAACGTTGTATTTTTACTCTACATATGCATATCTTTAAAATAATATGACATTATTGAATTCCTTTCCTAGAAACCGTCCTGATCACGGTCATATAGAGGCTGAAACATGTAGGAGGCACATAGTAAAGTGACAACCGATTGTTTTTGATTTTTCAGTTGTTGTATTGATGCTTTGTAATCTCTTCTTCATTATTTCAGTGCAATGGGTTACACTTATTTAAAAAAAAAAACTCATTACTTGTATAGTAATCTACAAAGACTGATAATTTAATGAGAAAAATGAAGCAGCGAGGATAAACGCCATCTTAAATTTGAATACGTAGGTAGCCTGTTGATGGTTAGTAAGACCGAAATATGTGCATGTAGCTTATCTTTACGTAATAAATATACAGTTTTTTGACGGTGATTCTTCACAATTAATTGATTGCACATACAATCACAAGATGAAGTCTTCAAATAATTAATTATACAAAATCAGTTTTATTAGTATTTATTAAACGCAAATGCAAGTATCGGATACACGAAAGTGGGTCGGTATCGTCTTGCTAGCGGGAAAGGTGGTATTACTTGATTAATTCTAAGTTTTTTTTTAAAGAGTCTTTGGTCATATTTTTTTCCTTATATGTATAATTGAAAAGAGAGAGGCGCGTTTTAATTCTACCCGAAGAACAAGCTCATATTCCCATACATTCCACATTATTCACCAAGGTTTTTTAATTTGAACAGATTTCTCTTTAGATGTGTTATTTAACACCACTGCCAATTGCTAAGGCAGTATCACGCGTCGATGGCAGGTAGATGAGTGGATATAGAACACTGGTGGAATAATACTGACTGGGGCAGGTAGGTGTACTCGGAGAAATCTTGACCCAGTGCAAGTTTGTCCACCACAAAACCCACATGGACGAGTCGGAGGCTAACAGCCTGGACCGTGACTTACTTGTAACAGCTTGATGGCGAGTTCAAATGATTGCCTCAACGACATTGAAAATTGTTGCTATATGCATAAATGTTTACTTTCGGAATGTAACATGCACACATTCAGTTTCATGTTTAAGTAATGTTATTTTTATAAAATATAACAGAGCTTCATTTGCTGTGGAAGTTATTGCTGGCCATATAGTGTGGCATTCTGCCAACAGATCTCGTGAGTGAGCACTTTTATGCACAGGGCGAGAGACAAACATCGATCGAAATTCTGGTCTGTGGTTTCATTCTTCATCCCGTTTGTTTGCACTCCATTCCACCAGTTATTATGTCCATGCGTACCAACTCGAAATCCGGAATACTTGAATTAACGATGTGGCATTACAACTACTGGGACCGCATCGTACTAGGAAGAAGGGGAGATTTTTTTTTCTAGTCTACCGACCACTTTTCAGTTTTTGGTGGGTTAGCGGCAGTAAACAATGGGGTTGAATTACTGAATATGCAGACATGTGAGTGGTGAGTTTTGTTTAATAGGGGCAGAACTAGAAAGAGTGAATGACGTGATTTGGGGGATTGTGTTGCTTTTAATTTTGTAATAATAACATGGAAAATGCATCGATTAAAAGAAACCATCTGATTCCGTACCTGAACAACGCTGGGATAATACGATTTATGAAAGTGAAGGACAATACGTGTTGTAATTTAGAAACGGGTTTCAGAGGACTTGATTACAAACTGTTACCTTCCACTCGTTTGTCCATCCACTTGGTTGTAAGCATTTGAAAATACTCAATAAATTTAGTGCAAATTTATTACTTTAGTGTTAACTGATGCTGGTCATTTTGTATTACTACTTCACTTGAAGCTCCAGATTTCGGCTGGGATATTTGTGAAAATCTGGTTTAAATCCATAATCAAAAGGCTATTTCTTTTACATTCAAGAATATTATCATCTTGCCCAATAGCAAAGAAGAAGTTGGAATTGTGGATGCTTGTTAAATTTTTACGGGATACGGCAGTGCCGTACAACAGTAAAACTAACAAGTATGCACTTCATAACATCATTTACTTACGATCCGACGTATTTCGATTTACCAACCATCTTCAAGAATCAAAGACACCATGAGGTTCGTCATCCCCGTTGTGTTCTATGAAATAACTAATGTAGAGTGTGTGTACTCGTCTAACACAACTATATTTATTGGTAGAATATAAAGTATTTTCTACATAAGGTACAAATACATGTTTGGGCGCTTAATAAGTATTTCATATACAACCTGAAGATGGCCATTATCAAGCGCCGAGACATGTAGCTGTACCTTATGTAGAAAATACTTTATATTCTACCAATAAATATAGTTGTTGTTTTTAAGCTTTCGCCGTGTTCTAAATGTAATTTGTTCCTTTTTGGGTAATTCCCCGGCGTCTGAGTTCTAATTGCCAACGTTTCGGAACTCACT